>ERZ1034876.1160-NODE-1160-length-11522-cov-7.005232_pt1 | contig 11522 bp, 11 predicted proteins | sample MGYA00520698_ERZ1034876 | MGnify/ENA primary metagenome ERZ1034876 (study PRJEB33766, sample SAMN09781723) | gut metagenome | biome: gut microbiome | host: Homo sapiens | place: Madagascar | study: EMG produced TPA metagenomics assembly of the PRJNA485056 data...
CTGCCGCCCCTGTTTCCCCAGCTCGCGCGGAGGTGCTCGCAAGCGCACGCACGGGCGAGGGCATAACCGAGTTGAAAGAGGCCCTCGCGCACGTGCGCGTCTCGGCAACGCGTGAGCGCCGCGTTGTGGCCGACCTGCTCTCGCCGGGCGACAAGGTGGTGCTCGTCGTGCCCATCGACTCGTCGGCGCCGAAGGGCCGCATCATCTTGCCGCAGCAGCTCGTGCTGCGCGACGTCCTCGATGCCCATGCGGGCGCTCTCGTCTGCCAGCCCGAAGAGCTCGCCGACCTTTTGGCGGCGGTTGGCGACATCCGCCTCGTGATCACCGACTCGCAAGCATTCCAAAAGGTTGCGCGTATCGTTGCGGAAACGACGCCGCTCACGTCGTTTTCCCTTCTCGTGGCCCGCTACAAGGGCGATTTGCACACGCTTGTGGAAGGTACCTCGGCGCTCGGCGCGCTCACTGACGAGAGCCGCGTGCTCATCTCGGAGGGCTGCACGCACCATCGTCAGTGCGAGGACATCGGTACGGTGAAAATGCCTGCGTGGATTCGCGGCCATTGCGGTGCGAACCCGACGTTCGAGTTCACCCAGGGGCATGGGTTTCCCGACGACGTCAGCGACTACGACGTGGTGGTGCATTGCGGCGGGTGCATGCTCAACGAGAAGGAGATGCGCTGGCGACAGAGCGTGGCGGCGAGAAGTGGCACGCCCATGGTGAACTACGGCGCGGCGATTGCTTGCGTGCACGGCATCTTGGAGCGCAGCTTGCGGCCGCTTATGTGACGCGGGTCCGAACCAAGGGGCGGAATTAAAGACCCTACGTGGAAAATTCCCCGATGCTTCTTCAAATGCGTGCCCTGCGGTGTTATTTTTTCACTTTACTGTCCTTTTAGAGAGGGATGCAGATGGTGGAGGAAAAACAAGAGGCGGCGTCTGAAGCTCAGACGTCTGAAGCTTCGGGAGAGAAGCCCGCGGCCGCTTCTTCGGAGGAGACGTCCGGCAGCGCGAGGTCGCTCGGCGTCTTCTCGTTCGAGGGAGATATGCCCCTCGCTCAGGCGATTCCCCTGGGCTTGCAACATGTCCTGGCTATGTTCGTGGGCAACCTGACGCCGCTTTTGATCGTGACGGGAGCGTGCGGCTTGGCGGGTGCCGAGTTCGCCGATGTCCAGCTGTCGCTGCTGCAGAACGCCATGTGGATTGCAGGCGTTGTGACCTTGGTCCAGCTTTTCGGCATCGGGCCTGTTGGCGGCAGGGTTCCTATCATTATGGGAACGTCTTCGGGATTCATCGGCGTGTTCAACTCCGTGGCGGCCTCGATGGGCGGCGGCCTTGTTGCCTACGGTGCCATCATGGGAGCTTCGATTATCGGCGGCCTGTTCGAGGCTGTGCTCGGCTTTTTCCTGAAGCCGCTGCGCCGTTTCTTCCCGTCTATCGTCACGGGTACCGTCGTCCTCTCCATCGGCCTGAGTCTCATCAGCGTCGGCGTCAACGCGTTCGGCGGCGGCAATAGCGCGGCCGATTTCGGGTCGCTTGAGAACCTGTGCCTGGCGCTTATCGTTCTCGTCGTTATCCTGGCGGTGAAGCATGCGACGACGGGCTTCGTGAGCGCGTCTTCCATCCTGGTCGGTATCATCGTCGGCTATATCGTCGCGGGCATCATGGGGCTGGTGCTGCCCACCACAGGCATCAACTCCGAGGGCGTCGAGTACACCAAGGCTTGGGTTCTGAATTGGGATAAGGTGGCTGCGGCGGCATGGTTTGCCATCCCGAACCCGCTGCCTGTGGCGCCCGTGTTCGACATGCGCGCCATCGCCCCTGTGCTCGTGATGTTCATTGTCACGGCGGTCGAGACTGTCGGCGACATCTCCGGCGTCACGCAGGGCGGCATGGATCGCGAGGCGACCGACAAGGAGCTTTCCGGCGGCGTGGTCTGCGACGGCGTGGGCTCGAGCTTCGCGGCTCTCTTCGGCGTGCTGCCGAACACGTCGTTCAGCCAGAACGTGGGCCTGGTCACCATGACCAAGATGGTGAACCGCAAGGCTTTGGCCTGCGGCGCCGTCTTCCTGATCCTGTGCGGTCTGTGCCCGAAGCTGGGTGCTGTTGTGTCCATCATGCCGCAGTCCGTCTTGGGCGGTGCGGCCGTTATCATGTTCGCGTCCATCGTGGTGAGCGGTATTCAGCTGATCACGCGCGACCCTCTGACCCCGCGCAACCTGAGCATCGTGTCGGTGGCGTTGGGCTTGGGCTACGGTATTGGCGCCAACCCCGCTATTCTCGTCGGATCCCCCCAGATGGTGAGCCTTATCTTCGGCGGATCCGGCATCGTCGCCGCGGCGGCGGTCGCCATCGTCTTGAACATCGTGCTTCCCAAGGACAAGGAGATTGTCCCGAAAACGGATGCGAACGCCTAGCGGCTAGCTTGCAGATAGAGCGCAGAAGAAGCGCAGCCATAGAAGGCGCCTCACGGAGCAATTCCGCGAGGCGCCTTTTTTCGGCCCCTATCTGATTTCGCTTGCGAGATGCTCCTGGAGAATTCGCAGGTCGTCGGGGGTATCCACATCGAAGAGCTCCCATTTGCTGGAAACCTCAACGGTTCGCACGCGCTCTTTGTGGGTCTTGGCCACCACGCCGCCGCCCTTGCCGGGGGGAAGCGAGCGCAGCTCGTTAAACGTCCATGCGGGGAAGAGCACGGGAGCGCCCGGCGTGCCTTCAAAGCTTGCGCGCCAGATGCACTCGGGGCAGCGCTCGGCGCCGCGAAGGAGTGCTGTGAGGCTGTTCGCGCTGATGAGAGGCTGGTCTCCCTGAACGAACGTGATCGTGTCGCAGCCCGTCATCTTCTCCATCCCCAAGCGCACGGTGTCGTTTCGCCTCGGCTCGCTGTGCAGAACGACTTCGACCCCCAGCTCATCGCACAGGCGCGTCACGTCCGAGTGCCGCGTGGCCACGATGCGCCTGGCGAACAGACCCTCGGTTGCTCGCAGCACGTGTTGGATAAGCGGCATGCCGCAAAGCTCGGTCATGAGCTTGTTCCCCCCGAAGCGGGTGCCCATACCCGATGCCATGATGATGCATCCGTGGTTCATGCTGAGTCCTCGGGCGGGGTGGGTCATGATGGGGCGCCTCTGCAAATTCGATGGTTGGTCAGGTGTGTTTTCGGGGATGCCCCCTGCGCCACAGTATAATAGCGAAGACTATGTAAACCTCAAATAATGGGGCGAGTGACATTATTACCTTCCAAAAATACGTGCGCCCGCAAAGCCTGGAAGAGGCTTGGGAGCTCAATCAAAAGAAGCGCAACCGCGTGGTTGCGGGCATGATGTGGCTGAAGATGGGCACGCATTCCTTCAACACGGCCATCGACCTTTGCGATCTGGGCTTGGATGCGATCGAGGAGACCGAAGACGAGTTCCGCATCGGCGCCATGGCAACCCTGCGTCAGATGGAGAAGCATCCTGGCCTGGGAGTTTATTCTTGCGGTGCGGTTGAAGCCGCGCTGCGCGACATCGTGGGCGTGCAGTTCCGCAACGGTGCCACGCTGGGCGGAAGCCTGTGGCGGCGCATGGGCTTTTCCGACGTCGTTGCGATTTTTTTGGCCATGGACAGCTACGTCGAGCTTTTCAAGGGCGGCGTTGTGCCCTTGGAGGAGTTTGCGCGCATGCCTTACGACAACGACATCCTCGTCCGCCTGATCGTCAAGAAGCGCCCCGGTACCTTCGCCTATCAGGCGGTGCGCAAGCAACGGACCGACCTGCCTACGCTCAACTGCGCGGCGGCCAAGGTGGGGGACGAATATCGCCTTGTCGTGGGATCGCGCCCGGCGCGCGCTGTTCTCCTTCGCGATGAGCGGGGCATTCTCGCCGGTGGCATCACCGAGAAAAGTGCTGCTGCGTTCGCCGATTATGCGGCGGGTGCCGTCCCCGTTTCCGGAAACATGTGGGGCTCTGCGGAGTACCGCCGCGCGCTGGTGCCGGTGCTTGTGCGCCGCACCCTGCTGGCATTGGGGGAGGTGCGGTAATGGAAATCACGATCAAGCTGAACGGCAAGGCGGTGTCCGACGACATCTCGGCCGATATGCTGCTCATCGACTTCGTCCGCGCCCATGGTTGCCTCAGCGTGAAGCGCGGCTGCGAGACGTCGGCTTGCGGTCTGTGCACGGTGCTCTTGGATGGCGAGCCGGTGCTGTCCTGCTCCACGCTGGCGGCCCGCGCCGACGGCCATAGCGTGCAGACTCTCGAGGGGCTGCAGGACGAAGCGTCCGAGTTCGTGGGCTTCATCGCCGACCAGGGCGCTGAGCAGTGCGGTTTCTGCAACCCGGGTTTCGTGATGAACACGATCGCGCTTTTGCGCGAGAACCCCGACCCCACCGACGAGGAGATTCTCGCATACCTTTCCGGCAACCTGTGCCGCTGCTCGGGGTACGTGGGCCAGCTGCGCGGCATTCGCAACTTCCTCACCAGCAGAAACGCGGAAGGGGGCTCACGTGAATAGGCCCGATTACCAATCGGTTGGCAAGTCCGTCCGCAAGAAGGACTCGCTGCAGCTCCTTTTGGGCAAGCCCGTGTTCACCGAGGACATCGCGCCCGAAGCGCTTGTGGTGAAGCTCTTGCGAAGCCCCCATGCCAACGCCATCGTGGAGGACATCGACACGTCGAAGGCGAAGAAAGTCGCCGGTGTGGTGGACGTGTACACCTGGGAAGACGTGCCGGGGGAGCGCTTCAGCAACGCGGGGCAGACCTACCCTGAGACAAGCCCCTACGACCGCCTGATTATCGACCGCCATGTGCGCTACGTGGGCGACGTGGTGGCGATCGTGGCTGCGGAAAACGAGAAGGCGGCCGAGGCGGCCCTTTCGCGCATCAAGGTAACCTACGACGTGCTCGATCCCGTGCTGGATTTCCGCGCTGCCAAGGACAATCCCACGCTCGTGCACCCCGAGGACAACTGGCATATGCTGTGCGATTTGGGGGGCGACAACAAACGAAACCTTGTGGGCACGACCGCTGACGCCGACGGCGACGTCGAAGCGGTGTTCGCCGACTGCGACATCGTTTTGGAGCGCACCTACCACACGAAGGCCTTCAACCAGGCCATGATGGAGACCTTCCGCACGTACGCCGAGCTGGATCGCTACGGGCGCCTGCATGTGATCTCGTCCACGCAGATCGTCTTCCACGTCCGCCGCATCTTGTCCCACGCGTTGGGCATCCCGAAGAGCCGCATTCGCGTGGAGAAGCCGCGCATCGGTGGTGGATTCGGCGCGAAGCAGACCGCGGTATGTGAGGTGTATCCCGCGTTCGTCACGATGAAGACGGGCCGTCCCGCGATGTGCGTCTTCACGCGAAAAGAGGCCCAGACCTGCGGTTCTCCGCGTCATGAAATGGAAATCAAGGTCCGCCTCGGCGCGAACGACGACGGGCGCATCCGCGCGCTCGACGTGACGACGCTGTCGAACTCGGGCGCGTACGGCGAGCATGGTTGGGCGACGGTGGGTCTCACCGGGCACAAGTCCATCCCCCTGTACACGGGTTCTTTGGAAGCGTTCAAGTTCACGGCCGACGTGGTTTACACGAACATGCAGCCCTCGGGCGCGTACCGTGGTTTCGGGGCGACGCAGGGCCAGTTCGCCGTGGAAACCGCGGTGAACGAGCTCGCCGAGATGCTGCGCCGCGACCCGATCGGGCTACGCGAGCAGAACATGCTGCGCGAGGGCATGACCATGCCCGCCTACTTCAACGAGGTGGCCAACGCCTGTGCGCTCGATCGCTGCATGGAGCGCTGCCGCGACATGTTCGACTGGGAAGCGAAATACCCCGTGCGCGACATGGGCAATGGCAAGGTTCGCGCTGCAGGTGTGGGCATGTCCATGCAGGGCTCGGGCATTGCTGGTATTGACTCGGGGTCGGTCACCGTCAGGCTGAACGATGACGGGACCTATATGCTGGTCATCGGCGCGGCCGACATGGGAACAGGCTGCGACACCATCCTGGCGCAGATGGTCGCCGAGCATATGGAATGCTCGGTGGACGACGTATCGGTGTTCGGCGCCGATACGGATGCCTCGCCCTACGATTCCGGCTCCTACGCGTCTTCGACGACGTATGTCACCGGCATGGCCGTTGAGAAGGCGTGTGCGCAGCTGAAGGAGCGGTTGTGCGCCATTGCGGCGGAGGTCCTCGGGTGCGCGGCGGACGAGCTTACCTTCGAAGGCGGCTGCGTGGTTCGCGAAAGCACGGGCGAGACGGTTTCCCTTCCCGCTATCGCCGAGAAAAGCCAATGCAACAGCTGCCAGCTGGCGGAGGCCACCGCGATGCATTCCTCCCCGGTGTCCCCGCCGCCGTTCATGGTGGGCATGGCGGAAATCGAGCTTGATCGCGAGACCGGCACAGTCGAGGTGCTCAACTTCGATGCTGTGGTCGACTGCGGCATTCCCATCAACCCGGCACTCGCGCGCATCCAGGTCGAGGGAGGCATCGTGCAGGGCATCGGGCATACGCTTATGGAGGACGTGACCCGCACGCCCAAGGGCGCTATCCGCGAGTCGAGCCTGTTCACCTACCGTTTGCCCACGCGCCTGGATGTGGGGGATATCCGCGTGGAGTTCGAGCATTCCTATGAGCCCACGGGCCCCTTCGGCGCGAAATCCATCGGTGAGATCGTCATCAACACGCCGGCTCCCGCGATAGCGCATGCGATCTATCGGGCGACGGGCGTGTGGCATCGCGAGCTGCCTATCCTGCCGGAGCATGTCCTGCTCGCGAAACCGGAGGCAGACTAGCGCGACGGGGTTTGGGACGGGGGTTGGGGCGCCGAGGTAGGCTCCCAACCTGCCCCCTCCTGAGACAGTGAGACAGGGGTCGGGTGATTTGTCTCGCTTTTGCGTTACTCGTCCGACCACGCCTCGGCTGATTCCCGTTAGGCAGTGAGACGAACCGCCCGACCCCCGCCTCGCCTCGTCCCACCTGGCAGGAAAAGTTTCGCTGTTTCGCTTTCGCTAGGAGCGGAGCGTGATGGCGTCACCGGGGGCGATGCCTGCGGCTTGCGGGCTTAAGATCATTATGGCGTGCATCCCCTCGAGGATTCCCGCTCTATCGGATTCGAGGTCGCCGCCGTCGATGTTGCTTTCCTTGGGATATTTGCCCGAGGCGGAGGCGTATGCCGGATACAGCCAAAGGCTCAGGTGGAGGCGCGATTCCCTTGCGGTGAGAATCGTCGCTGACATCGTCTCGTTGCCATGGTGGATCTCGACCACGTCGCCCTTGCGGAAGGCGCCCAGGCGCACGATTCCCGCAACCGCAATCGCGCCCTTGTAGCGCTTGATGTTCGGAAGGCCGACTCGTAAGGGCTTGAGCTTCGGCATGTTCATGACCTCGAGCACCTCGAAAGCGTTTTTGGCACCAGCGAATTCCTGCCGCGTTTCTTCGCGATACGAACCGATGCTTGCCAGTTCAGCCCGCACCTGGCTAGAAGTCAGCTTTGCGAGCGGGTCGAAGTTCAAATGCTCGGTGTAGCTGGTAGTGCTGTTGTCGATGATGCTGTACTCGTCTGTGTAGAAGAGCTCGTTTTTGATTGCGGTGAGAACGGGCCGCCCGCCGTCTTCCGATTTTACGCGAACGTAGCTATCGCCCTCTTTCTCGTAGAAGTATTTCTTATCCTTCTCGTAGTACATCGGATACTTGATGCGCAGCTTGGAGGCGCAGTCCTTGCAAAGCCAGCCGTCCACGAGCTTTGCTCCGCAAGTTTCGGTGATGGGGCTGAAGGCCGTGTTTTTCATGACGGCTCCGCAACCTGGGCAAATGAATTCTTTCGGGCCTGTCTTATCCGCTTTCGCCATGACGGGCTCCTTTCGTTGGGGAATGGGGCCATGTGGTAGTGCCGTCGCCGTTGAGATAGAAACAGTATAACGGCGAAGGACGGGTGAAGTCTTGTCTCATTTCCGCGTAGGCTTGGAAAAAGTCCGAAGATGGACTATACTGGTCAACAGTTGGACCAATTCGAACGGAGACGAGAAATGAAACCGGAAGAGTTCTCGAAAGAGATGTGGAACTGCTGGCGCGATATTTCGTTCGCCTACAGTTCGCTTGCAAGGAAGATGGGCGTGGACACAAGCGAGCTCTACGTCGTCGATGCCTTGTGGGATGAGGGCGAAGGGCTTTCCCAAAGAACGATTTGCGAGCGGTGCGACATGGGCAAGCAGACAGTCAGCGCCATTTGCAAACGCCTCGGAGCTCGCGATTTCGTGACTGCGCATTCGAGCGAGGCCGATAAGCGCGAGCGGATTATGGTGCTTACGGACGAGGGCCGCGAGTGGTGGAGCCAGCCGGTCGAGAGAATGCGCGAGCTCGAGGTGAAGGCCGCCGAGTCGATAACCGCCGAAGAAATCGGGGTCTTCATCAAGGTAGTCGAGCAGTATGCGAAGACCTTCCAAGAAGAGGTGCAGCGATGAGCCCTTATGCGCTTTTGGGACTGTCGGTGCTCTTCGAGGTGTTCGGCGACACGTGCATGAAGCTCTCCGAAGGCTTCAAACGCAAGGTCCCCATCATCGGCATCGTGGTGGGCTACGCCGTGTCGTTCTATGCGCTTTCCCATGTCTTCGCCGACCTGCCGCTGGGCTTGGCGTATGCGATTTGGACGAGCGCGGCCGTGGCGCTGACCGCCGTGGTGAGCCGCATCATCTGGAAAGAGAAGTTCAACGCAAAGAAGATCGTGGGCATCGCGCTCATCATTTTCGGTGTAGCATGCCTGCGCTTGGGGGCGATGTAAATGAAGGGGAACCCGATTCTGATTTTGTCGGTCGCTATTGTGTCCGAGGTGCTCGGCACCACGTTCATGAAGCTGTCGGAGGGTTTCACCCAGCCCGTGTTCGGCATCGTGACCGCGGCGTGCTACATCTTGTCGTTCGTGATGCTGACGTTTGCGCTCAAGGACCTGAGCCTGGGGATGGCTTACGGCATCTGGGGTGGCGTGGGCACGTTTTTGACGACGCTCATCGGCATCATCTTCTGGAACGACCCGTTCTCAATCGTCGTCGGCATCGGGATGATCGCGGTCGTCGCCGGCATCGCGCTGCTCAGCAAGGGGACGCAAGATGCCGAGGAGGCTGAGCGCGCCCTCACGCAAGGCTAGGTCTGCGCCGCTGGTGCTATGCGCTGCGAGCGATTCCGCCCTGTTCGCAAGCATCCTGGTGAAAGCCGCCTGAGTTCGTCTATCTTACGGATTGTGCAATCGCTGCGGGGCGGAAGAGCGCGAGCGCGCCGGCGATGAGCAGCGCCGTTGTCCCGAGGCTTACGGGGTATGCAGCCATGATGGTGGCGAAGGTGGGACTTGCCGGGAAAACGACGGCTACCCAGAACAGCCTGACGCCGCATACGCCCACCACGGTAAGCAGCGACGGCGGCAGCGAGATGCTGAACCCTCGCAAGTACCCCGACATGTTCTCGTACGCCATGCTAAAGATGTACGCCGGAAAGATAACGCATATGCGCATATAGGCGATTGCGATGACGTCCGCATCTGACGTGAACAGCGAAAGTAGCACCTGACCTTGCCAAATCATGAGGGCGATCATGGCGCAGGCGACGACGCCATCTTCGATAAGGCAGACCTTGAGCGTGCTTTTGCAGCGAACGAAATCGCCCGCGCCGCGACTTTGCCCGACGAAGGTGGTGCATGCCTGGCTAAACGAGTTGAGCAAGCTGTAGCAAACGAACTCCAGCGCAAGTGCCACGGACGATGCGGCCACAACCTGCGTTCCCAGGCTGTTAATGCACGTCTGGATGACGATGTTGGCAATCGCGAAGACCGCGCCTTGGATTGCGGCGGGCAACCCGATGCGGATGATGGATACTGTCGAACTACGGTCGGGCCGAAGGCGAGAGAGCTCGACTCGGATCGGGTCTTCGGCTTTGAGCAGTCGCGCGAAGAGGAACGCGGCGCTGGCTAGGTAGCTGATTACCATCGCCAAGGCAACGCCGGCGACGCCCCATCCGAGGATGGGCACGAACGCCACGTCGAGAAGCGCATTCAGTGCCGCTGATACGGCGAGCGCGATCAGCGGCATGCGCGTGATGCCGACGCTTCTAAAGATTGCCGCTTCGAGGTCGTAGAGCAGGATTGCGGGAATGCCTATCAGGTATATGCGAAGGAACAGAAGGGCCTCATCGAAAACTTCCGCCGGAACACTCAGGCATTGCAGTGTTGGCTCGGCGACGCATTCCATCGCGATGGCCACCGCGACTCCGATGAGCGAAAGCGCGACGGCGGTATGCGCGCAACGGTTCGCCCGCACCTTGTCTTTGGCCCCAACGGCGTATGCGATCGTGACGTTCGCTCCGAGTGAAAGGCCTATGAATAGTTGGATAACAAGGCTTGTCAGTGGCAGGTTCGACCCGACTGCTGCCATGCCGATTGCCCCTCCGTCGGACGAGAAATGCCCGATCATCAGCGTGCCGACGAGGTTCGAGAGTTGCTCGAGGATGCTGGTGGCGGCAACGGGCATGGCGAAGAGCGGAACGCTTTTCCATAGGGATCCATGCAAGATGTCAAGTTGGTCGTGCTTCTTCGCCATGCGGTCGGGTCTGCTCCTTCGTTAAAATCGCTTACTAACTAATCGCGGTGCTACTTCTGGCCTTCGACGTTCGGGTGCCAGGTTGCGTAGAATGCGATCTTCTCGGCGGTGCGCTCGTAGAAAGGCTTCCCTTGATCGAGTGCGGCCATGGCTTCCATGTCCTCATCGGAAAGCTCAAAGTCGAAGATGCCGATGTTGTCGGCGATGTGAGAGGGGGTCTTCGATCCAGGGATCACGATGTTGCCCTGCTGGACATGCCAGCGCATGATGACCTGCGCCGCGGTCTTGCCATATTTTTCAGCGAGCTCGGAAACGATAGGCTCCTCGAGGATGCTCTTGTTGTCGCGTCCGCCAAGCGGGTACCAGGACTGCAGCGCGATGTTGTGCTTGTCCAAGAGTTCCTTCAGCTCGGTCTGCGGGAAATAGGGGTGGCATTCCACCTGGATCAGCGCCGGAGTGATCTCGCAGTGCGCAAGGAGATTCTCGATTTCTGCCTTGTTGAAGTTTGAGATGCCGATAGAGCGCAGCTTGCCGGCCTTGTATGCGGCCTCTAGCTTTGCGTAACCCGCAAGGTAATCGCCTGCGGGCTGATGGAGAATCATGAGGTCGATGTAGTCGGTCCCCAGGCGCTCAAGCGTCTCGTCCACGGCGGTGTCGGACTCGTAGAAGCACGGCCAGAGCTTGGTTTCCAGGAAGACTTCCTCGCGGGCGCGGCTGGAATCGCGTATGCCGCGGCCAACCGCACGCTCGTTCACGTAGGCGTTCGCCGTGTCAATGAGCTCGTAGCCGTTGTCGAGGGCATATGCGACGGATGCTTGGGCGTCGTCGGGAGCGAGCAGATAGGTTCCAAGGCCCACTTGCGGTATTTTCACGTCGTTGTTGAAAGTGATGTACTGCATGGCTTTCCTATCTTCTAGTTGTTGCATTTTCGAGCCGAATACCGAATGCTTGAAGGT
>ERZ1034876.1164-NODE-1164-length-11448-cov-5.551830_pt1 | contig 11448 bp, 23 predicted proteins | sample MGYA00520698_ERZ1034876 | MGnify/ENA primary metagenome ERZ1034876 (study PRJEB33766, sample SAMN09781723) | gut metagenome | biome: gut microbiome | host: Homo sapiens | place: Madagascar | study: EMG produced TPA metagenomics assembly of the PRJNA485056 data...
ATTATAATTATATGATATAAAAAAGATGGGCTTTAGCCCATCTTGAGAATATCACGTTTGAACTGCGGGAGAGTATAACAATTATACTCTTCTAGCTTATCAAGCCAGGTATTAGTGCGCTTGACAGATTGATAATACTGGGCAATCGCAACGCCCCAAAGCCTATTACGTTGCTTATATTGTATAACGCCAGCTTCTTCTGCCGCGCGCAGGAAGGCTTTTTGTGTCAGTACATAACATGCACTGGCAACGTTAAGCGGATTGCCATTAGAATCAGCCGTTTCTGGCGAATATATAACATATTGTGCACCTATCATCGGGCGACTAGCTGTCCGCATATACTGTTCTGCCGCCTCCTTGGTATCAAAACAAGGATTGACAAGCCAGCCAGCCCTTGTCTTGACCTCTATTGCGCGCCGATTAACCGTCACGTCAGTTTGTCCTTGAGCATGACAGCGCTCAACGCGTCCGGTCAGATATTCGCGGACTCTGACCTCCCAGCCCCTTCCGGCGCCTCCAACGTCGGAAGAATTGCGCTCGTAACACATCGCCGCCGTTTCAGCGGTTGACTGGTCAACCGCTAGCCGAGTTCCTTCGCGCTCGGCCTGCCGAGCAAGTGCATGCTCGGTTTTCTCGATATACCGCATAATTTTACGGTATTGTACACTGTCCGCGCACTCGTAGGAGATGATATATTTCTCCATGTTATTTGTCCCCCTTCCGGTCAAACTTGCGCATAGTCCGCGCAAGCTCTAAACGGTATCGCCGCGCCTCGTCCCAGTGATGAGACTGCACCGCCTCCTGCACCATAGCCAGCGCAGTATAGCGATATAATGCGATAGTTCTGCCACGTCGTGCATACTGCTGGGCGACGTTGCGATAATACCGCGCCAGCTGGCTATTGGCGACATTTGCCAGTAAAATTTTTTCCATTTTGATTTTTTCCATTCTCTTTTCCTCCTTTAGGGCGCAAGCCCTTTATAAAGTGCCTGCTGTACAGGCACTTGAAAAAGGTTTGTTTATAATACGTTTTTCCAGTATTTGTTAATCGTTTCTAGATACTCAAAACAAGCTTGAGTGCCCATAATATTTTCTTCCATATGCTTGAAGTCATATAACTCGTGAGCATATCGTAAGCCCACGATTATTTCATCTATATATTCCCGGCAGAAATACGCATAATTGTCTACTGCTTCTTCGTATTTCTCCTGCATGTTCATACGATCTTTTAAATATTCAATCGCACGATCAGCGGAGAAATAATCGCTATATAACTTCGGGATATAGGCACTATAAATTGTGCCCTCTCCCTCATGCTCATTGATGATATCATCAACCGCTTTATTGTATTCGCGCGCAGTTCTGATAATCTGATAAATGCTCGTCATAATCTTTCCTTCTTCCTTTTCCGTCAATGGGATAATATTCCAGCTATTCAATTTTATCTGCGCTATGCGCCGCGCTTGCCTATCGGCCCGCGCTCCGTTTTCCTCGGAACACCTATATTATACGATAGGCAAACGCAAAATGCAAGCCCTTTTTTCAATCTTTTTTCCCATCACATTATATCACATTGACAGATACCTGTCAATCTTTCCTCTAGTACGTTGGACGTAATAGCCGAAGGGTTGATTTTTTCTATATATTGCTGTATAATATAAGCAAGTCAAGAGGAATGAAAACAACCGATTGACAAGAAGATAACGATGTTGTGAAAAGTATACAAGAAAAGTGGTGAATTTTTGTGAGAATTGCACAAAGTCGTATAAGCAACCCATCAACCCACCAGTCAAATAGGAATATCATGCGTTGTACAATGGGTGTTGTACAACAGGCGTTCTCCGAAGCAACCTATCAAGCCGATGGGTTGATGGGCCAATTTCAAAATGCGAGCGCGTCAAGCCGCGTCCGGGATCTTTGTAAGCAAAAGCAGCTGCGTTTTTTGAAATGAAAGAGCAGCTACGAATTTTGAAAATAGGGAAGCAGCTACGAATTTCAAAAGTGCGGAACAGCTATAAAAAAATTGGTAGCTACAAAAAAATTATAAAATTGGAAACTGATTGTGCTTCCAGCGGGTAATTTCAAAGAAAGGAAAAGACTAATGTATAACTATGCATATGCTATTGTAATAAAATATAACAATTATGTAAATGTCTATGCCATATATAAGACATTTGAAGATGCAAAAAAAGGTTTACTGCTTCTTGCTGAAATTTGCAAAAATCCAGAATGGACAAATGGACTTAAAACATGTTTTATAGACGATGACGGATATAGAAATTATATTCAACCTACATGGTTACAGGAATAATGGTGGCTTTAGCCACCTTCTTAAAAATCTTACGTTCAACGTATGATTATCTGCCTCCAGCAAATAAAAAACTTTTATAAAACCCTTGACAAACTTTCCAATTCATGTTATACTATATTCAGAAATAAAAGAAAGAGGGCCGTACCATGAACGATTATCAGGAACAAACTGGTATTGACGCAATCAACAGTATTGAAAATGAAGAAGAATTTGCAAATTTTCTTGCAGCACTCAATGCTAAACGAAAAGAACTTGACGCGCGGAAAGACGAACTCAAGAAAGAAGAACAGTGCCATATTATGGCAAATGCTTTCAATAAGTGTGAGGATATCTTGAACAAAGCCGCGGATGATGCTTTTGATTCATTTAACACTTACGGGGAAAATCATGTATACATTACTATTCCACTGGAGGCTGTATTAAATAGACTGTCTGATGTCGGAGCTATGGTGCGCCTTCCCGAACGTGTCAAAAGTGATGACTATAACAAAGAAAGATTCCTAACAGTTTGGTTTGATGCACTGGATTTTGAAAAGATGAAATTAGATGGTGATGATGATTTGATGATTCCCGGCTATTGATATAATAGCGGCGTAATCGCCGTTATTACTTTGGCTTATATTACTACGTTGAACGTATGAGATAAAGCATTGACTTTCTTTTCTTCCTATGATATAATCTAATCAACAAATGGAAAAGAAATTCCCAATAGAGAGGAAGTAAAACAAATGTACAAATCTGCATCTCCGTTTTGGTATTTCTGGAATTGGCTCTGTATGGTGTCAAACTTCATGGCGCGAATCTTCACTGGTTCCGCTATTATGGCGCTGCTGCTCTGGCCGATGGTGAATAGAGTATTGCTGGAGGCTAATCTGCCGACTATGCCCTACTGGTGGTATTGGTGTTTCTTCAATGTGGTGTTTGGGCTGAAAAGCTTGTTCTTTAGAAAAGGAGCTTTTGATGATGTCTAATAAAGTTTATGCTATTAGCTGGATTGGAGATTATGAAAGCAATGTATTAGGAGTTTATATCACATTGGAAAAAGCCAAGTAGGAACTTGCAAAAATCGCAGACAACTTTATTGTTACAAGTTCATGTGATGACGGTTTGTCTTTTAGTACGGTGACTGGAGCTTTCTATTGTATTGATGAAACTACCCTTTATATCTGATTAGGCGGCGAAAGCCGTCTTTTTATTATTCATATTTACTACGTTGAACGGATGAATTTCATTTTGCAATTTCATTTTTAATATTTATTGAATCATAACAATTTCATTTTCCCGAAATTCCATCCCGAAATTCAAAAATAATTTGAAAATAATTTCCCGAAAAGGCTTGACATTCTCCTTATACTATGCTATAATAATACCATCAAAAGAAAGAAAAAAGGAGATCAAAATAATGGAAGTCTATACTGTCATGTTTCATGGTAACAACACTGATGCAATCGTTTCTATTTTTTCTTCTGAAAAAGCCGCAAAGAAACGCGCGGAGCGTTGCGCGGCTCGACGATATTCAGCTAGTAAATTTGACTGGCATGGTCGGTTTCTTACCTGTGAAGATAGAGATGAAGAATGGTCAGTTCAGGAATGGACTGTGAAGGAATAACGCAAGTTATTCCCCTCTTTAATAACTAATACGTTGAACGTATGAAGAAAGAACCTAATAAAATGAGAACTTTTATAAAACCTATTGACAGTCTTTCTTTTTTATGATAGAATAAATCATAAAGAAAAGGAGTGATAATAATGAAAACGTATTATGAAGCATTTGGTCGTTGGTATGGCGGCGAAACTCTGCTGAGAATTTGCGACACAATGAAGGAAGCCAAAGCCGCGATTTACAAAGCCGCCGCAGAAAAGAAAAAGTCAAAGAATGAATATGACCACGACTATCATACATATTATATCATTACAGAGACCATTTAATGGAGGAAGAATAATTATGAATAAAGTTTATGTAGTGCTTAATGACTGGAATGAAAGCACTGATCTATTTGGGGTTTATAGTTCTCTTGGAGGCGCAAGAAGGGCAATCAGTAACTGGGCTGGTAAATATGGTATATGGACTTCTGAATATCTTTTTGAAACTAACAATGACGGCATATACCGCATTGTGACTCGCCCTGTCGAATCATAACATAAGGCGGCATCGCCGCCATTTTCATAGCTAATACGTTGAACGTAATAACATAATCCTCCAGCACCAAAAAATTTTTTATATAACCCCTTGACATAATCTCGAATCTATGATATACTTATTTTAGAAAACAGGAAAGAAACAACAGTCATAAAAGTATAATAAGGAGGACAATAATAAATGAATAATACTATGACTATCCAACAGTTAATTGACGCCCTGACTAAAGCGGGCGAAAAGATTGGCGACTTTGACACACTAGTATATTTTGAAGATAATGTAGAAATTGAAGCTGTGCGCGTCAATATTGTTTATGACACGGAAGGCATGAATTTAGTGCATGTGTCATTGGATTGAAAGGAGAATAATATAATGGATGTTTCTAATGTGGTGAATTTTTCCGCGCTAAAATCTACTCAACAAATTGATACTGTTATTGACGAACTGAATAATTATAAAACTCGTATGATTAGTGAGGCTATGACAGAAGATTGCCGAAAAGAAGTAGATGAGCAAATGGAGAGTTTCTTGCATTTCTGTGAAGAAAGATATACAACAGCATATCTGTTTATTCCTAATGATGCAATGATTAGACGTCAGGGCATTGGCCTAAATGGACTGATGGGATATTATTTCCCACTTGATACTGATTTGATAACTGAAACAGTCGTTGATAAAGAAGGAGATGTAGTCTGTATGGTATCGACAGATGCTTGATAGGAGAGCGGCTATGCCGCTTCTCTTTTATTGAATTAGTACGTTCAACGTATGAAAAGAAAAGAGCAAAATAAAAAAAACTTTTGTAAACTACTTGACAAGTCCTCCAGCTTATGGTATACTTATATCAGAAATCAGAAAGGAAGATACTCAAATGGAAGCGATTCTGGTGGCGCTTGTAGGTGGATTCATTGGCTTGATCGTCAGTACAGCAAATCATTATTTCAATCCATTTCAATGGGTCTTCCTTTGTGGTTTTACCGCAGTTTGTATTTATATGGTCGTGCTATGCTGTATATATCAGCATGGGAAGGGAGAAGAAAAATGAAAAAGCAAACCGGTATTATTCGCCGTATTGATGAACTGGGCAGAATCGTAATTCCAAAGGGATTGCGTGATCAGCTCAAGATTAAAGAAGGACAGCCCTTTGAAATCTTTATGACAAAAAATGGTTTTGTGCTCGATGTGTACAAACCTGAACCAAATAAAAATGAAATCGCGGAAGCATGGTTAAAATGTCATCAACAGCTTCTAAATCGTTATAAGCCGCAGTTTCTCCGCTCAGGGCAATATACTTCTTGTGCCGCCATTATTCCGGGGAAAAATAACCACTTTTCTCTTGCAAGGGCGAAGTGTGCGCCTAGTGATGAATATAATTGTAATATTGGTGAAATCATTTCTTTCTGCCGCGCGATTGATAGACCAGAATTGATTCCAGAAGAATTTTTTGAATAATTCAAAGGGGAGAAATCCCCTTTTATATTGTATATTCTAATACGTTGAACGTAATAACTTAATACTTGACCTTATGCTGATTTCATAGTATAATACAATCAACAAAAAGAAAGGGGATAATTATATGATCGTCTATCTTAACCAGTATAACAGCACCATTTGGCACAGTAAGAAATACTGCGAGGAAGACTTGGATGAATGTTTTAGTGAAAGCTTGGGCGAAGTAACTGAATATGATTCTTCTGTTCTGCAAAACGCTTATGACCTTTGTGAAGCAGCACATGATAAAGATTATGTGCATGCTGGTCAAGCTATGGCGCGACTATTGCAGGTGTATGAAGATTTCCGAGATGAATTTTTTAATAACTTCTATGCAACCGTAGAAGGCGACGAAGGAGAAATGAAGAAAGAACTTGCCGCCCTGCTTGAAGCTGATTATAGCTGGGGAGATGAAGAATGTGATGCGGAAGAGGGAGAAAAGAAATGACAATGACATGTAAAGAATTAGTAATGTATTTAGAGGAAGCAATGACGATTGCAGGAGAAGATGCACCGGTATATTATAACTATGAAAATAGTATTGGAGCTATCAAGTGTGATATTGAAATGACCAAAAATACAAAAGTTGTTAGGATTATTTGAGGACATTGTCCTCTTATAATTTAATACGTTCAACGTATAAGGAAGTTCTTCCATTTTCAAAACTTTTTTCAAAAAACATATTGACATTTTTTCAAAATTTTGATATAATAATCCCATCAAGAGGGAACAAAAGAAACGCAGGCGCCGCGCTTCAAGTCCTTCTGATAGTCACTAAAAAACTAAACGGTGCGCGCAATGCGCGCGGAAAAAGGAGAAAAAAATTATGACTAAAACTGAGCTTTTCAACGAAATCTTCTCTAACTACACTGATGGCATTCAGATCGACACCACGGAATTTGTTATTCCGGTCGATGGCGAGTTTCTGAGCGTATCCATCGGCAAGAAGTCTACCAAGGACACCAAGCGAAGCAAGGCTTTTGACCTTGAGAAGGCTCTTGCAGACTGGGCCGTCAAGCAGGAGAACGCCAGCAAGCCGCGCAAGAAGAAGGAGGACAACCCGGAAGTGATCGCGGCAAAGGAAGCTTTCCGCGCCGAAGTCGTTGACTGTATCAACGCCATGGGCGACGAAGGAGCGACGGCGCAGGAAATCGCGGCCATGTTCCCGCCGGAACGTGAAATTAGCTGGCAGAAGGTCAGCGCCGTTCTCAAGGCTCTTGTGAATGAGGGTCTTGCAGATAAGGTTGACAAGGGCGGAAAGGCAGGTTATAAGATGGCATAAAGAGAAGGGGCGGAAGCCCCTTCTTTTTTTATAAAAAAAATATAATACGTTCAACGTAAGAACTCCCCTATTGCTTTTTCTATTCTTCTATGTTATACTATATCCATCAAAAGAAAGGAAGTGTGCTATATGACTATTTATGTAGATACTTACAATGACCTAATGTTTCATGATGAAGAAGAATGCCGTGCGAGTTTGGAAGAAACCTTTATTGAAGATGAATTTTGGGACACATTAGCAGACGATCAAGAACTGACAAAAAATATTATTCTTGATTATATTTTTGGTGGATTAAATACTAAAGAATTACGTAATCAAACGACCGAATTGTATGATAACGCACTCGACGCTTTTCTAACGCAATACATGGAAGAAATTGATGAAAAAGAAGCCAAAGACTATGAAGCAGGTGGTTGTGACTGGGGCGATTAATCGCCCCTTTTTTATAATACGTCGAACGTATGATAATAATTTAAAAGGGAGGTTTTCACCTCCCCATTGAATTGATTGTTATTCCATGTTCTATCATATACTGGATGGCGACATCCGCGTCACGATATTGCATCAGTTCACGCATTGACATTTTTCTTTCTTCATATTCTACGGTCAATTTGATATCAAGATTTGGTGTTTCCCATTGTTTAATCGTTCGATCAAAAAAATGTTTCTTATCATTGTAACAAATAACTTTTCCTTTTCGCGTAAACTTTAGCCAAAAATCCATTGAAATTCTTTCTTTAACATTTTCCCAAGTGATGATAGTTGAATGATTCACCGCGTCTGACGACTCACAAATTGTCATGATACTATCTGAACCAATACATTGACCATTGATAATAGTGCGATAAATTACTCGATAAGCTTTCAACATTTTTGTGTCCTCCCTTTTGTTTATGTTTTATTATAACATGTTTCTAATAATCTGTCAATATTTTTTAAAAAAGATGGAAGTTTATTCAACTTCCATCTCAATGACATACAGGGAAAAGGTAACATCTGTTCCTCTGAAAATATTGATTTTCGATTCGTTAAATGACTCCCACTCAAAATCATCAAACAGGCGTTCAGTCTTTGCTTCATCCTCTGCCGCCTTCATTGCCTTTTCTTTTGTGGAGAAAAGACCAAGAATGGAGACATCAAGATCCCAGTGCCGTTCAACCATCCAAACCTTCATAATTTTAACCTTCTTTCCTTTTTGATAGTCTTATTATACACTATTTTTCAATAAAAGTCAATACATATTTTGTACGTTGAACGTATGATTTGTTTACTTGACAAACATGTGTTATTTCAGTATACTATTATCAGAAAAAAGAAAAGGAGATAGTCCTAATGAGTATTTATGTAGATCATTATCATAATGTACTTTACCACAATAAAAACGCCTGCCGAAAAGAATTAGAATCTACTTATGCGTTGACTGAGTTGCCTTATTTTATGTTTACTTGTGAATCAGAACTTACTCATAACATGATTGATGCTATTCTATATGAACGAAAAAATAAAAATAAACTAGTCAATGAATTTGTAGCTCAATGTAAAAAAGATATTGAAAATTTTGTTCATCTTTATATGGAAGAAATTTCTGATAATTCAGAAAATTATGAAGATTATGATTGGAGCGACTAATATCGCTCTTTTATTATAATACGTCCAACGTAATAACTTTTCTTCCCACCACTAAAATTTTGTCTAATTTTTCTATTGACAAAATCCATGCTATATGATATAATATATGTAGAAAGAAAAAAAAGGAGGCTTTGCAATGGGTATCAATTTGGTAGATCAGAACGGTAATAAGACCGGAGAAGTCAACCGGGAACAGTTCATCCGCGACTACATTGACGCAAAGCGCGCGAAAGATGTAAAGCGAGCCGAAGAACAAAGCAAGAAACAAATGAAAGAAGAAGCGGAAGCAGAAAGCAAAAAACTAAACCGCCATGTTGAGCGCGCAAGTGGTGTAGAACGTCGCCATATTGGTGATTCAACCGTGAACGGATTGATGAACGGAATTGTGAAGATGTTGAATGAAGCGGATGTAACTTATACCCAAGAAACAATGAAAAGTGTGATTGTGTATATAGAAGGGAGGAAGTACGAGATCAAAATTACAGAAAAAAGAAAATAAGAGGGTATCACCCTCTTACTATTCTAATACGTTCAACGTATGAATATTGACCTCTAAAACTTCAAAAAATTTCAAAAAAGGGTTGACTTTTTCTCTAGAGAGTAGTATACTATACTCAAGCCAAGGGAATAAAGCAATCCGCGGCACAAATAGTGCGGTGCATATTGCACCAGAAAGAAGGTTCTATATGGCTAACTATTCCGAACTCAAGCGCAATGAACTTCTCTCCCTTATTCGTCAGACGTTGGAAAACGCCGACCTTGAAGCTCTCACTGTCAAGGCGAACGTTCTGGCGGTTCCGGTCGTACTGGACGACGAGGACAAGACGGAAGGGACATTCACCATCACGGTTACTTATAAAAAGGGTAGTCGTGAAGGCGAACTCTATGACCCGTACACGGAAGCGCAGATTTTCCGCGAGAAGCAAGCGGAGAAGGCACAGAAGGCAGAGGAAGCACGAAAGAAAAAGGAAGCTGACCAGCGCAAGCGCGAAGAAGAAAAGCGCAAGCGTGAGGAAGCAAAGCAGAAGAAGGAAGCGGAGAAGGCAGAAGCCGAAATCAAAACGGAAGAATAAAATAAAAGCAGGGCAACCGCCCTGCTATTTTTTATCAATCTTTGAATCTAATACGTTCAACGTATGAACCCCACTGCCGGTATAACGCCAGTTTTATTACAATCTAATTTTGAAAATTAGGGCTTGCAATAATTGCGCGACTATGGTATAATAATCGTGGGCGAATTATAAGACGCGACACAAAAAATATTATAGTCGCCGCAAGAAGGGAGCGCCCAAAAAATGAATAAATATTATGAAAACCGTTTGCATGAAATCAATTTTCATCAGCCCAAGCGCAAGGGCAAAAAGCCGAGATTATATCTTGTGCTAGATTGCGAAACGGCTACATTACCATTCGCGAATGAGATGAATCTTTCTGCGAACGACAAGAAAAAAATAGCCATTGCGAAACCGTTAATTTATGATATCGGTTGGCAAGTGATTGACGCAAAAGGCTATGTATATAGCCGCCATGCGTTTTTGGTGCAGGAAACGTTCTTCGTTCCAAACGTTTTCAATACGGCCTATTATAAAGAGAAAAGACCTATTTATATGGAGAAATACAAGACCGGAACAATTAGCGCGAAAACATGGAACGAAATTATCAACATTCTTGAATCTGATTTAGCACAAGTCAATATTGTGTTAGCTTACAATAGTATGTTCGACTTCAAAAAAGCGATTCAATTTACCGAGAGGTATATTGACGCATTATATAGCCCGTTCTATAACGAATGGGAGGAAGGACAAAAGCGAATCTGTAAAAATATTTTAAATGGAAAGAAATGGGAGAATCCAGAAGAATTTGATCAGTATCATTTTGAGCTGAGGGGAAAGAAATACTTACTCGCGGATATTTGGGGAGATGTTTGTACACAACGTATCAATAATGACAAATATCGGAAATATTGCCTTGAGAATAAGCAACTTACAAATAGCGGCCTATTTTTCAAATCAAGTGCGGAAACCGTATTTTCTTATATGTTTAAAGACGATGGCTTTACAGAAAGCCATACTGCAATAGAGGACGCTATTATAGAATCTGATATCCTTATAAAACTTTTACAAAAGAAAAAAGTTACAATCGGACTAACCTATTTCCCATTTAGAGAAATCGGGAACGTGTATGATTATTTAACGGAAAAGGGGCTTGCGTACATTCAAAGGAAGGAAGAAAAGGAACAGAACGGAGAAAAGTATAAAACGCCTTTTAGTGTTCCCGCGGAATACTATTATAACGCATTGTCTACAATGCTTGAAAGAATAGAACAGGGCGAACAACTTTCAACATTCGCCGCGAATCTTGCAGAAAAGACATTCAATCTGCGAAAACTTGCGAATGAACTTTATAATGAGTCCATCGCACAGGATGAACTAATAAAAGCAATCGTTATGTATAACGCGCTAAAAGTTATGCAAAATAATGCAAAAGAGAACAGCGCGAAATATTACAGCGCAGAATATATGGCGAACTTGTTTTATTGCATGATTGATAAAATAAAGGAGGATAGAAAGAAGAAATAAAAAGAAGGGCGAAAGC
>ERZ1034876.1165-NODE-1165-length-11437-cov-15.754525_pt1 | contig 11437 bp, 15 predicted proteins | sample MGYA00520698_ERZ1034876 | MGnify/ENA primary metagenome ERZ1034876 (study PRJEB33766, sample SAMN09781723) | gut metagenome | biome: gut microbiome | host: Homo sapiens | place: Madagascar | study: EMG produced TPA metagenomics assembly of the PRJNA485056 data...
TGTCTCGCCAGCGCGTCGGCCTGCTTACCAAATGCCAGGACTGATAGCCATAACGTCGCCTGTCCGTCCTGTGCCTGACTGCATGGCAAAGATACCGCCATACGCGCCAGCGTCATCGGTGTGCCCTTGCTGGTCTGTTTTTCCTGCGGGTCGTCCACCAGCCGCCCGTAAGCTGCAATCTGTGCTGTCATGGTCTGCGCTCCTTGTTCCGGTACTCCTGGATGATATCTGTGGTCATATCGAATAAATCACATGCCGCTTTTTCTGCATCTTCCGCTTTCAGGTCATACAGCGTCATGAAATGGTGAGTGATTGCCCGTGTGGATCTTTTGCTGATCCCTGTTCGGTTAAATCGATGGCGTGTGAGTGTGATTTTTTAGCGTGTTTCTCTGTCATAAAATTTTTCTCAAAGGAATAAATAAAAATTTATGCCAAAAGACTGTTCAACTGTTCACCTTTTGTTATTTCACCTTTAAATTCATGAAGTTAATGGGTGAACACTTTTTGTAAAGGTGTTCACCAACTGTTCACCCTGTTCACCCGTGACTGTTCAAAAATCATACAAAAAGGTGAACAGGTGAATACTTTGGTGAATAGTTTTACAAAACTGTTCACCCCTTAAATTACTGATATCAAATGAATTTATTACAGGGTGAACAGTGGTGAACAGTTTTTCTATAACTTAATTTTTATCACCATCATTTTTCAGTGGTGCACATGACGGCATCCAGTCCTCCGATTCCTCTGTCAGCGTCACATTTGAGCGCAATCCGTGCTTCGTTTTCCGTTTCATATATTCCCTGCCATATTCCGCCATTGCACCTGGCATATCCGCACCAAAGCGCGTCAGTGTTACGGGCTTACTGAACCCGTGCGCCCTCATATAAGCCAGATAGGCGTGATAGAGATAACGGCGTGGACTGAAAGGAATAATCTCAGCATTACCGACTAACAGGCCGTCACACATTACCGACGACATGAGATAGCCGCAGAAGTCCACCAGCGAATCCCCCTCACGCTTTATCGCAAGGGCTTCCTCTGATTTCTGCTGCTCATGTAACAGGAGTCTGGCTTCGTCCTGGTCAGAAAAGCGCGTAAGCAAATGGCGAATCACTACAGCAAGCTCTCCCTCTATTTTTTCCGGCAGCATCGGATCGCGCTCGTTTTCCGGTACAACCTCAGAAAAATTGAATATCACACGACGACGTGAGATCCCCCCGCTGCGGTCACTGAATGACATGGCGCTGTTGTTAACCGCCAGCACAACCGCCGGAATACGCGTTGAGTATGGCGCTTTGTGTTTCGGGTCAATTGCCACCTTGTCACCGCCCGTAATGGCCTTTATTCCTGCTCCATCACCCGCGTAGCGGGTCATATCCGGCAGAATAATCAGTGAAAAGCCAACCACTAACGCGCGTTCCCTTGCATCCTCCAGTGCCTTCATGCTTGCCGATACCGTGTTGGCCTTACCCGCCAGCATGGTACAAATCTCCGCCATAACACTTTTACCGCTTCCACCAGGACCTGTTACCTCAATGAATAACTGCCAGTCGTACCGGTTCGCCAGCACCATAAATAACGCTGCCAGAACGCGATCTGCCTTGCGGTCATTCTCAGCCACCGAACGGCGCAACCATTTCCAGAAATTCGGCGCATGTGTTGCCAGCGTTTCACCCTCTGCTGGTGGGGTGAACGGTAATTCACTGGCAATTAACAGCCAGTCATTTTTATCGTGTTCACGGAAATCACCTGTACGGGTATCAAATACCCCGTTGCTGAATCCAATCAGGTGACGGGCGGTATTACCCATTACGGGTAAACTTAACTTCATTGTGTCAACTGCCGATTTAATGGCGTTTTGTGAATAGCAGATATCTTCGTCAATGAAGATTTGCGCCATTGTGCGCTGTAGCTCTTTGTCCTGCACGGGGGACCATATAACCCCGTTGTAATAGTGAACTGTGTCAGAGTCAGGGTTTATTGCCAGTTCCCCTCCGTAATGAGCAAGAAGAACCCTGCCACGCTGGCTGGCCCCCATCTGGTTAAGTGCCAGTGACGAATCATCACCCTGTCCCCGCGCTTTTTTCTTTACAGGCAGCTCAATAACCAGCCCGTCAGAAATGTTTTTGCGTTCAATATCCAGATAGTTACGCCAGTTCTGCCGCTCGTTGTGGTGCATTCCTTCAGGGTAGTAATCAGCATCCTGTATACCTGCGGCTGCCAGCTTCTGACCGATGCCTTTGACCATCATCTGATCGAGGTGTCCGGCCTTGTATATACGCGCTGATTTGCGCCCGTCGGGCACAATTTTCAGATTGCCAATATCCTTAAGTTGTTCATCAGAAAGCACGACTGGCGGAACATCATCACCTGCAAGTCGTCCCTCCTGCTCCTGCCACTGTTTCGCGTGCGCCCACGCATCACTGCCAGCGAAAATAATCACTTCCGTATCGGCGTGTTTTTTCCCTCGCGGCTGTTTTTTTAAGTTCGGTGCGCTTTTCATTTCTTACCTCTGCTGATCGTCTTCTTCATGGCCTTAACATGCGCCTTTGCTTTGTTGTTGCTGGTTGGGCTACGACGTGGTACGGCCTGCACCAGGGAAAAATCACGCCGGAACTGACAAACAGGCATCACGCAGTCATAGTCATACCCTTCACGGCGGTAGGTGATGCGCCGTTCCCTCATGCTGATAATCATCACGATGCCGCCGTACTTATCGCGGTAAATATCCCCGCGCATAAATTCGGGTTGAGTTTTGCCACTGGCAGTTAAGCCAGTATTTTTTGATTTCATTTAATTAATCTCCTGAAGGCGTCGTCTTAATCTTTATTTCCTGTTTATTTTTCTCCGTTATTGTTCAGCGCGTTTTTCTTCCTCCGTCATTAACCATACCGCCACATTTGCGGAAAGTTGTTTAATCAGTCCCGCAATAACAGAAAGGTCATGGTCGTCAATTTCTTCGTGGTTACGTTCTATCATGCGCTCAATCATGCGGCTGATTACTTCGACCTGCTGCGCTTTCAGTGATGCTTCTGCCAGTGTTATTTCCTGCATTACTGCACCCCATTTATTTCATGAACGGCGTGGATAATTACGCCGGATAAACCGGCTTTAGCTGATTTGTTAATTACTGTGCTGATTGCAGCCTGGACGTTTTCGGCCTTCACGTTCTGCGTGATGCCAACGGTATAGCCGCGATTATTAACAGCACGGGAAAAGACGCGGAAGGTTTTAAGCATGAGTCACCTCCTGACGGATACGGGCGACAAAAACAAGATGTGCGTGCGGCAGCTGGGCGCGTGCTTCGTGCTCAGTGGCAGCGGTAACGGTGAATATTGCAATGCTGTCTGTCAGGCACTGCATAAAGCGCCAGACAAAGTAAGGGCGTGCGGATACAGCCATGTGAAAGGCCTCCTTGTACTGTTTTAAGGAGTCACCGCTGGAGTTCCTACGCTCATAAAGGGCGGTGACGCTGGCGGGGGTAGGAATACCGGCGTACAAGGAAACCGGCCAGCCTTTCGGCTGCCCCACCAGCGCCACCATAGATACAGTACGGGCCTTGCCGCTGGGTATGGTTGCGCGATGGAATGACACAAAAAAAGACGCTGGGCGCGCCTGTGTCGCCTTGTACTGATTAAACGGGTTCCTACGCCCGATCCCCGTTTTATAAGGGATAGCCTCAGTATATGCCGCTTTTTTGCTTAAGTGGTCGGATGTGTTGCGAGAGAAGTTTGTGCGAAAAATACCTGCGTTTTCTTTGAAAGCACATAATAACATCACGTTATTTATGTTTATGCAGTATGTCGCAAAGCGACCTGAATCATCACGCAAATTACAACCATAAAAAATACCTGCGCTGTGATATGAGGTACTACAGCGCACCGCTTTACGGGTACAGACAATGACCAACGAAGAATTACAGGCAATCGCATTATCCATAATTGAGCGCCAGCGTGAAAAAGCACGCCAGAAGCGAGAGTCTTTGCTTAATCCCTCTCCTCTCACCAGACCAAAACGACTTGCGCTTGAGGCATTTCTGGACAAATACCCACGGCGGCTAAAAGCAACCAAAAATCGCCCGCCAGGCTGATAGCCTTGTCCACCAGCTACACTCATGGCATAGTTGGTGATGCGCTTGATTTCCTTTATCTCCACTGGCGACCCTTCCGTGGTCGCCTTTGTTTTGCCTGTCATTCCTGCATCATGCGGATATTCGCGCCGTACAGGGCCGCCAGCGCGATAATTTGATAAAACCTCCTCCAAGTATTGCTTAACGTGTTTCATGCGCTCAGCGGCGAAATGGCTCACGATATGGCGCATGTAATCAGCATGGTTGATGTTCAGTAGTGCGAACTTATCCGCCGTGTCGATGTACCGGACAGCAGGTTTGAGGATGTCAGGCATGTTCATGCTCTCCCATGCGACGGGCCAGCCAGCGCTGTGAAAGGCGGATTAATTCGGCTTTTCGCTGCTGGTAAGTCATACCCAACTCAATCAGCGTGATATTGCTCTGCTCAAGGTAGGAAAGGTGTTCAAGCTGCATAACGCTCATGCTGTCACGCGGTTTTCCTTTGATGCCGTTCTCCTGCGCCCATTGTTTCGCCGTCATGCCGCCCAGCACGATACGCGCCAGCATATTTGATTCTGTGGTGTAGTGGTGTTGATGAGTCTCTTTTCCCAGCTCTGCGCGGTACAACTCCAGCGCAGCGCACATAGGCTTAAAAAAACTGGCAACGGTGACACGCGCTTTCAGTTCACGGCGCAAAGCTGCGGCACGTTCCGGCGCTGCCTTGTGTAGCTCTTCTTCACATTTGATGAAGTACTGGCGAATTGCGCGGCCCTGTTCAGTGCGTTCGACCATCGCCAGTTCTTTAGCCATGTTCGTGGAGATCAAATAGTCTTCACTGCGGCGATCACCGCCGCGCTTTGTTGTCCAGCCAGAATCAAACTGTTCAATATTTACACTTTGGCTCCCCCGTTTCGGGGAATCAAAGTACAAATTTTCTACAACCTCAAAATCCACACCTTTTTTAAATCCGTACTCCTCAATACGCCCTTTGATCCAGGTAGTGAAATCACGGCCTACACCGAGCGCTTTATGCAGTGCGCGTGCGCTGACAATGCCCGTTTCATATCCGCCAATAATGCCAGGTGATACCGGAATAATTGCGGCGAAATACTGTTGGCTCAGTTCTTCGGGCTGAACGAAGCCCTGCCCCTGTACGGGCATATTCGGACGTTTCATTAAAAACTCCTGCTGTAGAATCAGGTTTGGTGCTGACGGGCGCGGAACTGTACGCCCGTCATGCTGATTACTGCTTGGTGTTGTTGCGGCGCTCGTTCAGCCAGTGGTTGATCTCCACCGCATTAAATACGGTGTTTTTCTCCCCCAGCTTCGTGGGCTTCGGTAATTTGCCGATACGCACCCAGCGGTCGATAGTTGACACGCTGGTATCAAGCAACTTAGCCAGGTTGCAGCGGCGGATATAGCCCGTGGTAGGGATAGCTTCTTGATGGTTAGCTGTCATGATTCCCTCATGGGTTAAAAGTTGATGTTTTCTCCATTCTATTGGTTGTTTGTACAGCATTCCACCAAATCTAGAATCTATTAAAACTTTCCGAAAATCTATTGAAAAAACACACTTCCAGTAAAAGATTGAACAGGCGGGATGGAGTGCTAAAACTTTGAAAGTTTTTGCTTTATTGGTGATAAGTCATTGAAGCCGTATACGTTCTGATACCGTAATACTCCTACTGCGCCGTTATGCGTTGTTATGTTTTGTTATGTTTTGCTATCTTTTGCCAGTCTTTAACGTGCTAATCCTGTTTATACCGATTTATAACGATTAAGAACGGTGAGTAAATTTTGCTGGTGGGGGATGTATGGGGATTACAGCCCCGTGAATACAGGGCGTGTTGGCTGGTTAATCTGCCTGGCTTACTGCCAGTAATGCGGCTGATATTTTTTGCATAAACGTGGATTTGGCGATCCCTTTTGGCGATATCCCTTTCTCCTTCATCAGCGCTTCCACGTCGCGGTAAATGGCTGAACGGTTTGGTTCTCCGTCCTGAATGTATGCGGTTGTGCCTGATTTCTTCACGAGCAGTAAAACCAGCAACCCCATCATCTTCATGTTTCCCTGTTCTTCGTCGAGTTTCCTGTACTGCCCCCTTCCGCTGCGGCTTGTTTCTTTGATGTGGCTGACCAGCCGCCGCCCACCAAGATTAAGTGCTTTTTCTTCCCAATTTTTTGTTCCTCGTAAATCATCAATGGCATCAGTTACCGCCGTAATTATTGCCTCTGGCGTTCCTGCCTCAATGAACGGGAAGGACGCAAGGAATATATCCCCCGCTCTGTATGGCTCATCCTTTCCCGCTTTCCTGCCGCTATGCAACCAGATAGCACGGGCTATCATCGTTCTGGCTGATTCGACCTGTTCGAACTTGTCCTGCGGTACGTCGCCTATCCTCATTGACGGATTAAGATCAGCTAACGCAAGGGCCATTTCGTGGGGAGTGATTGAAACAGAAGCGCAAAGGCGCTCTATTGGCGATTTCTTCAGGATATTAATCATTTTTTGACTCTCCTGATTGGTGTCACGTTGTAGTGTTCTCCGCGTTCCAGCGACACTAACAGATTGGTCCACTTCGCCAGTGCGTCCCGTCGTTCATTGAAATACTGATAGCGGTTGTATATGCCTTCGACTCCCTTGATGCGGTGATTGAGGCATCTTTCAGCGACTACCGGATCAACACCAAGCGCGGCTAAATGTGTGCGTGCTGTACGGCGGAAGTCGTGAATAGTGAAATCTGGAACCTCCGACATCTCTGCGCGAACTTTTTGCAGTGCAACGGGTAGGGTGCTCTCCTGAATGTGGGGGATCATCCTGTGCTGCATTTTCCGCGCCGGAAGTACCCACGCGCTATTGCATGACAAGACGCGCAGTTCTTTCAGCCATTCAATAACGGGGGGAACAAGTGGAATATCTATGGGGTCGCCGTTTTTGCTGCGTTCCTCTGGCAAATGCCACACGGCGTTATCAAGGTCGAACTCTTCCCATCTGGCGGCGCACAACTCCATCTTCCTGACGCAAAGCGCCAGTAGCAACTTGAAGGTTAGCTCGTTCTGTCGGCTGAATCCCTTTGCGGTACGCATGGCCTGAAAGAACCGGATTAACTCTTCACGGGTCAGCCAGCGATCGCGGGATGACTCCTTACCACCAGCATCAGAGACTTCAAACGCCGAGCACGGGTTAATCTCCAGCACATGACGTTTTATCCCGTAGTCGAATATGCGACGCGTCCAGCGCAGAACGTCCGTTGCTATGGTTGGCGCTCCACGGTCAACAATTGCTTTTAGCATCTCGTCAACGTGTCGTGGTTTTACATCCTCAACCTTCATATGACCAATACGCGGGTTTATGTCCTTGTCGATGCGACGACGGAGGATATCGGGATGTTTCCAGCGCGGCAGGATCTGGCGTTCGAAATATTCGGCGGCAAGCTCTGATACTCGTATGGCGTTTTTTTCTGCCTCCATTTTTGCCAGTGCTTCGGCTTTACGCTCCTGTTTCTCCGCTGCTACGTCGTACCCAAGTGCGACGCGGGCGGATAGTTCCTTTGCTGTTTCTCTGGCTCTGGATAGTGATAACTCTGCATATGACCCGATAACCATCGCCCGTTGTTTGCCAGCAAACTTATAGCGGAATCGCCAGAAGGGCATTGTGTAATTTTTAGGATAGCAGAGATACAGGCCGTTACCGTCAGCTTTGCCGTCAAACCTCTCGTCTGCCTTTATCCAGGCACGGATCTGAATATCTGTAAGTTTTGGCATTAAGGCATCCCTAAACATTGAATAGAGGTGTGTACATAAAGTGATGTACATAAATGGCATTATGTACACCTTTATGTACACGCTAATCATGCGCTTTCTTGCGTCGTTATGATAGTCATTAATTACAAAAAAACCCGCATTTTCGCGGGTTTGATTGGATTATTGCGCTTTATTGATTTCCTCTGATAGCTTACTCCACATTTTGAATCTGTTCATTGAGTATGTGCATCAAGGTCGCGTAATTGCTGGGGTTTATATAATGACGATTTTTATTGTGTACACCCTTGTGTACACGATTTTTTCACGTGTACCGCCGATATGGTGACTACCAGGGCAAATACTCAGCGGATTTTTTCCGGTCCTCCGCTATGAAGCTGGTGGTGTCCGACTGATCGGCCTGTTCGTCATGCTGCCGACTGATTACACCAGCACGACGGATTAATCCCCGTGGCGTTCTTAGCCGAGATGGAGAAAAACCACGAATCTGTGGTTTTTACTGGCGCGGTGTCCGGCTTGTTCGTTGTTCGTGGCATAATTATCAGGCGATTACGTTTTTCATGATTGATTGGCAAGCCGTATTTCTCCACCGCAGTTTCCTCATGACTGCGGTTTTTTTATGCGCGTTATGCCGTCACTGATTCGCGCTCAACATACCGATCCATCTCCAGCTTTACATCCAGCATCATCAACATGCCTTCAACAACACCTTCCGCTTTCTGTAGCCGCTTTCCGATGAGCATGTCAGAGCATTCATGTTTATGCGCCAGCGCCATAAACGTTTTCCCCAGCACGTAGTAATCCACCAGCAAGTCATGCAGATCGCGGTTGTTCCGGTAAAGGCGAGCTATACACCCGCATATAATCATCGCATCATCGTCGCAGCACTGCGGACGTGACGTTACCTTTGGCGGAATAAGCCCCTTAAATCCAGAGGCAATGGGCGACCAGGTCACATCCTCATGATTATTTGCCGCCCATGCTCCCCAGCGTTCAAGCACCAGTTGAATATCGCGCACGTATTACGCCTCCTGTGATGTGTTTAAGGTTGTGCTATGACTTATGCCGATTGCTGCAAGGTCCACCAGCCAAATACATCACTCGATTGCGAGGGATGTAAAAATCATGGCTGGTTGGTCCGGTCTGGATGGTTTACATACCCCGATATCGGGGATGTACAAATCAGGGTTTTACGGCTGGTGGATTTGCTCAACTCAAAATTGAGGTTTGCTGAAATATCAGCGGGTAAGGCCAGAATGTAAATTTACATTCTGTCAGCCAACGCAATTTGGCGTTTGCTATTTCCACCAGGTCAGTTATTAAACTGCGAAAATCTCGTAGTTCATACCTCAGATGTGAGACATGTAGCCAGCGCAATTTTGCGCTTTGCTTTAAGGTCAGTAAGTTACAGCGCCAGAGTGCAAATTTGCACTCTGGAACAATATCAACCAGTTACTACCGTAACGGTTGAACGGGGTTACTATCTGTCACTCTGTTGCGAGTCACTATTAGTGACTCACAAATAATGCTGACACTACCGCCGCAACCGCTCCGGCGTCTTCCACTGGTACGGGGCCGCGCTCTGGCGTTGCTCCCGTTTTTGTCTTGCTGCCAGCATATCAAGCACCCTTGTTCGGATAACCAGACAGTCCTGCCCGTTCAGTTCGATACCATCACGGCGCATCACCTCAGCAACAACACGCGCATAATTTCCGGCGGTGGTGTTAATAACCAACTGCGTGGCCTCCTGTTTGCGCTGGCGCTCTATCTGCTCGGCAATCATAAGGGTTAACTCGCGTTCCTCCTGCTCTTCGATAATCCCGTGAATTATCTCCGTTGGTGATCGATCGTTCATCGGTCCCCCCCTGTGAGTTGCGGTTATGCCAGGAATGTTAACCCGTACTCCCGTTTCTGCCCTGTAAAAAAGTCCATTTTTGCGCACTTTTTCGATCATCACGTATCGGTTTCGTTTTGCGCGGCTGTTGCGTTTCGTTTTGCGCACTTTTTTTGAATTTTTTGCGCACTTTTTCCGGTGGTCTATCCCCCTGCAAGCCCTGTCATATCTGGCTTTGTGCTGGTGGTCAGCATGATCGGTTTTGTGATCGATTTTGTGATCGGTTTTATGATCGATTTGCGCAGTTTTTTGCGCATTTTTTCAGGGATTTTTCACCCCATTGAAGAGGCTTCTAAGGGGCTGTGAAGTGGGTAGCATTTTGCTGTGATGGAAGGACTACCGCTACTGTCTGATAATGGTGACGGAGGCCGCTATGTTCGGCTCTGATTGCAGCCTGCCGTATATTCACCAATTTACCTGGCTGTTATTTCCATAACCCGTAATGTCGCCGATCCCGTCTGATTCCCATATCGTCGACAGTCTTGTTTACCGCATCATGAAGTTCGCAAAATGTTTCACGTTTCTTTGGTGGACGCTTCGCATTCTCAAGGCATATCTCCCGCCGTCTGGCTATATGCTCTCGCTGCGGATCGGTGTGGGCCTCTTTCATCACGTCAAGCCAACGGGCGGCGGCTCTTCGCCATAACCCTTGCGCTTCCAGCTCTTCGGCTTTTTTATTTCTCACCACTGATCACCCTCCCTGTTTTTTCTTTCGGGATATACCTGCGGGAATACCGCGCAAAGGGTCTTCTTTTCTCAGGTCGATCCCCATATCGTTAAGTGTTCTGGTCGCTGCCTTGCTTAAGCCGCCGAATGTTTCCACTGGTTCCGGTGGCAGACGGGATTTTCTGATACATCTCGCCCGACGTTCTGCCGCTTCTTCGCGCTCCTTGTCTGTTTCGGCGTTAAGCAGTACGTCACCCCATCGGGTAGCTGCTCGTCGCCATAATCCGCGTTCTTCAAGTTTTTGCGCCACGCTGTCAGCTATCATCACCATCGTCTCCGGTTGTTTGCTGCTGGCTGTTCTGCTGCTTAATTTGCGCCAGTCTCCGTTTCAGTAGTTCACTGGCGACTGATTTATCTTCTTCCGTGACTTCACCGCAAGGCTGTCCGTTCAGGTCATACCGAGCACCACCAGCGATAACAGCATTCAGGTATCTGGTTGTGTGGATATACGATATTAACGCGCCGCGCAATACGCCGTGACCAATCGGCAATTCCCGTTCCTTAGCGTCCTTAAGCACATCACGGATCACGCCAGTTTTCAGGGGCTTTATAGTTTCTGCCCCAAACAGTTCAGGCCAGTACTCAGCCAGTCGGTTTATCCTCCTGCGGTTTTTTCGCTGCCGCTTCGTCATGTGTCGCCATGATGGGCGCTCCGTGGGTCTGCGTGTGGTCTGGTCCTGTTGTGTGGTCTGCTGGTTCATGTTGTGCTCCTGTCATTCAGAAAGGAATATCGTCAGAGAACGGGTCATCACCTCCCGCTGGTGGCTGATTTCCCTGCTGTCCGGTCTGTCGCTTTGCTCTGTCCAGTGCTTCGGTCGCCTTCCCCTGTTGCCCCCGCTTCCCGCCAGGACGCGCCGAACGGGCACTGATTACGCTGTCAGCGATAACCTGCCAGCCCTGCCGTGTTTCTCCGTTCTGTCCGGTCCACTGACTGATCTGCATGTTACCCGCCACGCTGATAAGGTCGCCTTTTTCATGTCTCGCCA
>ERZ1034876.1166-NODE-1166-length-11429-cov-3.815193_pt1 | contig 11429 bp, 7 predicted proteins | sample MGYA00520698_ERZ1034876 | MGnify/ENA primary metagenome ERZ1034876 (study PRJEB33766, sample SAMN09781723) | gut metagenome | biome: gut microbiome | host: Homo sapiens | place: Madagascar | study: EMG produced TPA metagenomics assembly of the PRJNA485056 data...
TATGCGGAAGGCGGCTATCTGATGGATGTGCGCGAGCCTGAGGCCGACAGCTTCGGCGATCGCAAGCCCACCATCGCCTCGGGCGCGGGCGCTGCTGCCGTCGATCCTGCTGCCATTGTGCAGGGCGCGGCTGCGGATGCCGAATACGAGCTTCCCGATGAGCCCACGTTCGCCGATCGCGTGAACATGGTGGTCATGTGCGTCGGTTCCCAGAACGCGCTGCGCGAGGCCTTGTACAAGACGCTGGCGTTCTGTCAGCAACCCCATGAGTTCACCGAGGTCGAGGATTTTATCGCCCAAACAGATGAGTTCGTCTACAGCCATATCATGCAGACGCCGTTCACCATGATCCAGATGCTCGTCGACGCCGGCGGCCTTGCGCAAACGCCGCGCGATAGCGAAGGCAGCCCCATCGCCGACGAGCAGCTGGCGAACCTTTCCGAAGACGAAGCCGACGACCTGATTTCCACGTACCGCATCCAGACCACCGACGCTGGCGTCGAAACCGTGCGTCTGCTGGCGCCCGAGCGCCGCATCGAAGCGCAGCTTTCCCTGCGCCCGCATCGCCGCGACACCTATTTCGCCGTGCTCGATTTTTGCATGCAGCCGCGCAAATTCCCGGAAATCGAGGCGCTCTTCAAGAACGTTTCCGGCCTGTCGCAAGACATCGTGGCCGACTATCACAAGCTTTCGCCCGATTTCTACGTTGACAAGCTTGAAAAAGCCGGCGCGCTCGTATGGCGCGGCGCCTGGGTTGCAACCGACGCGGGCAAGCGCATGCTGCAAGCCCACAAGCGCGAACAGGCGACCGCATAACCGCGTCCGTCGGCGAAGCGGCAGGTTGCGGGCGTGCTGGGAACTCCTGCTCGCCTGCCGGTCGGCTTGCGGCTCCCCTGTTCGCCCCCGTTCACGTTCCCACCCGAAAAGCAATATGGCAGCAGGAGAAACCCGCTGCCTATCGCAATAGACGAGTAAGCAAGGATCAAAAGGAGGAGGAAGCTTTGTCTAAGACTCTGACACGTCGCTCGTTCATGAAGACGGCAGCGGTCACCGGCGCGGTTGGCGCGCTGGGGCTGGGCGCCGCTCACAACATGGCACCGAGCGACAAGGCATGGGCCGACAACGACGTGCACGAGGTTCGCACGTCCTGCCGAGCCTGCATCGCCAACTGCGGCGTCATCGCCACGGTGAGCAACGGCCGCGTCATCAAGCTGAGGGGCGATTCCATCGACCCGATGTCGAAGGGCCGCATGTGCCCGAAGGGCCTGTCGGGCATCCAGGCGCTGTACCACCCCAACCGCAACAAGTACCCCATGAAGCGCGTGGGCGCCAAGCCCGGTAACCAGTGGGAGCGCATCAGCTGGGATGAGGCGGCGAAAACCGTGGCCCAGCACATGATCGACATGCGCGACAAGACCGGCAAGCACGGTCTTCTGTGCACCACGGGCGGCGGCGGCAACCCGCAGTTCTTCAGCCCGCCGCGTTTCCGCAACTTCTGGGGCGCGGGCAACGTGTTCGAGCCCGGCTGCGCGCAGTGCTACCTGCCGCGTAACTTCACCATGCCGCTGGTCAACGGCATCGGCGATACCTCGATCGCCGACTCCGGCTGCTCGGAGCTGTACAAGCCGGCCAAGTACGGCGGGCTGACGGAAGTCTACGTCATCTGGGGAACCGGCCCGGCGTGGCACTCGCCTTCCACCTCCGGACGTTGCGTGGCCGAGCTGCGTGAGAACGGCTGCAAGACCGTCGTTATCGACCCGCGATTCACTGCCGATGCCAGCAAGGCCGACGTGTGGCTGCCCATCAAGCCCGGCACCGACATGGCCATGATGCTCGGTTGGATGCACTACATCATCGAGAACAAGCTCTACGAGAAGATCCCCGGCTACGAGACTTTCTGCGAGCAGTGGACGAACCTTCCGTTCCTGGTGGACCCGCGCGACAACGTCAGCCTGCCGCCCGTCGCCGAGGACATCACCAAGGACGGCCAACTGCTGCGCGCGTCGGCCGTGTTCGACGACGTCGACGCCACCAACGAGGGCTACGTGTACTTCGATACCGCAAAGGGCGAGGTCACGAAGGCGTTCGCCCTGGGCCCGGACAACGACGGCACGTACCACCCGCAGATGTTCGGCACCGTGGATGTGAAGCTCAAGGACGGCTCCACCATCACGTGCAAGACCGCGTTCGAGGCCTACAAGGACCGTTGCGCCGACTTCGACTTGGACACCGTGGCCGAGATCACCGGCTGCAAGAAGGAGAAGATCATCGAGGCCATCGAGCTGTACTGCTCGAGCGCGCACGGCGGCATCTCCCTGGGCGTTGCTACCGACATGTACCCGGGTTCGGCGCAGGCCGCCATCGGCGCCGCGGCGCTCGATTGCATGACCGCGCACCTCTGGCACAGCGGCTGCCCGGCCAACAAGGTGGGCGGCCAGGGCTCGAAAGGCCTGACCAGCTGCGAGTCCACCATCTTCCCCTCCGGCTTCATCGGGGATACGAAGTACCAGTTCCAAACCAACGACGCCATCCTCGAGCGCCTTGGCTACTGCGAGCACAAGGGCCTCGGCGGCTGGATGCACTCTCACATCCCCACGGTGCTCTCCGCCGTGCTCACCGGCGAACCGTACCAGCCGAAGGTGTGGATCGAACGCTCCGGCAACAAGATGGCCGCGCTGGGCAACTCCAGCTCCTGGGTCGACGCGTTCCCGAAGTTCGACCTGATCGTGCATGGCTACATGTACCCGACCAGCTTCACCACCGAGGCCGCCGACATCGTGTTCCCCGTGTGCGAGTGGCTGGAGAACGCGTTCGCGCAGAACCGCTTGAACGTCAACCTCATGCGCAAGCCGGTGACGAACCTGTTCGAGGCCGCCGACGAGATCATGATGTGGGGCAAGATCGCCGAGGCCATGTCCGACCCCAGCTCAGAGCTCTACGACGCCAACATGGAGGCGTGCCTGGACGACGAGAAGATCGGCAGCCCCATGGTGCCCGCGTATTGGAAGACCATCAACGAGTACTGGGATTGGGTCGCCCAGCAGGGCGGCGACAAATCCGTCACCACCATGGAGCAGGCCATGGAGGCCTTCCCCATGAAGTGGGCGGAAGACGACGAGTACTGGGGCGGCACCACGTATGACGGATACTGCCAGGTCAACGCCGGTGCCGGCGTTGCAGGCAAGGTCGATCCGGGTATGGAAGGCTCCGGCGCCGATGACGGCAAGGTCACCTACACCGGCTTCTCCACGGCGGCCCGCGACATCAAGGACAACCCGAAGAAGTGCGGTCCGTACGCCGACACCATGCTCTACCTGGGCCGTCACGGCAACGAGAAGTTCGACATGCCCGCCGCGGTGGTGGACTACAACCCCATGCCGTACTACTTCACGCCCGAGGACCAGTCCGAATACGGCGACGAGTACCCGCTGCGCCTGACCGAGGGCCGCATCCCGTATTTCCATCATGGCACGCTGCGCAACAATCCCTACCTGCGCGAGCTGTACCCGGCGCCCGAGCTGTGGATCAGCTCGGAAAACGCCGGCAAGTACGGCATCGTCGATGGCGACTGGGTGAACATCAAGAGCCCGCGCACCGACGGCAAGGACGTGTTCCGCGACATCACCACGGGCCTGTCCACCGATACGGTCATGGCAGGTGGCAAGGACGCGAAGTTCGGCCCGAGCGAGTTCGCCCCCGGCGAGGAGCTGACGGCTAACGGCCAGAGCATCGTCAAGGACGGCATCTTCGCCGTGGCGCGCGTGACGAAGGGCATCGCGGAGGGCACCGTGTACATGGAGCGCTTCTGGAACCCCGAGTTCTTGGAGGACGGTTCCGACGGCCGCAAGTCATGGACCACGGAGAACATGAACGTGCTGACGAAGAACACGGGCTACTTCAACCCCGAGTTCGGCACCTACACCCTGCGCGGCATCCACGTCAAGGTTGCCAAGGCGCAGCGCCCAGAGGGCATCTGGTACGAGCCGACCGACTTCGAACCCTGGATGCCTGAGCCCACGGAAAACACGGGAGGAGCGTTTTACACCAAATGAGCCGCAATTGCTTAGTTGTTGACCTGGATAAATGCATCGGCTGCCACGCGTGCGAGGTGGCCTGTAAGAACGAGAACGGCATCGCCTTGAGCGAGTACTGGAACCGCGTGCTGCAGATCGGCCCGCACGGGACCTTCCCCGACCTGGAGCAGTATTGGCTGCCCGTGCAGTGCCAGCAGTGCGAGGACGCGCCCTGCGTGCACGTGTGCCCGACCGGCGCGAGCTACCGCGACGCCGACGGCAAGGTGCTGGTGGACAAGGAGAAGTGCATCGGCTGCAAGTACTGCATGATGGCCTGCCCTTATGGCGTTCGTTCGTGGAACACCAAGGAGAAGGCCGTCGAGAAGTGCACCCTGTGCGGCCAGCTGACCAGCGCCGGCCAGGAGCCCGCGTGCGTGGCCGCGTGCTGCGCGAACGCCCGCTTCTATGGTGACCTTGACGACCCGAGCTCCGACGTGTCGAAGGCCGTGGCGGCCGCCGACCCGGCAAGCCTGCACACCCTGCACGATGCCGGCAACAAGCCGCTGACGCGCTACATCCTGTCCGACAAGATCGCCACGTGGCACGACGTGGACGCCATCAAGCCGGCGTCCGACGCGCAGGACGCCGCGTGGTTCGCGAAGGAGGCGTAAGGCATGGAGATCCAATGGTCCCTGGTTTTGTTCACGGCCCTGACCGGCATGGGCGGCTGCATGTTCGCATGCGTCGCCGCCGATGAGTTCCTCGGCCGTGCGAAGGCCGCGGCGTTTCCCGCGGCTGTGGCGGCGCTGGTGATCGCGGTCGTTGGCGGTTTGGCTTCCGTGACGCACCTGTCGCACCCCGGCCGCATCATGGGCGCCCTGAGCCACCCGACGTCGGGCATCTTCACCGAGGCGCTGCTGGTGGGCTGCCTGTGCGTGTGCGTGGCGGTGTACCTGGTGCTGGTCAAGCGCGGTGCCGGCGCGTCCGCTCGCAAGGCCATCGCCGTCATCGGCGCGGTGTTCGGCGTGCTGCTGAGCTTCATGGCGGGCGAGTCCTACCTGATGGAGGCGCGCCCGAACTGGTGCAGCCAGCTGCTGCCGCTGGGCTACCTGCTGACCGCGGTGCCCGAGGGCATCGCCGCCTACCTGGTGGTCGTGGCCGCTAAGGCCAAGGGCGCCGACGTGGCGCCGTACGGCCGCGCGCTGCTGGTCGGCGGCATGCTGGCCGCGGTTGGCGCTGCCGCCTACGTGCTGTGGGCGGGTCCCGCCGACGGCGTGCAGTGGGCGCTGCTGGTTGTGGCGGTGCTGGGCGCCGGCGTGGTGCCGGCCGCTTGCGGCACGCTGCTCGGTAAGAAGCCCGAGAGCCTGATGGCCATGGCGGGCGGCTCGCTGGCCTGCGCATTCGTGGGCGCGGTGTCCTACCGCTGCATCATGTGGCTGATCACGGTCCCGATTGCGAACCTGTTCCTGAACGTGCTGTAGGCGCAAGGCCGGGGGAGGGGGATGCCCTTCCCCCGGCCACCTCGCGATGAATTCGCGGTTCGTATTCGCCTCCCCCATCTCCCTCCCTTCCTCCGGCGAATGCGAACCGCGAGCGCATCCAGCATGGCGCGTGGCAGTGCTTTTGGCGTTGTCGAAAGCGCGCCATGCGGCGCGACGCGGCTAACGAAAATCGATACTCGGCCCCTGTGCCCGGCTTGTCCGGCCGCGCAGGGGAACAATGGAAGCGAGCGTCCGAAGCAACGGGCACTTCGGCAGAAAGGGGCGATCATGACCGACGGAAACGCGGTGCAGGTGCAGCAGAAGGAAGAGCGCGATAAGCTGATTTCCCAGCTCATCGAGGTGAATGCCGGGCGTGCGGCGTACTATCGCATGCTGGGCGAGCTATTCTTCCGCGAGTTGACGCAGGAGCAGGTCGAGCATCTGGCGGGCATGGATTTCGCCGGAATGGACGGCGATGACGACCTCATCGCCCAGGGTTATAACGACATGCGCCGCTATCTTCGCCATGTGAATTCCGGCACGCGCCAGGCGCTGGCCTGCGATTACGCGCACACGTTCCTAGCGGCGGGGAATTACGAGACGTTCGCCGCAACGCCGTTCGAAAGCGTGTTCACCAGTCAGCTCGGGCTCATGATGCAGGAGGCGCGCGACGATGTCTACAAGATGTATTGCGAGCAGGGCATCCAGCCGCAGGCAGATTTGCATGTGCCCGAGGATCATGTGTCGTTCGAGTTCGAGTTTTTGGCGACGGTCATCGAGCGCACGAACGCCGCGCTCTTGACGGGCGATTTTGCGCGTGCTCAGGCGCTTGCCGAAACGGTCTCCGATTTTCACCGATTGCATCAACTCAACTGGATCGACGATCTGTGCGATGCCGTGCTCGACGTGGCCGAGACCCGTTTCTATCGCGGAGTCGCGAAGGTGACGCGCGGGTTCGTGCATATGGAGACCGAGGTCGTCGCCGACGAGCTCGAGGTGCTGCAAGGCCTGGCGGACAAGCAGGCTGCGTAGCGCGTTTCGCCTGATGAATCGGGCGGAAAGGGCCGTGGGGGGTGCGGCCGTAAGACGAGAAAGGATAGGGTTATGGGCGATCAGCCGAGCATCACGCGTCGCGGGGTGTTGGTCGGCGCCGGCGCCGTGGCCGGTATGTTTGCGGTCGGCGGCGCGGCGTACGCGCTTGAAGGCGAGGATCGGGGGCTTTTGCGCCCTTCCGGTGCGCAGGACGAGGCGCATTTCCGTGCCACTTGCTTGAAGTGCAACCGTTGCGAGACGGCCTGCCCGCAGCACTGCCTGCGCACGGGCGTCCTGGAAGACGGCCTGCTCAACTGGCGCACGCCCATCATGGATTTCCATCGCGGCGTTTGCGACTTTTGCGGTATCTGCGAGGACGTGTGCCCGGCGGGTTCAATCGCGGGCGCGCATGATCCCGCGCAGGTCATCGGCGTCGCGGTCGTCGACCGCGAGCGCTGCATCGCATGGGCCCAAGGCGGTTGCCAGGTGTGCGTCGATGCATGCCCGTACGGGGCCATCGCGCTCGACGACGCGAATCGACCCGTTGTCGACCAGGCGAAATGCAACGGATGCGGCGCGTGCGAGAACGCATGCCCGTCGAACAGCTACCTCGCGTTCGCCGGCGGCACCGACCGCGGCATCAACGTGCACGCAGCAGGGAAGGAGGCATAGGCGATGAGCGATAAGGAAAACAGCGCGCCCAAAAAGTCCCGCTTCCGCACAGCGCGGGGCTGGGTTGCGTTCGCGTGCGTGGCGTTCGCGCTGGCGGGCATGGCGTTTCGCGTGGGAATCGGCACGCCCTCGGCGTTCGGTATTCAGCAAATCTCGGCCATTTGCCCGTTGGGCGCCCTCGAGACCATGGCGGGCGCCAAGAGCGTCATGTTGCACCCGCTGCTGCTGTTTGCGTTGGTCGTGGTGTTGATTGCCCTGGTTGGCAAGGCGTTTTGCGCTTGGATGTGCCCCGTTCCGTGGCTGCAGAAGTTCTTCCGCCCGAGAAAGCATAGCGCGGCGAAAGGCGGCGTAGGGCGCGGCGCCCCGACGAAGGGCGGGGCGGGGCATGGCGTTCCGGCTTCTCGCAACGACTCCGGTGCGGCTTCCGCCCAGGTGGAGCCGTCGGCTGCTGGCGCGGCGCAAATTATTGAATTCGGGGAAGAACAGGCCGCCTGCGCGCCCTCCGCGTGTGCGGCCTGCGCAGGCGCATCGGCGTGTGCGAAGGCGTTCGCGCCGGTTGGTGGCAAGCGCGACGGCGTGCGGCTGGACAGCCGCCACGCGGTGCTGGTGGGAACGCTGGCCTCCGCGGCCGTGTTTGGCTTCCCGGTGTTTTGCCTCATCTGCCCGGTCGGTTTGACGTTCGCGACCATCATCGGGCTTTGGAACCTGGTGCAGTTCAACGAGCCCTCTTGGGCGCTCATCATCTTCCCGATTATCCTAATCGCGGAGGTCACCGTGCTGCGCAAGTGGTGCAGTAAGATTTGCCCGATCAGCGCTCTGGTCAGCCTGTTGTCGAATCTCAACGTCACGTTGCGACCGCGTGTCAAGACCGACGCGTGCCTGCGCAGTCGCGGCGTGGATTGCCACGCATGCGTCGATGTCTGCCCCGAGCAGCTTGACCCGCACAGCAAGCGCATCCCCGAGTGCTCGAAATGCGGCAAATGCGTGGAGGCCTGCCCAGCCAAGGCCATCAGCATCAAGTTACTAAAATAGCAATCGCCCTGGCGGGCCGGCATTCGCTTAGCAATGTCGGCCCGCCGCGCATGTAACGCGTTCGCTTCCGCTGCGTTTCGCGCTTGTTTCGCTTCGGTTGAAGCTTTGCTAACGCGCGGGTTGTCCGGCGGCCTTCGCACCCTCGAACCTACTATGCAAACCGTGCAAACGGATCGATCGACATTTGCTAGGTAGGAAACGAAACGAAGGATGTGATACCTTATGACCCCACCCGCAGGCACGGCGGTTCTCGGCGGCGCAACGGCGGAGTCGAAAGAGTACTTCGAAAAGCGATCGCTTAAGAAGGGCTCCGTCAACTGGGTGCTGCTGATGAGCCTTGGAATCGCGTATGTGATCAGTGGAGACTTCTCAGGTTGGAACTATGGGATCGGCTACGGCGGCTGGCTGGGAATGTTGATCGCGTTTCTGGTGATGGGTGCGATGTACCTGTTCATGGTGCTCGGCCTGGCAGAGATGTCGTCCGCGATGCCGGCAGCCGGCGCCGGCTACGGCTTCGCCCGTCGCGCCATGGGCAAGGTCGGCGGCGCGCTCACCGGATTCGCCATCCTCATCGAGTACACCATCTGCCCGGCGGCGATCTCGACGTTCATCGCGGCGTACGTGCATGCGCTCGGCCTGTTCTCCAATGTGCCGTCAGCCGCGATCATCGGCTTCTTCTTCGTCGTGTTCGTCGGCATCCACCTGATCGGCGTGGGCGAGGCGCTCAAAATCGTGTTCGGCATCACGGCGGTCGCCATGGTGGCGCCCATCGCGTTCTTCGTCGGCATCGCGCCTCATTTCGACGCGGCGAACCTGTTCAACATCGCGCCCGCAGTCGACGGCGGCACCACGCTTTTGCCCTTCGGGCTCGGCGGCGTGCTCTCGGCGCTGCCGTTCGGCATCTGGCTGTTCCTGGCCGTCGAAGGCGTGCCGCTGGCCGCTGAGGAATCGGCTGACCCCAAACGCGACATGCCCCGCGGCATCATCGGCGCCATGCTGACGCTCATGGTCACCGGAGCGCTCGTGCTCATTCTGACCGCCGGCGGTGCCGGGGCCGCATTCGCCGGCACCGCAGCTGCGCCTCTGGTCGACGCGCTGAACGAGGTGGGCGAAGGCCCGCTGGCGACGTTCGTGAACTACGCGGGCCTCGCCGGTTTGGTGGCGTCGTTCTTCTCCACGGTGTTCTCCGGCTCCCGCCAGGCGTTCGCCCTGTCCCGCGCCGGTTATCTGCCGAAGTTCCTGTCGGTCACCGGTTCGCGCAAGACGCCGTATGTTGCGCTCATCATGCTCGGCGCCATCGCGTTCGCCCTGGCCGCGATCGTGCAAAACGGCGACATCCTGCTGAACATGGCCGTGTTCGCCGCGTGCGTGTCCTACGCCATGATGAACCTGTCGCACATTATCCTGCGTAAGAAAGAACCCGACATGGAGCGCGGTTTCAAGACGCCCGGCGGCATCGTTTTGACCAGCATTTCGTTTGTGTTGTCGCTCGTGGCCGTCGTCTCGACCTTCGTGGTCGACGCCTTCGCCGCCGGCTGCACGCTGGCCGTGCTGGCTGCTCTCATGGTGTACTTCTTCGCCTACTCGAGAAAACACCTGGTCGGAAACGCGCCCGAGGAAGAGTTCGCGGCGCTGAAGGCCGCCGAAGCGGAACTGGGTTAGCGGCCTGCGCGACGGCCGCGACCGCTGGGTTTTGCGCCCCGCAGTCACCGCGTCGCCTCCCGCGCCCGGTACCCGGGTGTACGCGCCCGTTCCCTTCGCGTCCCGCGTGTCCCGTGCCCGGCAGCATTTGGCCTGCCCTTTCTCGTGCCCGCGTGCCCCGCACGTTCCCCACAAACTCCCATCCGCTATTTCCCGTACGAAACGAGGCAAAACATGAGCACTTCCGAAGAATGCGGCATCATGGAATCGAACAGCTTTAACATGGACAACCTGGATACCCTAGGCGGCGAATTGCACGACCTTGTCGCGCGCCGCAAGGTGCTCGGGCCGTGCTACCGCCTGTTCTACCAGCACCCGTTGCACCTGGTGCGCGGCCGCGGCACGCGTCTGTTCGACGCCGACGGTACCGAGTACCTGGACATGTACAACAACATCCCCTCCATGGGCCACAGCAACCCGGTCATCACCGAGGCCGTCACGCGCCAGATGCAGCTGCTGAACACGCACACGCGCTACGTGCACGAGAACATCCTGGACTACGCGGAGGACCTGCTGTCCACCATGCCGGACGAGATCGACCGCATCATGTTCATGTGCTCGGGCTCTGAGGCCAATGACCTGGCCGTACGCTGCGCGCAGCTCTACACCGGCGGCGAGGGCATCATCGTGACCGGCGAGGCGTACCACGGCAACACGGCGCTTATCTCCGGGTTGTCGCCTTCCATCGGCAAAACCGTGGCTATGAGCCGTACCATGCGCATGATCCCCTCGCCCGACACGTTCCGCTTGGGCACCGAGGATTTGGGGCCGTGGATGTGCGACCAGATCTCGGCGCAGATCGCCGACATGCGCCGTCACGGCATCAAGTTCGCCGGTGTGCTCTTCGACGGCATCTTCTCCTCCGACGGCGTCATCCCCGGCATGCGCGGTTTCCTGAAACCGGTTGTTGACCTGGTACATCGCGAAGGCGGCGTTTACATCGCCGACGAGGTGCAGCCGGGATTCTGCCGCACCGGCGATGCGTTCTGGGGGTTTGCGCGCCACGGCATCGTGCCCGACATCGTCACCATGGGAAAGCCCATGGCCAACGGAATCCCGTGCTCGGCCATGGCTATCCGCTCCGACGTGCTCGACGCATTCGCCGAGAATAACCCGTACTTCAACACGTTCGCCGGCAACCCCGTGTCCATGGCCGCGGCGCAGGCGGTGCTCGATTACATCCGCGAGCACGACATCCTGGCGCACACGCACGAGATGGGCGAGAAGCTGCGCGAGGCGATGCGCGATGTGGCCTCGCGTCACCCGCAGCTAGCGGACGTGCGCGGCGCGGGCCTGTTCAACGGCGTGGAAGTGGTGCGCCCCGGCACGCTTGAGGCTGACCGCCCCTTTGCCGTGCAGCTTATCGAGCAGCTACGCGAGAACCGTGTGCTCATCTCGCTGTGCGGGCCGTACGGCAACGTGCTGAAGGTGCGCCCGCCGCTGGTGTTCGACGACGCCGACCTGGACTTTTTCGCCAGCGCGTTGGAAACGTCGCTTG
>ERZ1034876.1173-NODE-1173-length-11351-cov-4.888633_pt1 | contig 11351 bp, 15 predicted proteins | sample MGYA00520698_ERZ1034876 | MGnify/ENA primary metagenome ERZ1034876 (study PRJEB33766, sample SAMN09781723) | gut metagenome | biome: gut microbiome | host: Homo sapiens | place: Madagascar | study: EMG produced TPA metagenomics assembly of the PRJNA485056 data...
AGTGCATGACCGTCATGGAAACCGTGCGCACCATGGCCGAGCGCGGCTGCGCCGTGATCATGGTCTGCCACGATATGGAAGTTGTCTCCGACTTCGCCGAGCGTATCGTAGTAATGGCCGACGGTCGCATCCTCGACCGCGGCCGCACGCACGAGCTATTCTCGAACATCGATCTCATGCGGCGTGCCTACGTGGAGCCTCCCCAGGTTATTGAACTCTCGCGCCGTCTGGCATCTTCCGTCTCGCCCGCTTTTGCGCAGGTGAGCGAGGTCACCGATGTCGTTCGCATTACCAAGGAGATGGTCCGCCGTGGTTAACGTCATCGACTACATGCCGGGCGATACGCTGCTGCATCGCCTGAACCCCGTCGTCAAACTGGGCCTCGCCGCCGCCATCATCGTCGGCATCTTCTTGTCCGACACCTACGTGGCGCTGCTGGGCTTTTTGGTGCTCACCCTTGCGCTGGGCGCCTATGCCGGTGTCGTCGACCGTCTGTTCTCGCTGCTCAAGTTGCTGATTCCGCTCGCGCTTATCATGCTGGTGCTCCAGCTGGCCTTTATGCGCGATGGCAACGTTGTGTGGGGCTTTATCACCGACACGGGCCTCATCACAGGATCGAAGGCCTGCCTGCGTCTGCTGGGTGTGGCATTGCCACTCATCCTCATGCTTATGGTGACCAAGCTCAACGACCTTGCCAACGCCTGCGTCGAGGTGCTGCACGTGCCGTATCGCTATGCCTTCACCTTTACCACGGCGCTGCGCTTTGTGCCGGTGTTTGGTCAGGAGATGAACGCCATCATGGAAGCGCAGACCGCACGCGGCGTCGAGTACGACACCAAGAACCCCATCAAGAAGCTTAAGCTCATGCTGCCACTGTGCGTGCCACTGCTCATCTCGAGCGTGGGCAAGACCGACGCCACCGCGCTTGCCGCCGAGCAGCGCGGCTTCTACCTGCGCACGCGCGCCAGCTCGTACAAGCGCTATCCCATCAAGGGCCTGGACATCGCCGTACTCATCGTCAGCATCGCCCTCATCGCCATCGGCTTCCTGTTCTAGTTCGCCACCGACAGCAACCGCCCAACGCAAAAGGCCTCGGCTCGCACCAAACGAGCCGAGGCCTTTATTGTTTCACCAGATAAAACCTACCAAAATTAACCTGTCCCTTTTTGACGGGTCGGAAGCTAGAGGCGGTAGGGGACGCCGCTGCGGATGATGGATTCGCGCACCAGGACATCCATAGCATCGAGGGTGATCTCGGGCATCTCTCGATACTTCTGCAGCACCGATAGCTCGGTGCAGGCCAGAATGACACGGTCGCAGCCGCTACGGGCGAACTCCCACATCACGCGGTCGAACTTATCCATATCGGGCTCACGTCCGGCTTTCACATCATCGTAGATAAGCGACATCACATCGTTCTGACGTTTCTCGCTGGGATAGACGACCTCAACACCCGCAGCCTCGCATTCGCGGCCGTAGACGCCCGCGCCCACGGTTCCGTCGGTGCCCATAATGCCAATCTTGTGCACCGGCTCGGCCGGCATACTCAGGTTGGGGTCGAACTCGCACTCCCCTATCACCGCACCCGCAAGGGCATAGCGCACCGACTCACGCGGCATGTGAATAATCGGCACCTTCGTAAACGACTGGATCTGGTCGTAGAAGTAGTGCGACGTGTTGCAGGGAATGGCAATGTGCGCACAGCCCAGCGACTCGAGTGCCTGGGCACACTCTTTCATGGTCGCCAGCAGCTTGGCGTGCTCGCCGGTCTTAATGGCCAGCGTGCGGTCGGGCATGGTCGACTTGGAAAGCACCACCATGTCGATATGCTCCTGGTCGCACGTAGCCGCCGTATGGCGTACTACCTGGTCGTAGTAATACGACGTGGCCTCGGCGCCCATGCCGCCGATAACTCCCAGCTTTTCCATCGCCGCCTCCTTGGTGACGCTTGCGCAATTGCGCGTATCATACCCGCGCCCGCCCGATGTAAACCGGACGGGCGCCGCACTCATCTACTTGTAATACGTCTTGAACAGCTTAAAGTGGCGCAGCTTGGTGTGCCACATGCGCAGCCAGCGGTTAAAGACAAAGTCGCCCTTCATAAACGAAGGGTCGGCGCCCTTGCCTTCCTTGTCCAGGCGATGCACCTTAGCGCGCAGCTCGGGATCCTTGACGTACTTGTCGACGACGCCCATGGGGACGACCATCCACAGCGCCTCGTCCTGCGCCGTCACAAACTCCGGCTCAAACGGGCGGTTGAACACATACTCGTCCACCACATACTTGGCAACGTTAAAGCCGCTGTTGGTGACGTAGTAGTTGCTGCGACCTTGGCGCGTGTTGAAATCGAAGAACTTAAACGAGCCGTCGCGCTCGTCGTACTTAACGTCAAAGTTGGAATAGCCCACAAAGTGAAGGTCCTCGAGCAACTTGCGCACGCCGCCCATGAGCTCGTCATTGGGCTCGGTGATGATACAGGCGTGGTTGCCGACACCGTGAGGCTGATGCTCCTCGAGCAGCACGTGACCCAGGCACATCATGCGCACCTTGCCGTTACGGTCGGAATAACTGGTGAGCACGCGCATGTACTCGTCGTTGCCGGGCACGCGATCCTGCAAGATCAGGTCGTCGGTGTAGCCGCTGGCATACGAGTCGCGAATGACCTGTTCCAGCTCGGCACGGTCGGCAATCTCATAAGCCTTTTTCTGGCCCTCGAACTCGTGCTGCCACCACATGATGCCGTCAGAAGGCTTCAGAATCATCGGGTAGGGAAAATCGATCTGGTCGAGCACTTCGGCAGGCGCCTCGCCTTGGGCGTTCAGCATCGCCATGGTGAAGGTAAAGGTATGCGGATAGGGCACGCCATGCTTCTCGCACAGCTCGTAGAAGATCTCCTTCTTCTGACACTGCTCAAGCATGCTATAGGGAGCGTAAGGCGCGACGATGTTATCCGCCAACTCATGGGCATCCTTGGCCTGAGCCACGAGGGCAACATAGTTATCGCCACAGCCCACAAGGACAATCGTCTTATCGGCATGCGCTTGGGCAATGCCGTTGACGGTCCTGAGCATCACGGGCATGGTATCGATATCCACGTTGGGCGTGTAGTCGATAATCTGGCTGCGGTACGCGGGACCCGTCTGGTACTTGCCAAAGACCAGGCTCTTGACCTGGTACTCCTCGTAGAAGGCGCGCGCCACCGAATAGGCGTTGATGTCGCCACCGAGCAGCACGGGAATGAACTCGCGCTCTGTAAACTGCAATGCCATGGAAACTTCCTATCATGAACTGCCCGCACAACGGGCGGTCTTAGTGCAACCGACTCATTCTAGCGTGCCAAACCGCCAGTGCCCAAAGTTCCACCGTATCTATGGCAATCGGAGAAGCAAACTCGGTGCAAAGACGGCACTCACCGCTGTACGACAACGGGCAATGAACCTACCGTTGTTGTAGGATTCAACATACTGTCAATCTCATAAGCGAAAGGCGCACGCGTGCCCCAAGAACATCTGGCCGACAACCCCATCCTTGACGCTGCAAAACGCGAGCTAGCGGAACGCTCACAGACAACCGCTCCCCTACGCACCGCCGGCAACGCCCACGAAGGACCCGCCCGTATCGTCTCGATTAACACGTCGACGCACAAAGGCACACGCAAGTCGCCCGTCGCCGATGGGCACGATACCGTCATTGAACAGTTTGGTCTCGCTTCCGATGCGCACGCCGGGCACTGGCACCGCCAAGTCTCGTTTTTGGCCGCAGAATCAATCCAGACGGCACAGCATCGCGGGCTCGATGTGCACGAAGGCGACTTTGGGGAGAATTTCACCACACAAGGTATCAACTTGCTTTCGCTCCCCTTGGGCACACAGCTCAAGATCGGCAACGACGTTCTGATCGAGATCAGCCAGATCGGCAAGGTCTGCCACACCCGCTGTGCTATCTACTATCTCGCCGGTGATTGCATCTTTCCCCACGAGGGCATTTTCGGTGTGGTGCTTCGAGGCGGAGAGGTGCATGTCGGAGACGATATCCAAACAGTCAAGCTCGGCGACGGCACGTGTTCCTTCACCCCAGCCGAGGCGCTCGAAGAAGTTGAGCAGACTCGCCGCGAGGGAACCCTATAGGTGCAAAACCCCATGTTGGAGTAGCCCTTAAGGCTTGAATCTGCGATCAGACAGAGTTCCGTAACGTTAAAGTTGAACTCTATGGTTTCTCAACAATTCATCATAACTGCAGGTCAAAGCCAAAGCCTCAAGTTCAACTTGACCCTTTGGAACCTTTAAGGTTCAAGTTGAGGTCGAAAGCAGTAGTAGAATACCGTTCGAACCATAACCTACGATTGATTGCAGAGGGACTGGATGCAGCATTCGAATCATCGCGCCGCAGCGCTCATTGCGTCGAAGCCGGCTCGTATCATCACGAGCGCCGCGCTCGCCGTTGCGCTGACGGCCACGCCGATGCTCTCCCCCGTTGCGGCGTATGCCGCCTCGCAGGCAACGCAGGACCAGCTTTCCGCAGCCCAGCAGAAGATCGAAGCCGCCACGAGCGCCTACAACGACGCCCGCACCAAACTCGATGACCTGCAAAAGCAGATTGACTCCAATGAGGCAAGCATCGAGGAAATCGAGGCTAAGCTTCCCGAGCAGCAGGCCAAGGCAAGCTCCGCCATGCGCGATCTGTACAAGTATCAGAAGGGCACCAACCCCATCGTGAGCTTCCTGGTCAACGCGCAGAGCCTGGGTGAGTTCATCACGACCTGCAAATACACCAACCAGATCACGAGCTCGAGCGTCGACGAGATCGAACAGCTCAATAACATGCAAACCGAACTCGAGCAGAACAAGGCTGAGCTCCAGCAGGCCAAGTCTCAGCTTGAGGCAGAGCAAAAAAACGCCGAAGATGCGCTGGCACAGGCCCAGCAGCTCCGCAGCGAGGCGCAGGCAAAAGCCGAGCAGGAAAATGCCGCCGAGCTTGCCAAGCTTGAGGCCGACAAGGCCGCTGCCGCCGAGAAGCTCTCGGGCGAGGGCGTAAGCGGCAGCAATTCCAGCAGCCAGGCCACCAACACCAACACCACCATCGACACCACGGTGAACAACGCCAATACCGGTAACTCCGATTACGATACGTTCATCAACGAGTGGACGAGCCGCATCGACAATTATCTTGCCGGCTCCCCCATGGCAGGCCAGGGCTATAACTTTGCCGTCGCCGCTTGGAATACCGGTGTCGACCCCCGTTGGTCCCCCGCCATCGCCTGTATCGAAAGCACCAAGGGCACTTATTGCGCCAATTCCTATAACGCCTGGGGCTGGAGCGCCCGTGGCGGCGGCTGGCGCAGCTTTGGCAGCTGGAGCGAGGGCATCGCTGCTCACGTGGCCTACCTGGGCGCCAACTACGGCTCCACCCTTACCCCGGCAGCGGCCAAAAAGTACTGCCCGCCCACGTGGCAGGACTGGTACAACAAGGTCGCCGCTCAGATGAACCGCATCTAAGTACAGCTAAAAAGGGCCCCAAACGGGGCCCTTTTCTTTTAGGTAGTAGAGGTGTCAACGACACCGGTCGCATTGGCAACCGCAACTATGACGATCATGCACAGGAGCAGCACACCCAATGCCTTGAGCCAGAGTTTCGCGAGTTTCTTGCCGCGATAGCTGTCGAGCAGTGCGAATCGCCGACGAAGACGGCGCTTATCGAGCACGGCGAAGTGGAAAAGCGCCATAAGGCCATCGACAAAAAAGAAGTACTCGATCATCAGAAACCACGTCGGGTAGTTTTGATTGGCGCCCGTTGGATGAAAGACGGCGAAATGACTCCCGGCAAAAAAGACAAGGAGCGAAAGGCAGACGAGCACGTTCCAAGCGCGCCCCAAAGGCTCTGGGACGCGAGAGAGCAACCTTTGGCGGGCGGAGGCCGGCGATAAGATATTCAGAGGTTGTTGCGTGGAAGGCAGTGGCGCTGGCGGGGCGGACGAGGCGGCTTGTGCCATCACGTGTGGCATTGTGCTCGGCGCCGAAGACGCGGGGTGGCACAGCTCAAATGCGGCGTGCACAGCATGCCCCAGCGCCTTCGCACTGGCAAAGCGCTTGGCCGGATCGAGCGCCATCGCCATGCAGATGGCATCGGCCAGCGGAGCGGAGATGTCGCTCGACTCGCATTGTTCGCGCATGTCGCGTCCCGGCTTAGGATCAGCCCCCGTCAGGCAAAAGAAGAGAAGAGCGCCAAGTGCATACACATCACTGCGCACGCTCGTCTGCCCAAACCCATACTGCTCGGGCGGCGCGTAGGGCCGCGTACCAAACTTGACGGTATCGGCATCGGCGCCGTCGCGCCACACGCGCGCAATTCCCAAATCGATAATCACCAGCGACGAAAACGTCAGGCCGTCATCAGACGTATAGTTGGCACCCGTCACGATGATATTCGACGGTTTGAGGTCGCGATGGATCACCGGCGCCGACGTCTCCCCCGCCATTGCAAAACCGGCGTGGAGCTCGCCCACAGCATCGCATAGGGCAGGATACAATTCACGCGCATAATCGGGGGTGGCTCCCAGACGGTCCACCAGCGCCCCGAGCGTCTCCCCTTCGATGTATTCCATAACCACGTTGAGCTCGTCGCCCACACGACGACAATCGACGATTCTGGGCAGGTGCTCAAAACGCCTGCCTGCCCGCTGAGCGGCAAACAGACGCTCGTATGCCCCGCCGATTTGAGCCGAAGCATCGATGCATTTACGGACAAAGGGGCCGAGCGAACCACCGCCGGTTCCTTCAAAGTACACGAGCTCGGTTGTTTCAACGGACGAGCGCTTAAGTACACGCTCCACGCGATAGCTGTCGTCGCGATCGAGCAACGCCAGGTGCTCGGCAAGCGCTGCGGTCAGCTCGTCATCGGAATATGTTGGGGTCTGAGTATCCATAGCCTCCATCATAGCGCAGGGCGCAGACACCCCATGGCATCCGCGCCCCGTTCGTTTACATCGTTGTTCGGCAGCTCCGCCGGCTCAGATATCAGCCGCTAACTTACCGTCTCCTCGCCAAAGCGATACAGCTCCTCGTTGACCTTTTGGAGGCTGCACCCGCGATCGATGCAAAAGATGATAATCGCATCACGGCGATCCTTGCAGTTAAGGACGCTTACCCCGGCAGCCGTCAGTGCACGGTTGGCCTCTTTGAGCGTCAGCGCCATCGCAAAGGCAATCTGCAGCACCTTATTGCGACTCGGGTGACGCGCACCGGTAAAGATCTGATAGCCAAAGGTCTCATTGAGATCGGCCATACGAACCACGCGCGAGCGCTCCAAGCCCTTTTCCTGCAGCAGCTGCTTCAGGTAGTCCGAAAGCGACGGGGCGGCAAAGTCGTGCTCCCTGATATAGCCATCGATGTTCGGCGCATCGAGAAGCTCATTGAGCAACTCCTCAGTCAGCTTTTTATCGGGCATACGACTTCACCTCCCCCAGTGCATGCAACATGCTAGAAACCGCTTACGTCCGAACGCTCCCAGCTAGCAACCTGGTCGGGAGACACCGTACCCAGCGCCTCGAACTTCCAGGAGCCGCCCGCCTTCAGATGATTGGTGTTTGCAAGAGCCGTTCCAACCTGGTTGCCATCGGCATCATACAGAACATACTCAATCTGAATGTAGCTCTTTTCCTTGTCCGTGTTATTGGTCAGCGTGCCCGTGATCTTATAGGCAAACTGGCTGGAGGTGTCTTCAGCCTCGTCAGCAATGATATACGGTTCTTGCGGTTCTTTTTGCTCCTCAGCCTGCTGTGTCGCCTCGGCAGGTTTTGCCGAATCGCTCGCAGACGAATCGGTTGAATTGCCACCCATAGAACCCACGGCACCGACGATAACCAGCACCACGATGACGCCTAGGACAATCTTGCCGATCGGCTTCTTTCCCTCTTTTGCCATTATTCATCCTTCCTACGATCCGGCTACCGTGCCGGCACACAGCACATCGTAGAAAGGATTGAACTTGAATTCATTAGCTGAGAGCTAAGGTTGCCATATAGAAGAGCATGAAGCGCGCGTCCATCACCGATGACACCTCGAGGCTTGCCAGCATCGATTTGAAATACTGGTTCTGCGGTTGCAGCGCCTTGCCTCAATTTCCGACATGGCGAACCTGCGCGGCGTGGTCCATGCGGCGGACAACGATGCTCTCAAGCATGCCCTACACGTTCGATGCTCGCACGAGCTCGACAAGAATCCTGGTAGATGCGGGCTGAGAGCCGCCCAAGGGCCACATGGGCTCGACCACATTCAACAACCACAAGGCCATCGTGGGCGGCAACGACACAGTCTGCGACTCAAAGCAGACGAGTACGCGATACGCCGCGACGACGGCGAGGGGCAGGCGGGCTAGCTGACGGTTGGATGAGGCTTGGAACTGCACCAAATAGCACCCCTGACGGCTGCGCAGGCGTCTTTCCTGCGCTGCGGCCAGGAATGAGTGCGCCACCCCAGCGGTACAGGCTAGGCGTTGGGGCGTAATGGTGCGTAGTAAGAACCGGCCTACTCCTCATTGAGATATTGCCTTCGGTCGGCCATGTGCTTTCCGGTGAGGGAACTTCCATGACGCAGCCCGTCCGAAATCGTCTCTCGGAAATAGTCGTCTTTCTCATCGCAGAGATTCTCGAGCTCCACCACTCGCGATGCCAAACGGTCTGAGACCTCGCGCTCTATTACGAGATCGTCTGACAGCCGAGCGTTTTCTTCCGTCAGCCGAGCATTCTTTTCCAGCAGCCGATCTTTCTCATGCGAGTTGTTGGCAACGTAGGCGACAGCCCCAATGGCAGCGACCGTCCCGGCGACAATCCCCTTCTTATGTTCTTTGACGAATTGGACGGCTTTCGCTGCGCCCTCCTTAACGATATAAGGAATGGCTTCCACCTTTTCTCGGGTGGCCTGCATGAGAGGCTTCTTTTTCCGCATCGTTAAGCTCAAGGTCAGTTTCCGTCAGCGTTGTCGTCACACCCTCTTCCTGCCGCTCGTCCTTGAGCTCGAACTCTTCCATTTCAGCCTCCATTCCTTCCTCTTTAGCGTATTTTACCCCGTGCTTTAGGCCGATTACTCAGTTGCCAGCTGATTTGTGACCGCAGCGGATAATGCACTCGCAAGTTGACCTATGTCCTGCCAGGAGGTCCAATGGAGTCTATTGCGATGACGCTCATCGGCGTCACCGTGACACCGATCGGAGTTGTCGAGTCCAACTCGCGCAGCCGCGCGGTTATGGAGCTCAAGATCGACGAGCTCGCATCGAGCGAGCCTACAAACTCGAGCAGGAAATGGCCGTGGTCAGGCGCGACGTTGACGCGCTTTTGCGATGAGCTGGCATGGGGGCTGGCGATTGCGGCCTGCATCCCCATGTTGCTGGCGGCGGTGCTCTCACGCCAAACGCCTGCACATTCGGATTGCCACACAACGAATGAAACTTGTTGATGTGGGACGCGGTTCATTCAGGGTCCGTCCCTCGCTTCATCCTCAAGAAGCTAGTCGAAGCCTACCCCACCGTGACGGGTTCCCCGGTAAAGGTGCTTACAAGCAACAGGATAAAGAAGGCTAAATAGCTGATGCTCAATAGGTAGGCGAAGACTAAAAAGATGGTCCATCCAACATTGGTCTTACCATCGGCACGACGTTGCTCGCGAGAACGGCACAGCCAGACCGTCACGCCAATGGCCACAATCAGCAGCACGAGCGCCGCCGCGGCCAACCCGGCAAGCGCAAACATCACGCCAATGCTCACAGCAATAACCGGAAGCAGTAGCAAGCCGCATCCACACCCACCGGGACTATAAACGGCGGTCTGTCGGCGTCGTTCCATCGTCACTCCAACCTCAACATCTTTGAGCGCTACAACGCAACGGCCTGCTGAACTGGAACGATCTTATCCAGTTCCGGTTCGATGCGCCTTTTCTCGGCCTCAAGGTCAAACGCCATCTGCGCGCGAAGCCAATACCCATCCGTCAGGCCAAAGTAGCGGCAAAGACGAAGGTCAGTGTCAGCCGTCACGCGACGCCTTCCCAAGACAATCTGCCCAATACGCTGAGCCGGAATCCCGGTCTCCTTCGCAAGGCGATATTGAGAAATACCCATAGGAACAAGAAACTCCTCTTTGAGAAGCTCACCAGGAGTCACCGGCGACAACAAATCGGCCGAAGTCTCATCACTTGTGATAATCGACGATTTCGACATTCCAAGCCATCTCCTGTCTCCACTCAAAGCAGACCCGATAGCGCTCGTTAACACGGATGCTATATTGACCGGCACGATCGCCCTTCAAAGCTTCCAGGCGGTTGCCCGGTGGAACGCGAAGATCATCAAGCGAAGCACAAACCTGCAGTTGGCGAATCTTCCTCAACGCAACACGCTCAAAGGGCACGAATCTCCTGACCCGCACACCCATAGCAAAGCGTTCGGTATCCTCATCTTTATACGATGCAATCATAGTATCGCCTTACGTTAGTAACGTCAAACGTTTCTATAGACTTACATCTCTATTATATCGTACGTTTGTTCGTGTTTTCTAGAACAAATAGTCCTTCGCGCCTTAGTCAAGCGAAAGCAATCGTTTGTAGACATCGAGGCCCTTGAGTAGGATTTCCTCGTCGAAGAGCATACTATCGGTATGCAGAGCGCTTGTGGCATAGGCTGGACAGCCATCAGCGTCGATCGGGTTTTCTTGTCCCCCTGGCATACCCGTGCCCAGCAAGAAGAACACGCCCGGCAGATGGCGCTGATAGAACGCGAAATCCTCGGCGATTAGCAGCGGCTCGTCCACAAGTTGCAGCTCAGACAAGGCAGGCGCAATGTGGGCGAACAGCTCGGGGTCGTTGTCGACCGGCGGATAGCCCTCGGCAAAGTCGAGATCATACGTGCAGCCCGTTGAGACGCAGGCATCGTCCAGCACGCGGCGCACTCCTTCGCGCGCCCGGTCGAACATGTCGTCCGTAAACACACGCAGGCTTCCGGCCACATGGGCCTCCCCCGCCACCGCATTGCAAACCGTACCGGCCTGCAGCAGACCAAACTTACCGATACAGGGCTCGTCGGTGCCCAGCTCGTCCATCAGCTCACGCTCGGCAACCAAGAACTTGGCAGCCGCCAGCGCCGCATCGTGCGATTCGCCAACGGGAACGCCGTAGGTCTTGGCGATATGGATGCTCGTGCCATGGATATGAATGTGCGTCTCGCTTGAGCGCGCCAGCAGCGGACCAGAACAGCTCGCCAACGTGCCGGCGGGCAAATCGGGCCATACGTGGAAGCCAAAAATGCGGTCGACGCCATAGCGCTCGAATACGCCGCTCTCACACACCGTCTTGGCGCCACCGGTCGTTTCCT
>ERZ1034876.1189-NODE-1189-length-11222-cov-18.329811_pt1 | contig 11222 bp, 7 predicted proteins | sample MGYA00520698_ERZ1034876 | MGnify/ENA primary metagenome ERZ1034876 (study PRJEB33766, sample SAMN09781723) | gut metagenome | biome: gut microbiome | host: Homo sapiens | place: Madagascar | study: EMG produced TPA metagenomics assembly of the PRJNA485056 data...
GGGCACCGCCGGGGTTCACATCGCCGGGGTTGCGGGCGTAGATGGGACCCTGATCCTGCGGTTTTTGCGGGGCCGCGCCGGGGGCTTCCTCGCCTGCTTTGGGCAGCGGGCAGCCGCAATGGCTGCACCGCACCGCGCCGGGGGTGTTGTGGGTGCCACAGTTGGGGCAGGTCGCCGCATGAGCGGCTTCGGCCGCACCCGCGCCGACTTCGGGTTTCCATTCAAACCCGGCCGCATGCTCGGACTGGTGCATGCAGGCACCGACCTTCTGCCAGCAGGCCCGGTGGTAGGGGGTGCCGCAATCGGGGCAGACGACAATATCGTCATTATCCGTAAATTCCTGTTCACAAACAGGACAGTGGTTGCCAGTGTAACGTGCCATGAAATTTTATCCTCCCAGTAACATAAAGACATTATACCGCACCAATAAGATAAATGCAAAGAACTTTTTATGAAGTTTAGCAGTTTTGGGGCGGATATTGCTAATAGTTATGGCTAACTGTATTGCGTAATGCCTCCCTCTGCGAGGGTGGTGCCCCGAAGGGGGCGGAGGGAGAGACGATCTCTTTACCGCTTCTTTATTCCAGGCTCTCTCCCCTACCCGCTCCGCGGGAGCCTCCTCTCAGAGAGGGCCTTTTATGCCATCCTGCCCAACCTCCGAAATCCCTCTTTACAACGCCCCTTATTTGGTTTATACTATTATTATGTAGTTTTATGCCAACCTGACAAAACCGAGGGGTAACGATATGATCACCATTGACGAATTAAAAGCAAAACTCGGGGGGATGAAAACCTCTGTAGATGACCTGCGCGATGCACTTTCTATCGAAGCCAGCGAGAAGCGTCTGGCCGAGCTGGAGCATCAGATGACTCTGCCCGGCTTTTACGATGACCAGGCCCGCAGCCAGAAGATCATCAGCGAGATGGGCGAAGTGAAAAACAAACTGGAGCGCTTCGGCAAGCTGAAGACCCAGTACGAGGAAGCCGAGACCCTGCTGGAGATGATTGAGGAAGAGAATGATCCGGCCCTGGCCGCTGAGGGTGAGGAAGCCGTGGAGGGCGTGGAAAAGTCCATCGACGAGCTGCAGCTGATGACGATGCTGAACGGCGAGTACGACCACAGCAACGCCATCCTGACCTTCCACGCCGGCACCGGCGGCACCGAGGCCCAGGACTGGGCCGAAATGCTGATGCGCATGTACACCCGCTGGGCCGAAGCCCACGGTTACAGCGTGGAGGTGCTGGACGTGCTGGACGGCGACGAAGCCGGCATCAAGTCCGCCTCGATGATGGTCAAGGGCGCCAACGCCTACGGCATGCTCAAGAGTGAGCACGGCGTCCACCGCCTGGTGCGCGTCAGCCCGTTCGACTCTCAGGCCCGCCGCCAGACCAGCTTCTCCAGCCTGGAAGTTATGCCCGAGTTGGACAACAACATCAACATCGAGATCAACCCGGCCGACATTGAGATGCAGGTCTACCGCTCCTCCGGTGCCGGCGGCCAGCACATCAACAAGACTTCCTCCGCCGTCCGTCTGATCCACAAGCCTACCGGCATCGTGACCAGCTGCCAGACCCAGCGCAGCCAGCTGCAGAACCGCGAGTACGCTATGGAAATGATGAAGGCCAAGCTGTACCAGATCGCGCTGCAGCAGCATAAGGACAAGATCGACGACATCAAGGGCGTGCAGAACGAGATCGCCTGGGGCCACCAGATCCGCAGCTATGTCTTTATGCCCTACACGCTGGTCAAGGATCACCGCACCAACTTTGAAAGCGGCAACGTGCAGGCTGTCATGGACGGCGACCTGGACGGGTTCATCTACGCCTACCTGAAGGCCAGCTCCCGCGGGGAACTGGAAGAGGTGTAATTCTCTTTTCCGCAAACTCAAAACGGTACACACTTTGCGGTGTGTACCGTTTTTTGTGTTTTGCCATGCTTTATTCACAATCAGCGGGTATACTAAACCAATAACGTTGCGATCATATCCCCGTACCCGCGCCGGCGCGGCTTGGCCTGCATCCGCAACGGTATTTGTATTAAGGCAACACCGCACAATTCCCGCTTTACAGCTTAAGCACCGCTACTACGGCTGCGAAGCACAATCTGCGTTGCAAAAATGCTCGATAATACACAAAGTATTATCTGCGCTTTTTGCTTAGCAGCTTGTACTTCTCGCTCGCCGCATCGGCACTCAGAATTATGCGGTATTGCCTTAAAAATTCTTTTGGTTCCCTTTCTTATAAGAAAAGGAACAAGGAGGTCATTCGTATGCCCATTCACGGCCTGACGGCGGCGGAGGTGGAAAGCCGCCGCGCAGCAGGGCTGACCAACTGCCCGCCCCGCTCCCCCACCAAAACCACCGGGGAGATCGTGCGGGACAATATCTGTACCTATTTCAACCTCGTGTTTCTGGTGCTGGCGCTTATGCTGCTGTCCGTTGGTTCCTGGCTGAACATGGGGTTTCTGGGTATCGTGTTCTGGAACACCCTCATCGGCATTATCCAACAGCTGCGCGCCAAAAAGACCATCGACGAGCTGACCCTTGTCTCCGCCCACAAGGTGCGCTGCCTGCGGGACGGACAGTGGGTGGAGCTGCTCTCAGACAAATTGGTGCAGGACGATGTGGTGGAGTTCCGCGCGGGCGAGCAGATTGCCGCCGATGCCGTGGTACTGGACGGCACCGCCCAGGCCAACGAAAGTCTGCTGACCGGTGAAGCACGTTCCATCGCCAAAAATCCAGGGGACAGGCTGCGTTCCGGCAGCTTTTTGGCCGCCGGGCACTGCGTGGCGCAGCTGACCAAAGTGGGTGCCGAAAGCTACGCCGCCAAACTGGCTACCGAAGCCAAGGCCGACGGCCACAAGGTGGTCAAGGGCGAGATGATGCGCAGCCTGGACAAGCTGATCCGGGCCATCGGCATCGCGCTGGTACCCATCGGCGCGGCGCTTCTGTACAAGCAGCACTGGCAGCTGGGCGTGGCCATGCGCGGCAGTGTGGAGACCACCGTGGCGGCACTGATCGGTATGATTCCCGAGGGCCTGTACCTGCTGACCAGCGTGGCCTTGGCCGTGGGCATGATGCGGCTGGCCCGCCGCCGGGTGCTGACACAGGACATGAACTGCATTGAAACGCTGGCCCGGGTGGATGTGCTGTGCGTAGACAAGACCGGCACCATCACCGAGAGCACAATGCAGGCGGACGAGCCGATTTTGCTTAATGAAAACGCGCCTGTCACCGACATTTTAACCGCCTTTTACAGCGGTGAGGAGCCAGACAACGACACCGCCCGTGCCCTGTGCGAGAAATTCGGCCAGGGTGGCAGCCCTTGGTTTGCCGCCCGCAGCATCCCCTTTAACACGGCCTACAAATACAGCGCCAAAAGCTTTGGGGCGCAGGGTAGTTATGTCGTAGGCGCACCGGATATTTTGGCCGGTGCCCGTCTGGCAGAGCTGCGCCCCGTACTGGACCCGCTGCTGGCCCAGGGGCGGCGCGTGCTGCTGCTGGCCCGCTGTAAGGGCGAACTGCCCGACCCGCCTGCCCGGCTGGACCCGGACACGCTGGAGTTTTTGGCATTGCTGCCGCTGCAAAACCGCATCCGGGAGAGCGCACCGGAGACCTTTGCCTACTTTGCGCGTCAGGGCGTGGACGTGAAAGTGATTTCCGGCGACGACCCGCGGGCCGTCAGCCATGTAGCCGCCCAGGCGGGCATCCGCGGGGCTGACCAGTGGGTAGACGCGGCAGCCCTGAAAAACGACCGCGAGCTGGAAAAAGCCGCCGCCCACTGCACGGTATTCGGCCGTGTAACGCCGGAGCAAAAGCGCAAGCTGGTACACGCCCTGCAAAAGCAGGGACATACAGTGGCCATGACCGGCGATGGCGTAAACGACGTTCTGGCGTTGAAAGATGCCGACTGCGGCATTGCCATGGCATCGGGTGCGCAGGCCGCCAGCCAGGTGGCACAGCTGGTGCTCCTGGATTCGGACTTCGGTGCGCTGCCCCATGTAGTGGCCGAAGGACGCCGGGTCATCAACAACATCCAGCGGTCGGCGTCGCTGTTTTTGGTCAAAAACATCTTCTCGGTGCTGCTCAGCGTCGTATCGCTGGTGCTGCCGCTGACTTATCCGTTTTTGCCGCTGCAGCTGTCGCTGCTCGGCGCCGCAACCATCGGTACGCCAGCGTTTTTTCTGGCGCTGGAGCCGAACCACGAGCGGGTACGCGGGCGGTTTATCTCCAACGTGCTGCGGGCGGCGCTGCCCGGCGGCATAACGGATTTTTTACTGGTATTTTTGGCGCAGGGGTTCTGCTTTGCCTTTGACCTGTCCAGCGATTACCTGGGCACCATCAGTACGATCGTGGTGCTGACAGTGGGCCTGATGGTACTGTGGGGCATCTGCCGCCCGTTCAACACCTGGCACTGGGTACTTTGGGGAGCGATGGCAGTCATCGGCTACGGCGGCGCGTTGCTGCTGGCCCCCTGGCTGGGGCTGGTCAAGCTGGATCTGGGCGGCACGCTGGTGCTGGTGGCCCTGCTTGGCCTGGCCGGGCCGACGCTGTTTGGCGTAAGCATGCTGAATACCCGCATCCACGGCGCCGTAGGCGAGGTACAGGATAAGGTGCGGCGAAGGAGAGAATCATAACGTCAACTAAAAGCCTCCCTCACAGAGGAAGGCATCTGCGCGTAAGCGCAGACGGAGGGAGAGAGCCTTCCATCCAAAGCTCTCCCCACCCGCTTCGCGGGAGCCCCCTCCCAGAGGGGTCAAAAACACCGTCCGCCCGCCACACAACATAAAACCCGCGCTTTCCGGCAATGCCGAGAGCGCGGGTTTTCCTATTTACAATATTTAGGCAATACCGCATAATTCTAAGTGCCGATACAGCGAGCGAGGTGCGGCAGATGCCAAGCCAAAAGCGCAGATAATACTGGATGTCTTATCGAGCATTTTGGCAACGCAGATGCCGTGCCGCACACCGAGCCGCAGCGAGGCGCTTCGGAGCGCAACCGACGCTTTGCGGCGGCTCTTGGCGCGGAGATCCGCCGGAGCGGTGCTTAAGCCGTTAGGCGGGAATTGTGCGGTGTTGCCTTTATTCCGTTTCTTCCCCGGCGGCGGCCCAGGTACAGGCCAGACCGCACAGGCCAAACACACCCATAGCCAGGCCGGTCAGCAGATCAGGCATGGTCAGCATACCATTGAAAGCCTCAAGCAGCGTTTGTGGCAGCTCGATGCAGGTGCACAGCAGAAAACACCCGGCCCCGGCGGCAAACAGCGTGTGACCGCAGGGCAGGCCCGGCGTCAAAAACACTTTAAGCAGCACCACCGCAAACAGCAGCGCCGCCACAGCACTGAGTACCCGCAGCGTGCAGGGGATGCGCCCCAGCGAGGCAGGCACAAACTGGAACCGCCACACCAGTCGCCATAAAAAAGCCAGCGGCAGCACCAGGCCCGGCAGTGCGCCGCCCAATTTCTGGCGGCGCACGCCAAAGCCGGTCAGGGCGCGCCAGCCGTACACCAGCAGCCATCCACCTGCCAGCACCGGCGTGATGACGTCCGCCCAGGCGGTCCAAGCCGGGGTGGTGGCGTACAGTTCCGGGTAGGAGGAGATCGTCTGGGCCGAGGACACCGACAGCAGACCGCTGCCCAGCAGCAGCGCGCCTGTCATCAGCATGCAGCAGCCCAGGGGCAGGTTGGTGTCGGTTAGCTCTGTGGGCTGGGCAGCCACCCGCCGGGCAGGCAGGTAGGGCAGCGCCAGCGCCGCCAGCCAGGGCAGATACCGCGCCCACACCGAGCCTTGCAGCGCAAAGCCGGTGGAAGCATCCATCCACTGCAGCAGGTCCGCTACATGCAGCGCCGCCAGCACGATGCCGGCAGCCAGCACAAGAACCGCATAGAATCGTTTATTTTGCATGGGTCTTCCCCCGTTGTTTCATAAGATGGCAGGCTTGTTTCATAGAATGTACAAGCGCTGGATACAAAACATTGTACCGCCACGCGCCCCAAATTGCAAGCATGGAGTGCCCATCTATGAAAAAATCATCCCTTGCCGTTTTCGCTTTTGCCCTTCTGGCGGCGGCTGCACCTTTTGCTGCGCTGCTGGTACCACCTGCCGCGCCCACACCCCCAACGGATTCTGTCCAGGCGGACGATCTCTCCCCTGCCGCCACGCCGCAGCCTTTGCCCACGATGCCGCCCAGCAATGCTCAAAATGGTACCACCGTCCCGGATGCCGCGCTGGCAGCGGCGGACATCACCCTGTATGACGCCGACACCGGAACCAACCGGGTAGTGAGCGTGCGGGACTTTCTCATCGGTGCCGCCGCCTGCGAGATGCCGCCGACCTGGAACGACGACACCCTGCTGGCCCAGATGGTGGCCAGCCACAGCTATGCACTGGCGCTGGGGGAGCCGATGCAGGTCAATTCGGCCCTCTGCGCCGGGTGGACGGATGCCGAGGTGTTGAAAGCGCGCTGGGGCGATGATTTCACTGCCTACTACAGCCGCTTTGCCGCGCTGGCGGACGAAGCCGCCGGGGCATTGCTGTGCTATGGCGGTGCACCGGCCGCCGCCTGCTACCACAGCATCAGCAACGGCGTGACCGAGGCCAGCCAGAACGTGTGGACCTCGGCCCTGCCTTACCTGCAGGGAGTGGCCTCCCCCTGGGACAAGACGGCCGACGGTTACGAGACGACCATCACCTACAGCTGCGAGCAGGTGGATGCCATTTTGCAGGGCCTTGGTTTGGAGCCGGAGACACTGGCTGACACCGCCCCCGCCGCCTGGTTTGGCGCGGCGCAGTTGGACGAGGCCGGATATGTAGCTTCGATGTCCGTCTGCGGAGAAGCTTTTTCCGGCACGCGGCTGCGGCGGGCACTGGCCCTGCGTTCGACCTGTTTTGCCGTGCAGTACGCCGACGGTACGTTCACCTTTACCACCCGCGGCTACGGCCATTGCGTGGGCCTGAGCCAGCACGGCGCCCAATCCATGGCCGAAGGCGGCGCCGATTGGCGGGAAATTTTGACCTACTATTTCCCCGGATGCGAGGTCGTGGAGTAAAGCAAAAGGGATGCGCCGTGGAAAGCACATCCCTTGAAAATTCAGCCGTGCATTGTAGAGGCGGATGCAAGCATCGCCCCCCTACAAAAGCAGCCGCCATCTTACCCCTTCACTGGCTTTTTCAGTACGCCCATGATGAGCGCCGTCAGCAAACTGCCGCACAGCAGAGCAACCAAAAATCCGATGGGGTTATCGATCACCGCGATGAGGAACAACCCGCCGTGGGGGGCCGGGCAGCGGCAGCCAAACTGCACAGCCAGCGCACCGGCCAGGCTGCTGCCTGCCATGCAGGCGGGCACCACGCGCAGCGGATCACGCAGCGCAAAGGGCAACGCACCCTCAGTTACAAAGGATGCCCCCATCAGCAGGTTTTGCGGCGCGGTGCGACGCTCCTCCCTGGTGAAGCGATGCGGGAACAGCAGGCAGGCCAGCGCCACGCCGATGGGCGGCACCATGCCGCCGATCATGACCGCCGCCATAATGTCCAGTTGGTCGCTGACCAACGCCAGCGTGCCGGTCAGGTAGGCGGCCTTGTTGATGGGCCCGCCATAGTCGGTGGCCATCAGCGCACCCAGCACAGCGCCCACTGTCAGACGGCTGCCGCCGCGCATCGAATCCAGCGCACGGTACAGCTTTTGGTTAAAGCGTCCCAGCGGCGGGTTGACCACCAACGCCATCAGCGCCGCAATGCCCAGCAAACTGAGCAGCGGCGTTAAAAAACTGCTGCGCACCTGCTGCAGGTTTTCCGGTATTTTTTTGCCCAGCTCGTTCAAAAAACGCACCAGCAGGCCTGCCGCAAAACCGGCAATCAGCGCACCCCAGAACCCGGAGGACACCCAGCTGAGCTTATTGCCCGCCGTGGTGCCCAACTGAGCCATGTAGCCGCCCATCAGGCCCGGCATGAACGCCGGGGCGTCGCCGATGCTGACCGCAATGGACGCCGCCAGCACCGGGTAGATCAGCACAAAGGCCTCTTTGCCGATATTATTCAGCAGGTCGCAATATTTTTGCGCCAGGCCCATCTGCGCCAAAAGCAGCGACAGGGCGATCATGACGCCGCCCACCACCACAAAGGGAATCATGTAGGAGATGCCGTTCATCAGGTGGCGGTACGTTTCGCGGCCCAGCTCCCGCCAATCGCTGGTGCGGAAGGCGTTGCCGCCGCGGTAGACGGGCACCTTGCTGTTCAGCGCCTTGTTCAGCACGGCGTCAGCATTGCGCACCGCGTCACCGGCCGAGACTGTCACCAAACGCTTGCCCACGAACCGCGCCATCGACACGCCCTTGTCGGCGGCAATGATGATGCAGTCTGCGGCGGCGATCTCGTCGCTTTCCAGCTCGTCGTTCACGCCCCCCGCGCCGTTGGTCTCCACTTTGATGGTCACGCCCCGCTCCTGCGCCGCTTTGCGCAGGGCCTCGGCCGCCAGGTAAGTGTGGGCCACGCCCATGGGGCAGGCCGTAACCGCCAGCAGCCGGTACTGGGCCGGGGGCGGCGGCGTCTCGGCGGCAGGGCTCTCCTCTGCAGGCGGCGGAGCAGGTTCCGCGTGCCGGGCGATCAGGCTGCAAAAAGCCGTTGGCGTGGGGGCATCCAGCATCTGCCGGCAGACTTCCTCATCCAGCAGCAGGGTGGCCAGGCCCGCCAGCATCTGCACATGCAGGTCGTTGGCATCTGCCGGTGCAGCGATCAAAAACAGCAGCCGCACCGGCTCGCCGTCCGGCGTATCGCAGGGCAGCGGCGGGTCCAGCGTTAAGGCGGCCAACTCGGCATGGGCCACCCCTGCGCTTTTGGCGTGGGGGATGGCCAGCCCGCGGCCCATGCAGATGCCGCCCATTTTTTCACGTTCCAGGACATCCTGTTCAAATTGTGCGGTGTCGGTCAGGCAACCGCTTTTCTGCACCAATTCCACCAGTTGGTGGATCGCCGCAGGCAGAGAATCCGCCTGTTGGCGCAGCGCCACGCAGCAGGGCTGCAGGTGATCTGTGATGTGCATTGGGATGTCCCCCTTTGGAAAATTTGTACAATCCGAAAAAAGCGGCCCCGCCAGAACGGAGCCGCTTTTATAAAGTTTACGTGGATTAGTTGAGCAGGGTCAGCTCGGTCTCGGGATCGAACAGGTGAATCTTGTTGGTATCCATGGCAACCACGATCTTGTCGCCGCGGCGAGACTTGGAGGTGGGAGCCACACGAGCCATCAGGTTCTGGCCCTGGTAGGTCAGGTACAGGTAGATCTCAGCGCCCATCAGCTCGGAGACTTCGACCTCAGCGGAGATGTGGCTGTTGGGATGCTTCTCGAGGAATTCCTCGTCGTCCTTGATGTCCTCAGGACGGATGCCGACCTTCAGGGTCTTGCCAACGTAAGCGTCCAGCTTGCCGTCGGCGGTCTTCTCCTTGGGCAGAGGAATGTCGCTGCCGGCCAGATCAACGGTGAACTGGTCGCCGGTCTTCTTCAGGGTGCCGTCCAGGAAGTTCATCTGCGGGCTGCCGATGAAGCCTGCGACGAAGATGTTGCAGGGATAATCGTACAGGTTCTGCGGGGTATCGACCTGCTGGATCATGCCGTCCTTCATAACGACGATACGATCGCCCATGGTCATAGCCTCGGTCTGGTCGTGGGTAACGTAGATGAAGGTGGTAGCCAGCTTCTTGTGCAGCTTGATGATCTCGGTACGCATGCTGGTACGCAGCTTGGCATCCAGGTTGGACAGAGGCTCGTCGAGCAGGAAGACCGCCGGGTTACGGACCATTGCACGGCCCAGGGCAACACGCTGACGCTGACCACCGGACAGAGCCTTCGGCTTACGGTCAAGCAGGTGCTCAATCTCCAGGATCTTGGCAGCCTCACGGACGCGCTTGTCGATCTCGTCCTTGGGCATCTTGCGCAGCTCCAGGCCGAATGCCATGTTCTTGTACACGGTCATGTGCGGGTACAGAGCGTAGTTCTGGAACACCATGGCGATGTCGCGGTCTTTCGGGGGAACATCGTTGATCAGGCGGTCACCGATGTACATTTCGCCCTTGGAGATTTCTTCCAGACCTGCGATCATACGCAGGGTGGTGGACTTACCGCAGCCGGAAGGACCGACGAAAACGATAAACTCCTTATCAGCGATCTCGAGGCTGAAATCAGGAACAGCAACAACGTTGCCGGGATAAACTTTCTTAACGTGACGGCAGCTAATGGAAGCCATAATACGTATCCTCCAGTTATTTACAGTGGTTTACAGCCCGGGTAGAGGGGGCTGTCTTTCTTGACAAGACTATAATAACAGGTTACAATTGGTTTGAAAATAGCATTTTATTGATATAGAGGTGTTGAAATTGATATTTGACCCGGAAATTTACTGCACCGCTGCCGAGACCCGCGAACTGGACGGAAAGGATGCCGTCACACTGGCTGGCGCCGGGCTGTGGGCAGGGGTTCTTTCCCGCGGGGAGTGCCTGTTGGAAGGTCTGGCCCGGCCGGGGCAGAGCGGGGATATTCTGTTAGGCCCCTCCCCGCTGGCGCTGACGCCGCAGACCGATTGCCACCTGGTGGCCGTGCGGCTGACCGGCCTGTGTGCCGACGCCTACCTACTAAGTATGGGCACGCCCTGCTGGGCCGATGGCGCGGCCTGTCCCGGCGCGGCGGAGCTGATCGCCCAGCTGCACGGCGGCGGCAGTGCTCCCCTGGCCTACGGCCTGCTGTGCGCCCTGGGCAAGGCGGATGAGACAGCCCGCCCCCTGCCGCCGCTGGTGGCCGAGGCGGTGGCGGCCATCCGGCAGAATTACATGGCACTGTACGGCGTGGAAGAATTGAGCGAACAGCTGGGCGTGACGAAGAGCCACCTGGTACGGGCGTTCAAGCAGGAGATCGGCGTGCCGCCGGGGAAGTACCTGACCAATGTGCGCATTGAGGCCGTGAAGGCACTGCTTTTGAGCGACGAGTACAATTTGGAGATGATTGCCGGGATGACGGGGTTTTCGGGGGCGAACTATTTGTGCCGGGTGTTTAAACGAGAGGTGGGGGTATCCCCTGCCGCCTGGCGGGCGGCAGCCGCGCCCTTGCCGGCGGTGCCGAAATTGCCGCCGAGAAGTGCGGAGATGTTTGTTTAATACAAACACAAAAGCCCGCAGAAAATCTGCGGGCTTTTGTGCATAGAGGGGTGGGAAAGTATATAAAGGTCAGTGAATGTC
>ERZ1034876.1191-NODE-1191-length-11207-cov-11.060976_pt1 | contig 11207 bp, 11 predicted proteins | sample MGYA00520698_ERZ1034876 | MGnify/ENA primary metagenome ERZ1034876 (study PRJEB33766, sample SAMN09781723) | gut metagenome | biome: gut microbiome | host: Homo sapiens | place: Madagascar | study: EMG produced TPA metagenomics assembly of the PRJNA485056 data...
TTGTTGTTCATCAGCAGGGCAGCGCCCTCGGCCTCGACCTGCTGGGTCAAAGCCAGACCGTAGTTGACCATCTCCTCGGCGGAGTTGAAGTCACTGGTGTAATACTGGGCGTTGGTGTCCTCGTTCTTCAGCTCCCAGAAGCTGCCGCCAAAGCGGGCAGCCATGGTATTGTCGAACTTTGCGGCCAGTACGGACAAAGGCACGGAAATGACCATAACGATCGCGCAGAGGATCGTCAGGACTTTCCACAGCGTAATGTGCTTACGCTTGGTCTTTTTGTAGGCCTTTCTCAAGGTCTGCTTTTGCATTTTCAGATCATCCATTATGTTTTCTCCTTGTTTTGTATAAAACAACCGCGGAGTGCGGTGTGTTTCCAAAATTATACCCAGTTTGCGCTGGTGGACTTTTTCTTGCCCAGCTTGTAGGCAGGGTTGGGGGTGCTTACCTTGCGGAAAGCAGCCTCGTCGATGCAATCCCCTGCCACGGCCTGGACCTTGACTTCGCCATCCAGCTTGACGCGGAAGCGGAAGATGTGCTCACCCTCTTGCTCGGCCAGCTTTTCGCCGTTGGCGTAGAGCGTGACCTGCTTCTGGTTGGAGTAGACCTTCACTTCGATCTCATTTTGGGTGCGGTCCACGAACCGCTTGGAGCAGATGTGTACGAACGGTTCATCGCTCCACCAGGCTTTGTAGATGTAGAAGCTGTCCTTGCGGGTCTTGCGGTCGAAAGTGACCAGGCCCTTGTGGTTCATACCCGGCTCACCGCCCTGGTCGCGGGCATCGGCGGCGAAATCGTACATATTCCACACGTGGGTGGACCATAGCCATTTGTGGCGGGCGAAACATTCCAGCATGTACTCGTGGTAGATGGCCTGGTATTCCTCGGTGTGATCGCCGCGGTGGGGATGCTCGCTGTGCAGGTTGGGCATGCCTTCAGCGCCGTATTCGCTGAAGCCCAGCGCACGGTTCGGGTAGCAGAGGTGGAAGAAGTCCATCCAGAGGTCGTTGAGGAAGAGGCCCGGTACATACCAGCCCAGGTACAGGTTCCAGCTGACAAGATCGGTGATGTGGGCCACCGGGTTGAAGGGGCCGCACATCGCATAGCAGGCCAGCGTGGTCAGGCGGGTCTTGTCCATCTCATGGCAGAGATCGTTGAGCTGGTGGTGGTTGTCCCGCATGTCGCGGTTATTCTTGGTGGAGATGGTGATCTCGTTGGAGACACCCCAGCAGACGATGCTGGCGTGGTTGTAGTTCTGGACGATCAGCTCTTTCATCTGGCTGATGGTGTTGGCGCGGCCGTTTGGCATGTGCTCTGAGATGTAAGGGATCTCGGCCCAGACGACCATGCCCACCTCATCGCAGAGGTCATAGAAGTACTGGTCATGCTGGTAGTGGGCCAGGCGGATGGTGTTCGCGCCCAGCTCCTTGATGAGCTGCATGTCCTCGTCGTGCATCTCCCGCGTGATGGCGTTGCCCAGGCCCTTGCGGTCCTGATGGCGGGAGACACCGTGCAGCGGGTACGGGCGGCCATTGAGGAAGAAGCCCTGCTTGGGGTCCACCGAGAAGCTGCGCACGCCGAAGCGCTGGCGGACTTCATCGACAGGCTGGCCGTCCTTCATCAGGCGGACGACGCAGGTGTACAGGTAGGGGTCGCGGATGCCGTCCCACAGGTGGGGATACTCCATCGTCAGGGTGGTGTCGCCGCCGTTGCCAGCCAGCACTTCCCTGCCCTCGGCGTCGAGGATGGAGATGGCGACCTCGCCCTCACCGCTGACCCTGGTCTCAACGCGGATGTCAGCGTTGGCGCCCTGCACGGTCGGGGTGATCTGCACACCGGGGCCGCCGAGGTGATCCAGCGCGATGTGATCCTTGCTGACCACCAGCAGGCTGACCGTGCGGTAGATGCCGCCGTAGAAGGTGAAGTCGGCTTTCTGGGGGTAGACAAAGTCGTTTTTGCTGTTGTCAGCGATGACGGTCAGCTCGTTCTGTTCTTTCAGCAGAGCGGTGATGTCCACCCGGAAGGTGGAGAAGCCACCGTCGTGGTTGGCAATCTCGGTGCCGTTCAGGCTGACCTTGGCGCTGTCGCCCACACCCTCGAACTGCAGCCAGACCTGCTGGGCAGCGGGGTCAAATGCGGGGGCCGCAAAGCTGGTTTTATAGGTGCAGCTACCGCGCCAGTAGTCGTTGCCGCCATCCTGGCCGTCGATGTTGTTCCAGGTATGGGGCAGGTCGACCGTGACGGTTTTGCCATCCGGGCCGGTGAACTGCCAGTTTTTCATCAGCGTGGTCGTGCTTCGCATAGCGTCCCTCCGTAGTGTGTTTTCGTCTGCTGTGTATTATACAGAAGAACGCAATTTTCTACAATGGGTTTGCGAAAAGTGGTACTTTTAGTGGGATAATCGGTTTTGTGTGACAAAAAATTAACCCCTGATTTTGTGCAACTTGTACAAAATCAGGGGTAGTTTTTGTATTTCGAGTATTTTAAGATTTGGGCGGCGGCAGTACGATCTTGACCGCGCTTAGTACATTCTGGTTCTCGGTGGTCATAGTGCCGTTGTATTTCTGCACGATGCGGCGCATGACTTTCAGCTCGTAGTTATGCTGGCGGGCGGCCCGGGCAGGGGCCTCCGTTACGACGGGTGAGATGATGTTGATGACCGTGAAGCCCTGCCGCTTACAGACCAGCAGGTCGATCATCCGGCGCGGCTCGTCCATCTGGCGGGCGGCGGCATCGATGGCCTGATCCAGCGCATTGGAGAAGAGGGCGTACAGGTCGCCCGGCTCCACAAAGGCCACAGCACTGCCGTCGGCCACGCAGTTCAGCGTGATGTGCCGGGCCTCGCAGTGCATGCTCTTTTCGGTCAGTACCACGTCCAGCACCTCGTTGCCGGTGTCGGCGTTGGCATCGTAGAGCTGCACGGCGCGCTCAGCCTCATTCAGGTCCTTTTTCTGGGCCGCATCGGGGTTCAGGCGGCGCAGGTCAGCGATCTGTACCTTTAACTCATGGCATTTGCGGTTGATGATCTGCACGTTCTGCCGTGCGATCTGGTACTGCTGGCGCTGGCGCTCATACAGCAGGTTCAGGGTGTCCATTTCTTTCTGCATTGCCGATTTTTTGAAGAGCTCGGTCTGCAGATAAAGCAGCGTCAGGCAGTAGAGCTGAGTCAAAAATGCGGGCGCAACCAGTACCAGGCCCACGCCCGTATTTTGCAGTGTGGACATCAGCGCGAAAAACTGGAAAACGAACATGCCGCCCAGCAGACCTGCGCTGAGCAGCTGCCGCGGGCCGATACGGTAGAGGCCTTCATCGGGCATCAGCCGCGCAACGGTATACCGCACAAGAATACAGACGGCAAGGGTAAAGCCGATTTGCCCCAGCATCATGGGGATAGTGGCCAGGGCAGGCTGCTGCAGGCCGGCTTTGGCCGCGACCCAAATCAGCAAGCGCCATAATTCATAGATAGATTCCGACGTAAGCACGATCCAAACGCTGCAGTAAGCGCTGGCAGCGGCGTCCAGCGGGGTACACAATTTTGTAGAAATGCTCACCCACAAAAAGAACCCTCCATAAATCACCAGCAGCATCGGGGCCGAGGTGCGCCCGCTGTTGGCCCAGGTAATGACCTGCGCAAAAGGTACCGTGGCCACAAAATCCAAAAGAAACCGCAGGCGGTAGTTTTCCCGTCGTTTCAGCGGCAGCCAATAGGCCATCTGGGCCAGCCAGACACAAAGGGCACTGGTCAGCAGCGTTACCAGCGGGGCCACTACAGCGCACCCCCGACGTAAGCCGCCACGGCGGCCAAAAAGGCCACCCGCTGGCGGCGGCTGATTTCCAGCTGCTCCTGCCCGATCTGCACGAAATCATTCTGCACGCCGGTCACATGGCGCAGGTTGACCAGATAGCACTGGTTGCAGCGGGCAAAGTGGTAGGGGGCCAGCTCTTTCTCGGCCTTTTGCAGGCTGCCCCGCACCGACCAGGTATCGGCAGCGGTGTGGTAGTGCAGCAGGCGGTCGCGGGTCTCCAGGTACAAAATATCATCGGTATTCAGCAGCTGCACACCGCCGCCCACCTGCAGGGCAATTTGCCCGCCACGGCGGCGCTGGATGCGCTGGAGCGCCCGCTCCAGCTTGGTGCTGAACTGGTAGTAGCTGACGGGCTTAAGCACGAAGTCCAGGGCATCCACCTCGTACCCGCGGATGGCGTACTGGGCCATGTTGGTGACGAACACCAGCACCACATCCGGATCCACCTGACGGATGCGTTCGGCGGTAGGCATGCCGCCCAGGGTGGGCATCTCGATGTCCAGGAAGATAATGTCAAAGCCGGGGCGGTAGGGGTCCACGATCTCGGCCCCATCGGCAAAAGCGGTCACGTCCAGCTGGCGGCCGCTTTCCCGGGCATACTGGGCAATAAATCCGCAAAGCTGCTCCCGCATGGCGTCGTTGTCTTCCACTACGGCGATTTTAGCCATTTTGTATGCCCCCTTCCAGGTAAACGTATATAACAATATTATGGCAAATATGCCGGCAAAAAGCAACACTTTTGCTGCAAAAAATCCGCCTGCCGAAACAGACGGAATTCTCTAAATTTAATGCGGTGCGCCGCCGCCCAATTGCGGGATGGGGCAGTGGCGGATGTACCACGCGAAGAGCAGCGAGGAGATGCTCCAGGTCAGCGGGTAGGCCCAGAATACCACGCCGATGGCATGGATAAAATGCAGCGTGATTGTAATGTAGGTGATGCGCAGCACGCACCAGACCGCCAGCATGACCATCATGGGCACCACCGGGCGGCCCAGGCCGCGCAGGATGCCTGCACAGCAATGGCTGAACGCCAGCAGGCAGTAGAACAGCGCCGCCGTGTGGGCCTGCTGGACACCGAAAGCGATAACGTCCGGCTCGCTGCTGAAGGCTCCGATGAGCCAGGGGGACGCCAGATAGATGCAGACGCCCACGACCTCGGCCATGGCGATGGAGCAGAGGATGCCGAATTTCATGCCCTTGCGCACGCGGTCCGGCTGACCCGCGCCTACGTTTTGGCTAACGAACGTTGCCAGCGCCATGGCAAAGCAGGTCACCGGCAGGAAGGCAAAGCCCTCCACCTTACTATATGCGCCGCAGCCCGCCATGGCGTTGGCACCAAAGGAGTTGATGTTGGACTGCACAATGACATTGGCCAGCGAGATGACCGAGTTCTGGATGCCGGAGGGCAGGCCCTGCACAATGACAGCCTTGAGGGACGGCCCATCAAAGCGGACTTCCCGCGGGCGGACGGCCCATTCTTCTTTGGAGCGTATCAGCTTGGAGAACGCCAGCACGGCGCTGACCGTCTGGGAGGCAATCGTGGCAAATGCCGCTGCGCCAACACCCATACGGAAACCGCCGATCAAAACAAGGTCCAGCACGATATTGATGATGGAGGCCGCGATCAGATACTGCATGGGGCTTCGGCTGTCGCCCACAGACTGCAAAATACTCGCACCTACGTTGTACATGACCACAGCAATGCTGCCCATAAAGTACATGCGGAAGTAGGCGATGGAGTTGACCAGTACGTTGTCCGGCGTGCCCATCCAACGCAAGATCTGCGGAGTAAGCAGCACACCCACCACCGTAAGCACCGCACCGGCGGCCAGGCCCAGGGCTACCGTAGTGTGGATGGTGCGGCGCATGCGCTGCCAATCCTTGGCACCAAAGTAGCGGGCCACCACAACGCCCGCGCCCAGCGACACGCCGTTGACAAAGCCGGTCAAGAGAAAGATCAGACTGCCGGAGGAGCCGACAGCGGCCAGGGCCTCGCCGCCCAGGAAGTTGCCGACGATGAGGGAGTCGGCTGCATTGTACAGCTGTTGGAAAAGGTTGCTGATAAAAATAGGCAGCGCAAACAGCAGCATGCCTTTTGCTACACTGCCCTCGGTCAGGGTCGTTTTCTTTTGGGGTTCCATTCTGTGTTTCCTACACTCCTTCTGTTCGCCATCGGGCGACATAAATGTATTGTAACACTTCCGTACGAGGTATGGCAAGTTTTTGGATACATATTTTATACAAGATGGCAAAAGGCCCCGCCATGCCTTGCGGCGCAGCGGGTCTTGACCTTGGTGGGGCAGACAGTGTTGACGACGATGCCGGTGCCTTTCAACTCCTGGGCCAGGGTCTTGGTCAGGCCGCGGACGCCCCACTTGGCCATGCAGTAGGTGGCCAGCTTGGGGGTGCCGTACATGCCGGAGGTAAAGGAAATGTTGATGATGCAGGCTTTGGCAGAACGGTTGGCCGCATAAGGTCTGCTCTTTACAGTTTGCCCCGGCTGCGCTATACTGTGGATAACACCTATACAGAACAGGAGCAGGCCATTATGGAAAACGAAAAGATCATCCTTGATATTGTAGTGGATGTGCAGAAAGATTTTATCACCGGTGCATTGGTCAATGCCGAGGCTCAGGCCAATGTGGCCCATTTGGCTGAGGTCGCCCGCGCCCACGCCCAGGCCGGGCACTGGATGTTCTTTACCAAGGACACCCACCCCGAGGAATACCTGGACACCCGCGAGGGCCGCCGCCTGCCGGTGGAGCACTGCATTGAGGGCACCGACGGCTGGAACTTTGCCCCCGAGCTGGAGGATGCCATGGACGATACCGAGCCTGAAGTCTCCCACATCGTGTGCAAAAAGACCTTTGGTGCCTACATGCTGCCCAGCGATATTCTGGACGAACTGATGGCCCATAACAAGGCTGTGGATGACATCGAAAAGATCATCGTCTACGGCTACTGCACCGACATCTGCGTCATCAGCAACGCCATGGTGCTGCGCGCTGCGTTCCCGGAAGTTGAGATTGAGATCCGATCCGATTGCTGCGCTGGCGTTACGCCCCAGTCCCACCAGACGGCGCTGGATGCCCTGCGCGCCTGCCAGTTTACCATTGTATAATAAGGGGCTGCCCGTTTTAAAATAATAAAACGTCCCGGAGCTGCGGCTTTGCCTGGCTCCGGGGATTGTTTTGCATTTATAAATGCAAATTGTATAATTTAAACCCACATATACGAATCATCTTGTAGATTCGATGTAAAGTTGTGTATTATTTCTAAAATCTTGCGTTTTCTTGACTTTTCAACAGATTTTGCCATCATTTTGTAAGACATTTGTACCGGGTTTCTGTTACACTGTATCTGTGTACAGACAGGAATCACAAGGAGCGCAGCAGATGAACTTTACCCAATGGAAAAATTTCGGGTATCCGGAGCAGGAACTTACCCCCTTTGAGCCGGTGCTGGCCCGGGACAACCTGGTCACGCTGACCAACTATGGCAGGCTGTGCAGTATCCTGTTTGTCACCACCCCGGTGTGCCATTGTCTGTTCGGGTTCTTTCAGCCATTGCGCACAGTACCGCTGCTGTTGGCGGCGGGTGCGGCGTTTTTCCTGCGGTGGGCCGCTCAGCGCTGCCTGAACGATCCCGACCAGCTGGTGCCCCGCGCCCGGCTGCTGACCAGCCTGTTCACCCTGCTGATCTTTCTGCTGGGCGTTTACTACGACCTCATCCGCCACCCGACCGAGGTCAACGTTCTCATCTGCCTGGTGATGCTGATCCAATTGCTGCTGTTTGATGCCCGGCCGGGGCATAACCTGACGGTATCCCTCTCCGGGCTGGCGGTGGTGGTGTTGTGGGAGTGCTACGTGCCGGACCCTCACCGGCTGATCAACATCATGTACTGCTTTTTAGCCTCTCTCATTGGGCTGTACCTGGCCTGGCACAAGACCCACAACATGTTTGGCATGCTGCTGTATGCCCAGCGGGAGAAAGCTGCCGTGGAAAAAGAAACTTCCACCCAGGCGGCAGTCAGCCAGTTCCAGCCGCATTTTATCAGCAATATGCTGTCCACCATTCAAATTTTATGCGATGATGCCCCCGCCAAGGCCAAGGACTCCCTGGGCCTGTTTGCGGATTACATGCGGGTCAGTACCGATGCCTTCAACTATAACGGGCTGGTCTCTTTCCCGCGGGAGTTAGCCCACGCGCGCAACTACGCCGCGCTGGAGCAGCTGCGCTTTGGCAACAAGCTGCAAGTTGTATATGATATTGAATCCGAGGATTTCCTGCTGCCAGCGCTGACCCTGCAGCCGCTGGTAGAAAACGCCATCACCCACGGCATTGGCAACAAGCGGGGCGGCGGCACCGTGACCATTGCCACCCGCGAGGAGCCCGACAACTGGCTGATCACCGTGCAGGATGACGGCTGCGGCACCGATAACATTGCCGCCAACGGCCTGCCGCCCCAGCAGGAGGGCGGGTTCATCGGCCTTGCAAACGTGCGCCAGCGGGTAGAATCCATCGCAAAGGGACGGCTGCATTTTAGCAGCATTAAAAATAAGGGCGCCACGGTAACGGTCGTGCTGCCCAAGGAAAGGTGAAGACAAGTATGACGATCCTGGCAATTGACGATGAGCCAGTTATGCTGGCGCACCTTGAAACCGAGCTGCGGAAGGTCTTTCCCAAAGCGGACATCGTGACCTTTGACGAGTGTGACGAAGTGCTGGCCTTTCTGGAAACGCCCCAGAGTCGCAGTCTGCACTATGCGTTTATGGACATCAAGCTGCGGGGCATGCTGGGCATCGAGCTGGCCAAACGCATCAAGGACCAATGCCCGCAGACGCGCATTTTGTTCTGCACCGCCTACTCCTACTACGCGCTGGAAGCCTACCAGCTGCACGCCCTTGGCTACCTGATGAAGCCCGTCGACGCCGATAAGCTGCGGGAGGCGGTCTCCCAAATTGAAGCGCAGCTGGGTACCTTCCCGGAGGACGGCACAGAGACCCCCGGCAAACTGGTGGTGCATACCTTTGGCAATTTTGAGGTGCTGTACAACGGCACACCGCTGGTGTTTGAGCGGGAAAAGGCCAAGGAGCTGCTGGCGCTGCTCATCGACCGGCAGGGGCTTTCGATGACCAACGGCGAGATTGAGGCCTTTTTGTGGGAGGAGCTGCACTCGCCCCAATATTTGCAAACGCTGTTCTACTCGCTGCGCAAGACGCTGCGCGGCATCGGGTTTGAGGATCTGCTCATCCGCACACGTAACCACACCAGCATTGATGTGAGCAAGCTGCACTGCGATCTGTACGAGTTTTTGAAAGGCAGCGCCGACGCCATAAACAGCTACGCCGGAGAGTACATGAACAATTACAGCTGGGCCGAGCTGACCAACGCCCGGCTGTACAACGGCACTTTTTCAGATTTTGTGCTGGCGGCGCAGGCACGGCCAAGACGGTAAAATGGCAAAAAGGCTTCCCTTTGAGCCCCCTCCATAAAGAAGATGCCCCAAGGCGGCTTTTGCAACTCAATTTAACAATTTTTCGAAACGGTGTAGCCCTATTGGTTACGCCGTTTCTGTTTTCTTGCGCTCCGCGAGAGATTTCTGGAACACTTCTTCCATTTCTTCTGGTGTCAGTTCGTCGAGAATCCCGACGACGCTGTAATAAGTGTCTACAGTCTGGATACGCTTGCCGTCAAGGTATTTCGGGGCGCAACTTTTAGAAATCTTTTGTGAACGCCAATCCGAGCAGCAAAAAACCGGAGTACACAGCCTGAAATCCGGCTGTGTGCTCCGGTTTATTTTGATGGTACAAATATGGAATTTTTTCATAGCGCTTCGATATCTATCTCCGTACTCTTTTACCAGATCGTTTGTATCGACTTGCCCGCACAATAATCCGGATTCGGCAGATCAACCTCAATAAATGCAGAAAACTGCCATGTAAACCGAGATGTAAAGCAGAATATACGCAGTAATTGGTGGTGGCAACCGAACTTTTTCGTTATAATTTGCAGCGTAATCAAGACAAAGGAGCATCGAACAATGGATATGATTTCACTGCACGACATTCAAAAAAGCTACGGTTCTCATCAGGTTCTCAAGAATGTCGATCTGACCATCCGGCAGTGCAGAGGACTATTACGCACCCGGGACCTATATCAAGATCAGCATGAGTAAGACCATCACCCTTGGCGTGGAGGTCGTGGAAGAATCGTCTGTTCCGCAGACAGCGGTGGAGAAAATTCAAGAGTTGGGAACCAAAGCTGACTGATAGGAATGTGGACAAATCAAGTTATTTTATATATAATTTTTATGAGGTGATTGTGCTATGGACGCAACAAGAGTAATAATCATTTTAGTTGCTGTTCTCTATGTTTTATTCTGGATAGCAGTGTCTGCCGGCATCGTCTACCTGTTTATTCTGATCGTGAAGGCACTCAAGAAATATGTCAATTCCAAGGAAGTACGAGAGGAAAAGAAAGCTGTTGCCAAATCTTTGGGCGAAGCATTGAAGGAAAACCGCATCCGCTGCCAGATGACGCAGGAATTTGTGGCGGAAACGCTGGGCGTCAGCCGCCAGTCCGTTTCCAAATGGGAGAACGGCTCCAGCGACCCCAACACCTCCAATCTGATTGCTCTTGCGAAGCTCTACAAGATTTCTCCGGAGGAACTGTTGGAATGTGCAACGAGAACACCGGAGGAAGATTGAGATTTCTTTGTATAAAAGATGTACGCTGTGGATTCAGGCAATGCTTGATGTATTTATCCATTGTGTAATCCTCCTATGTGATCGATTTACCCGCATTCAATCATTCCGGCCGATTACAAAAGCCGAGGGGAGAAACTTCTTTACGGAGTTTCTCCCTTGAAGGAGACCTTTCATGGTTATATCTTCTTTGGCGGCGAGGAAGAGGATGGGCACCTGCGAAGTTTGCCGCACCTTTTGGCAAAAGCTGAAGCCGGAGCCATCGGCCAGGGAGACATCCGGCACCGGCAGGTCGTATGGCCCGGCGGCCCACAAGGTGTCAGCCTCGGCCAGGGTGCAGCCGCCGTCAGTGCGTAATCCTCCTTTTCCAAGGCAAAGGTCAGTCCGCTGACAAGGCCGATATCATCTTCCAACCGGAAAAGTTTTGTCACAGCGGTTCTCTTTTCGGTATAATTTAGGGGTGTAGTTTTGCTTTATTATAGGCGTTGGGCAAGCCGTTGGCAGAGCATAAGAAAAAGCACCGCCTTGGATAAGACGATGCTTGATGATTTATTTTTGCGACTGGTTATGACAGCCCAACATATTTATTATAGCACCTCTTACATGCACTTATCAATCCTTAACATGCACAAATAATTCATTGCAGGATTGTCTGCTCTGCGAATAGACGAATTTCTAAGCGTGTGCTATAGTATAG
>ERZ1034876.1192-NODE-1192-length-11194-cov-34.751773_pt1 | contig 11194 bp, 12 predicted proteins | sample MGYA00520698_ERZ1034876 | MGnify/ENA primary metagenome ERZ1034876 (study PRJEB33766, sample SAMN09781723) | gut metagenome | biome: gut microbiome | host: Homo sapiens | place: Madagascar | study: EMG produced TPA metagenomics assembly of the PRJNA485056 data...
GCAAACCGGGAGGCGGGCCACATGGGTCACAACTATTTCAAATCCCTGTTCGCCATTGGCTTTCAGGGGATGCTCATTATGGTGTGCATGGCGATTTACGCCGTGTTGGTGCAGAGTATCGCTACAAGCGGCGATATGATGGCCGCTATCTGGGAATGTGTAGGCTACACGGTGCTCCTTGTTTTCGTTCTCTTTAAGACCGGAAGCCTGTCAAAGTCCATATTCGGAGCCCATTAAATCATACCTCGGGCCAACTTGGCCCGAAGCTGGAAGGAGGCAAAAATGTATCAGGAGCCGAACAAATCTCCGTGGGGAGCGGTACAGACCTGCGACACGCTCTGCCCCGGCGTGTTCCTTGTGAGCACAGCCAGCCATGGCGGGACGATGGTTTCAAACGATGTGGCGGCCTTTCTCTCCCCGGCAGCCAAGCGGTGCGGCTTTCGGCGTGGCGGCTACCTCTGCTTTGAGGAAGATACGCAGGAGGAAGTGGTGCTGCGGGAGCTTTTAGACAAAAAGCTCTGGAAGATCCCCGAGCGTATCAAAGACAAGGCCGCCTTTGAGGAAAATATCAACCGCTCTATCAAGCGATATAACCCCGAGTATTGGCGGGCCAGACAGTCGGGCCTTGAGGCGGCGCAGTCCGCCAGAAAGGAGGCACCGGCCCGTCAGACAGAACGATAACCTCGGGCCAAGTTGACCCGAAGCACCAAGGAGGTGATTTCTTTGGCCTATGTGCCAGTACCTAACGATTTAAGCCGAATTAAAACAAAGCTGGCCTTCAACTTGACGAAGCGCCAGCTTATTTGTTTCTCCATAGCGGGCGGTATCGGTATTCCGTTTTACCTGTTTACCCGTTCTCACATTGGGAACAGTACGGCCCTGTTCCTGATGATCGGGCTGATGATGCCGTGTTTTCTGTTCGCCATGTTTGAAAAAGACGGGCTTCCTTTTGAAAAGGTGCTCCGCAACATCATCCGAACACGGTTTTTATTGCCAAAGGTCAGGCCATATAAAACCGATAATTTTTACGCTTTTCTGAGCAGAAAGGAGGAACACCCGATTGCAGACCAATACAAAGACCGCAAGGCCGGGCGCAGAAAGAAAGCGTCCTGACCGTAAACCCAAGAAGCAGACCCCGGCAAGAAAAGCCGGGCCGCAGACCGCACAGCAGACCATCCCGTACCGGGAGATTTTCAAGGACGGTATCTGCCGGGTCAATGACAGGCTCTATACCAAGAGCATGGAATACGAGGACATTAACTATCAGTTGGCGCAGGCTGATGACCAGTCAGCCATCTTTGACGGCTACTGCGCTTTTCTCAATTCCTTCGACAGCTCCCTTCCGTTCCAGCTTTCCTTTATCAACCACCGAAGCCGCCCCGAGAGCAAATATAAGCTCAATATCCCCATGAAGGAGGACGGGTACAGCGATATGCGAAGTGAGTATGTGGAAATGCTGGAAGGCCAGATTGCCAAGAGCAACAACGGCATTGTGCGGACAAAGCTGCTGACCTTCGGTGTGTCAGCGGACAGCCTCGCCGCCGCAAGGCCCCGGCTGGAGCGTGTAGAGGCTGACATTTCCAGCAACTTCAAAAAGTTGGGCGTACAGTCACGGCCCCTGAACGGGCTGGAACGCTTAGAGATACTCCACGGTCAGCTTCACCCCGGCGGCACAGAGCCCTTCCGCTTCACATGGGATATGATACCCAAGACCGGGATGGGAACGAAAGATTTTATTGCCCCTACCAGCTTTGACTTCCGCCAAACCCGGCTGTTTCGCATGGGCTCCACTTGGGGAGCGGCTTCCTATATGCAGATCATGGCCTCCGAACTCTCCGACAAGCTCCTTGCCGAGCTGTTGGAGGTGGACGCTGAAATGACCATTACCATGCACATTCAGACCGTCGATCAAGCCAAGGCCATCAAAACCATCAAGGGCAAAGTCAGCGATATTGACAAAATGAAGGTGGAGGAACAGAAAAAGGCCGTCCGAAGCGGTTACGACATGGACATTCTTCCCCCAGACCTCGTTACTTTCAGTCAGGACGCCAAGAACCTGTTGAATGATTTACAGAGCCGCAACGAGCGAATGTTTCTTTTGACCTTCCTTGTGGTAAATACCGCCGCCACCCGCCGAGAGCTGGACAACGACCTGTTCACCGTATCGGGTATCATGCAGAAGTATAACTGCCTTTTGAAACGGCTGGACTTCCAGCAGGAACAGGGCCTTGTGTCCAGTCTGCCCCTCGGCTACAACGGGATTGAGATACAGCGTGGCATGACAACCAGCTCCACGGCGATTTTCGTTCCGTTTATGACGCAGGAGCTCCGCATGGACGGCGAGGCCATCTATTACGGCCTGAACGCCCTTTCCCATAATGTCATCATGGCAAATCGCAAGAAGCTGAAAAACCCTAACGGGCTGTACCTCGGCGTTCCGGGGAGCGGCAAGAGCTTCAGCGGAAAACGGGAACTTGTGAATGTGTTTCTTGCCACCAATGACCGTATTATCATCCTTGACCCCATGGGCGAATATTCCCCGCTGGTGCGCCAGTTTGGAAAGGATGGGCTTGTGGTGGAGATTGCCCCCAACAGCCCGCATTTCATCAATCCTATGGATTTGGATTTGAGTATGGATGACGAGGTTTCTCCTATCAGTCTGAAATGTGACTTCATTCTTTCGCTCATGGAGTTGATTGTGGGCGGCAAGGACGGCTTACAGCCCGTCGAACGCACCATCATTGACCGCTGCGCCCGCATGGTGTACCGGGATTTGCTCAACAACCCGGAACACGCACCCATGCCGACGCTTCAAGACCTGTATGACCTTCTGTGCCAGCAGAGCGAACCCGAGGCAAAGCGGCTGGCAACGGCCCTTGAAATCTATGTGTCGGGCTCCCTCAACCTGTTCAACCACAAAACCAATGTGGACTATAAAAACGCCCGAGTGCTGTGCTTCGATTTGAAGAAGCTGGGCTCCGGGCTCCGCAAAATTGCCATGCACATTCTCAACGATCTGTCCAACAATCAGGTTTCCTACAACTTCTCCTGTGGTATTGCTACATGGTGCTATTACGACGAGTTCCATGTGCTGTTGCAGGACGAGTTGACTTCCAGCTATTTTGTGACTATCTGGAAAATGCTCCGTAAAAAAGGATGTGTTCCCAGCGCCCTGACCCAGAATGTGAAAGACCTCCTTGCCAGCCGTCAGATTGAGAACATCTTTGAAAACTCTGACTTCATGGTGCTTTTGTCACAGGCACAGGGAGACAGGCAGATTTTGGCGAAGCAGTTGGGTATCAGCCCCCACCAGCTTTCCTATGTGACCCACTCCAATCCCGGCGAGGGCCTTTTGTTCTTCGGAAATGTGACCATTCCGTTTGTTGACCGTTTCCCGAAGAATACCAAGCTCTATTCCATTATGACCACCCGCCCGGAGGAAAAGGAGGCCCAGAATGAGTAAGGACGCTTCGGGACAGGTTGACCCGAAGAAAACAAACGGTGAGAAGCGGGTAAAGCGTGGGCGGCTCCACTTCACCGAGGAAGAAGTGACCCAGCAGGACAAGGAGCAGGCTTCGGGCCAAGTTGGCCCGAAGTCCCAGAGCACCGGGAAATTCAGGCAGGACGGCGAACGGGAAAAGCCGTCCTCCCGCTTGCGGCAGGATGGCGAGGCCCGGGAAGATACCGTTTGTGAGGAGCAGGCCGCCCGCAAAGAGCAGAAAGACAAGCGGGAAAAAAAGAAAGAACGGGCCGAGGCCAAGGCGGAACATTCCGCTGTCCGGCTGGAAATGGCAAAGGAAAAGCTATCCCGTCAGGAGCCGCCGAAGCCGCCCAGCCTTCCCAAACAGGCGGTTATGGTGGCGGGGGCTGGTGTGTGGGCCTATGGACACCGCAAAATACATGAGGTCGAGCACGAAAATGTCGGTGTGGAAGGAGCCCACAAGACCGAGCTTTTAGCAGAGGCCGGGGTGCATAAGGTCAGTCGTTATGCCAAACGGCGTATCAGGGAGCATCCGGCCCGTCAGGTCAGGAAGTGGGAACGGCGAACAATAAAAGCCAATGCAGACCTCCACTATCAGAAAATGGTGCAGGAGAACCCGGAGCTAAACAGCACTTTTCTTTCCCGCATGGCCCAGAAGTGGAAAATCAAGCGGGAATACGCCAAGCAGGCCCGTGAGGCCGCAAGGCAGACCGCCAAGGCGGCGGGAGCAGCGGCAACCACCACCGAGAAAGCGGCGGCCTATGCCGCTCAATTCGTGCGGCGGCATAAGGGCGGCGCTGTCATTATTCTGCTGTTGTTCTGCCTGTTCCTGATACTCAATTCTGTTTTCTCTGCCCTTCCATCGTTGGGTACGGGCATGATGAACGCCGTGGTGGGGACTTCCTACACCGCCGAGGACGAAGATATTTTAGGGGCCAACGAGGACTATACCGCCCTTGAAAATGAGCTCCGGGAGAAAATCGCCAACATAGAGCGCACCCATCCCGGCTATGACGAGTACCGCTACAATGTAGACGAGCTGGGCCACAATCCCTATGAGCTGACCTCTTACCTGATTGCCAAGCTCCGCACCTACACCCGGGAGAATGTGCAGGGAGAGCTCCGAGTTTTGTTTGAGGCGCAATACAAGCTGACGCTGACCGAGGAAGTGGAGATACGCTACCGCACCGAAACGGATACATGGACGGACGAGAACGGAACGACCCACACCGACACCTATGAAGTGCCGTATGAGTATTACATTCTCCATGTGCGGCTCCAGAACAAGACCCTCCCCATGGTGGTGGGCTCCCTCTTGGACGCCGAGCAGAAGGAAATCTACGACATAACCTTGGAGCTCAAGGGCAACAAGCCTTATCTGTGGGATGACATTTACACAAGCGGCGGAGGCAGCTATGACCCCGGAAGCGACTATACCATTCCGGGCGAGGCCCTTTCCGACCCGGCCTTTGCGGCGCTGATTTCGGAGGCGGAAAAATATCTGGGCTGGCCCTATGTTTGGGGCGGCTCCTCTCCAAGTACCAGCTTCGACTGTTCCGGTTTTGTGTGCTGGGTTTACACGGCAAGCGGCGTTCATAATCTGCCACGCACCACGGCCACGGGAATTTTCAACCAGTGCTCCTATGTATCACCTGCCGACGCAAAGCCCGGGGATTTGATTTTCTTCACGAAAACCTATGCTTGCGATGGCCCCGTTTCCCATGTGGGTATCTATGTAGGCGGCGGAATGATGATCCATGCGGGTGACCCTATTAAATACGCCAGTATCAATACAAGTTACTGGCAGGAACACTTTTACGCCTTTGGGCGCTTGAACTGATTTTCAGAAAGGAGCTATCCATGACCAAACTTGAAAAAATCGACAAAGAGCTGTCGAAGGCCCGTGAGAAGGCTGCCGAGTGGCAGACCAAAATCCGGGATTTGGAGAAACAGCGTCAGGAAGAAGAAAACAGCATGATTGTTCAGGCTGTTCGTTCTCTGAAACTGACGCCCGCCGAACTGGCTGAGTTTTTCAGCAATCCCGGCATTACCGCTTCGGGCCAACTTGGCCCGAAGTCTGATGAAGTAAAGGAGGATACCGAACATGAAGAATAAGTTTTTTCGCAGGGCTGCGGTTTTGACTGCCGCCCTGTTTTCTTTTACCTGCATGAGCGCCACAGCCTACGCCCAGAGTAACGAGCCCGTTGCAGAAACCGAGCCGCCTGCTGCCGAGGAAACCACTACTAAGCCCTTCACCCCAGATGGAACGGGTACGGTGGTGGATAATGCTACCGACGAGGACGGCAAGGAGTTTTTTACGATTACCACCCCCAGCGAAAATGTGTTTTATCTGGTCATTGACCGTCAGCGCACCGAGAACAATGTATATTTCCTGAACGCTGTCACGGAAAAAGACCTTCTGGCTCTCGCAGAAGCAGACCCGGAGCCCGAAGTAACAGAGCCGGTTGTCCAGCCCGAACCTGACCCGGAACCTGTTCCCGAGCCGGAGCCTGAACCGGAAAAAGACACAGCCTTTCCTGTCGGCAATCTTCTGATGGTTGCCGCCGTGGCGCTGGTGGGCGGTGGTGTGGCCTACTATTTCAAGGTCTACCGCCCGAAGCATGAAGCCGCTGGGCTGGACGAGGACGATTACGACTACGATGAAGCCGACCCCTATGGAGATATGGAGACTGAAGAAGAAACGGAGGACGAGGAATGAACTTTACCAACAGCCCCTACGAAAAGATGATGAAAGAGATCCCCCGCCCGGGCCGTGGCGGCGCTGACCGCTGTGCCGGATGCCGCTACTTAAAAGATTGCGGCAACAGAAAAAGCCGTTGCCGCAAGAAGTTTCGCCCCTCGGGCCAAGTTGGCCCGAAGTCCTGATGTGCCGGGAACTGACCCGTGACGAGCGAAAGGGTATCCGAAAACTGGTCACGGAGATGTGCGCCAATTATGACCGGGAGTATGGCTGCCTGCCGCTGGATTGTGAGTGTTATATGCTTGGCAAGTGTTGGACAGGGGCCTATTGCCGCTACTTCCGGGAGGCCGTTCTGCCACTTGACCCGGTACTGACAGCCTCCATCTGCGAGGACGGCCCAGCCCCGGACACCCGCCTGTGCGCTATCTGCGGGCGGCCCTTTCTCCCGGAGGGGCGGCAAGCCTACTGTTCCGAAGCCTGCAAGACTGAGGGAAACCGCAGAAGGAGCCGGGAGCGCATGAGAAAAAAGCGTGATAAAACCAAGTAGCTCCGTTACGATTTGCCTCTTGAAAAAGCCCGGAATATCAGGCTTTTTTGAGCCACTTTTCCGGGTCTGAATATCCTAATACCCTTTGCCCCGGTTTGGACGGGTATTTCGTAACACTTCATCACCTCGGGCCAACTTGGCCCGAGGTCAGAAAGGAGGAAAACACATAGAAAGCAATCAAGGCTATGAGATTTTGAAATCCGTTATCTTTGACAATGGCCGGGGCTTCGCTTTGGGCTTTGACGAAGCGGCCCCCAGTCCCTTTGTCACATGGCAGTTTACCGAAACAGAGAACGGCCAGAAGGACTACTATTGGGGCCACTACCACAGCAGCGGCCAGACAGCGGAGAAGGACTTTGCCAAGCGTGTGGCCGATTACAAGGAACTGTTTGGTGTGCATGAGCGCACCGAAGGCCATGAACAGGCGGAGTATTACCGCTATTACTCTACCCAGCGACCCGTTGACCTCGGCACCTTCCCGAAGCCGCCCGGCAACGCTCCCGTGGAGATCATCAACTTTGACGAGCGGCGTATGGTGGAGGGCGGCACCATGCGGGCATGGGGCGAGCTGGCCTATTGGAAGCCTCTGACGGAAAAACAGATGGAGGACTATGAGCTGCGCCCGGCTCCCGGCAACCCTGACCGGGCGGCCCGGCCCTCCATCACAGCCCAGCTCAAGGAGGCGGCCCGCAGAGCGGAGCCCCCGAAGGAGCCCGACAAGGCCAAACACAGCAAGTCCCGTGAGGACAGATAGGAGGACGCTATGAACGAAAAAGACAACCACCTGTTGACAGTCGAGCTCTCCGAGGAACAGAACGGCAATATGCTGGACGGCATTTTGAACAACCTGCCGCCCTCGCCGCTCCCCAAGGGGCCGGAGAAAAAGGAGCTGGACAGAGTGAAGGAGCCGCCCGCCCACAAGCGGAGCCGGGAACGGGAGGAACGCTGACGGCCCGGCGCAAGCGTGACAGGCACCTTCATGTGATGGTCACGGCGGACGAGTTGACCCAGATACAGCGGCGCATGGCCGAGGCGGGTATTACCAACGCCGGGGCCTATATGCGGAAGATGGCCCTAAACGGCTATATTCTCCATGTAGACCTTGCCCCGGTCCGGGAGCTGGTTTCGTTACAGCGGCGGTGCGCCAACAATCTCAATCAGGTGGCCGTCCATGCCAACACCTTCGGCGTGTACCCGGAGGAGATCGCTGGGCTCCAGAGGGACTATGAAAAGCTCTGGGGGCGGGTGTCCGATGTTCTCACGGAGCTGTCTGCGCTGGTAGAAAAATAATAAGGAGGGGTGCAGCCTTTATGGGGCTACACCCCTCTTTTCTTGCTTTATGGTGTTTTAAGAATATTGATTGCATCTAAAACTTTGGGTAAAAAATGCTGATAATTTGATAGTATCATCTTGAATTGTTCGCCTGTAATCGTATTCCCTGTCGGATGACCACTATCATTTCTTGTCTGTCGGATTATATCAAAAAAACTAAAATTAAGGTTTATATCTTCAAACCCAAGACTTTGAAACAAAGTCGCATTAGAATTGGCTCTTTTCAGAAATTCAATAAGCCTATCGTGAGCGCATCTTGCATTGACAACTTTTCTTTCAAATGCATCTGACGCAGTTGGATCACCTTGTCTATCAAGATAACATTTATAGGCTTTACACAAATCTAATAATAAGATTTCGGCAGATGCACCAAGCATAACAGTTGCAGAGAGTAAATTGTTTTTGTCCCCACATTCGCAGGCCTCAAACAGATAGCGCTTTTGGAGTTCATCAATTTGGGGATTATCAATGATGAATTTTATGAAATTTGCGAATGTACTATCTTTTTCCAAAACGATGTGCTTGTGCTCAAATTCAAGTGCTTCTGTTTGAATTGGAAGCATACCAACTTCATTTATTCCTAAAAAGTAATATTCGTCATCGTCAATATAAATTTTAGAAGCAATGCTGGACAATTCCTGCAAATTGTCCTCAATGATTTTTCTGCACCGTATCGGCACACGCAAACTTGCATATAGTTTTCGCTGGTAGGAGACAATTCCAGAAAATTCCCACTGTGGCGAATACACAAATTTTGATACTTGCAGAATAGAAGAAAGCTCTGTTTTGTTTTCTTCTTCTAAATAAACTATTATTGAAGTCAGCATATTTTCTTCTGAAACAGTATACATAGCAGAAACCCTCCCGCTTTTATATTTTGAAGTATTTATTTTAAGTGTAGTCGAGAATGGCTACAAAGTCAATCAAATGTCATGCTTCGGGCCAACTTGGCCCGAAGTGCCGGGACAAGATTCACTAACCGTCTACAACATTGTTGCCTCTGCGCCCGCATGGTAAAATATAGGTAGAAAGATGATAGAAAGGGGTTGAACCTATGAAACTGATATTGAAACTGATTGCTGCGCCGTTTGTGGTGCTACTGACTGTCCTTGTGGCTGTCCTGCTGTTCCTGTTCTCCTTGTCCTCCTTCTTCCTGACAGCGGCCTCGGTCATTATGGCGCTGCTGGGCGTGGGGCTGTTCTTCATCAGCTACCCGGTGGGCAGCGTCATTTATCTGGGAATTGCGTTCCTGCTTTCGCCCTTCGGCTTGCAGGCGGTGGTGGGCGCTGTCATTACGGGGCTGAACAGCTTAAACCTGTCTCTGCGGCAATTCATCACAAGCTGATCGCTTCGGGCCAAGTTGTCCCGAAGTAATATGGACGGCGGCCTTGCATGGCCGCCGTTTTCTATGAAGGGAGGGATTTTCTCTGGCAACAACTACCTTGCTGCAACGCCACGCCAACGAAGGAGAAAGTATAGCTGAGGCCATTCGTGATTGTCTGGACTACGGGAAAAATCCTGAAAAGACGGAGGACGGGAAATACATATCTTCCTATGAGTGCGACCCGGCCACGGTAGCCGCCGAGTTTCTTTTGGCAAAGGCCAGTTACAAAGCCATGACGGGCCGGGAGCAAAAGCAAGGCGAGGATGTGCTGTGCTATCAGATCCGCCAGTCCTTCTATCCCGGAGAGATCACCCCGGAAGAAGCAAACCGGGTAAGCTATGATCTGGCTATGCGCTGGACGAAGGGCCGCCACGCTTTCATTGTCACGACCCACACGGACAAGCAGCATATCCACTCACACATTTACTACAATTCCACTACCCTTGACTATACCCGGAAGTTTCGCAACTTCTGGGGTTCGTCCTTTGCCTTGCGGCGGCTCTCTGATCGTCTGTGTCTGGAAAACGGGCTCTCCATCGTGGAAAATCCCAAGCCCCGGAGCAAGGGCAAGTTTCGCAATTATGGGGAGTGGCAGGCCGGACAGAAAAAGCCGCTGACCTATCAGGACAGACTGCGGACCGCCATTGATACCGCCCTTGCCAAGAAGCCCGCCGACTTCCCGGCGTTCCTCTCCCTGATGGAGCAGGCGGGTTATGAGGTCAAACAAAGGCGGGGCGCAATCAGCTTTCGGGCTCCCGGTCAGGAGCGGTTTACCCGCTTACGCTCTGATACTCTCGGGGAAGGTTACAGCGAAACGGACATACGGGCCGCCCTGTCAGGCTCCCGCCAACGGCCCGGCCAGCCTCGTCAGAAAATCAATCTGGCTATCGACATTCAATCCCGGCTCCAAGGAAAAGGTCCCAGCTATGAGCGGTGGGCTAAGGTGTTCAATCTGAAACAGATGGCCGCCGCCCTTGCTTATTTGCAGGACAACGGCCTGACGGATTATGAGCAGTTGGAGCAGAAGGCCACAGCGGCCACGGAGCATTTTCACAAGCTGTCTGACCAAATCAAAAGCACCGAAGCGGCCCTCCATACCAACATGGAATTGAAGGCGGCAACGGTGCAGTATGCCAAGACCCGGCCTGTCTTTGAGAAGTACAAGGCCAGCAAATACAGTAAGAAGTTTCTTGCGGAGCATGAGGCGGATATTGAACTTTACCGGGCGGCCTGTGCCGACTTCAAAGCCATCCTCGGCGGGGCCAAGCTCCCCAAGATGGACACGCTCAAAGAGGAAGGCCGCAAGCTCTCGGAACAGAAAAAGAAGCTCTACGCCGAGTACCGCAAAACCAAGGCGGATATGCAGGAGGTCACGACCATCAAGGCCAACATTGACTATCTACTGGGCTACTCGGAGCCGGGCAGAAAGAAGGAACAGGAGCGTTAGGGACTGTGACGCATAAGGAGCAAAGCGACGCTGACACTTCGGGCCAACTTGGCCCGAAGCGCCGGGTTTGGGGAGGCTCCCCAACAAGCAGATTTTCACAGACGGGCCGCAAGGCCGGGCTTGTGAAAATAGCTTCTGTGGCCACAGAAGCATTGCTTGCCATTTAGCGGCGCCCCTGAAAAGCCTGCAAAGACAAGAAAAACGAAGGCCCTCTTTACTTGACCTCCGTTTCTCTGGCTTTTTGTAATCCCTCTGCTGTGGCCTCCATGACCGTCAATTCCTTTTCGTCCATTGTATTGAGC
>ERZ1034876.1194-NODE-1194-length-11167-cov-13.631929_pt1 | contig 11167 bp, 8 predicted proteins | sample MGYA00520698_ERZ1034876 | MGnify/ENA primary metagenome ERZ1034876 (study PRJEB33766, sample SAMN09781723) | gut metagenome | biome: gut microbiome | host: Homo sapiens | place: Madagascar | study: EMG produced TPA metagenomics assembly of the PRJNA485056 data...
GTGTGCCAGGCGCGGCGGGTGGGGTCGTAGTGGGCCAGATCCCGCGCCGTCAGCACAAATTCTACGTCCCGCTCCTCGCCGGGGTCCAGCCAAACCTTGCTGAAACCCCGCAAAACCTGCGGCACCCGGCCACCCGCAATGGGGGCGCCGGTCTCGTCACTAATATAAAGCTGCACCACCTCGGCCCCGCGCACGGCGCCGCTGTTTTTCACGGTGACACATACTTTTACCTCGCCGCCCTCGGCCAGCGTGTCGGCGCTTAACCGGGCATTGCGGTACACAAAGCCGGTGTAGCCCATGCCGTGGCCAAAGGGCCAAAGCACCGGCATGCGGCGGGCGTCGTACCAGCGGTAGCCCACGTACACGCCCTCGCGGTAGTCGGCCGTGCGGCCGTCGCCGGGGTAGTCCAGGTAGCAGGGCGTGTCCTCCAGCCGCAGGGGCCAGGTCTCGGGCAGGCGGCCGCTGGGGTTGGCGTCCCCCCACAGCAGGGCGTCGGTGGCTTCGCCCACGCCCTCGCCTGCCAAATACATACATAGCACCGCCGAAACATCCCCCGCCCACGGGCACTCCACAGGTGCGCCGGCGTGCAGCACCACCACGGTGTTTTTCTGCACCGCCGCAATGCGGGCGATTAGGTTGTTCTGGCAGTCCGGCAGGCGCAGGGTGCGGCGGTCGGCATCGGGGCTGACGAAACTTTCCGGCAGGCCCGCAAACACTACGGCTACATCGGCGTGCACCGCCGCCGATACCGCCCGCAGGAATTCGCCCTCGTCCCGCTCGTCCCTGTTGGCGGGAAAGCCCGTCACATACCCCACGCGGCGGCCTTTCAGCAGCGCGGCGTCCAGTGCACCGATGGCCGCGGGGCTGGGCTGACCCTCGCCATAATAGCGCGGGGTCTCGGCAAACGCGCCGATGTACGCCACCCGCTGCCCGGCCCTGAGCGGCAGTGCGCCCAAATTCTGCACCAGCACGCCGCACTGTGCGGCCAGCTGCACCGCCAGCGCGTGGGTGGGTGCGGTGGACGGTGTATCGTTGGTTTTGGCGGCGGGCTGCGGCAAAAGCGCGGCGGCGGCCTCGGCCAGGGGTACGCCGTTCAGCGTGCCGCTGCCGTACCGCACCCCCTGCGGCCCGGCCTGCAGGGACGCAGCGGCGGGCGGCAGGTAGATCTCCTGCAGTGTGCGCTCATCTACGCGGCGGTCCGGGGCGTCGGTGACCTGGCTGCAGCACAGCAGCGGCCCTACCACGGCATTTTGCGCGCCGCCCACAACCGCTGCCGCCAGCGCGGCGGTCAGGTGCGGGTCCTCACTGAACATGGCAAAATTGCGGCCGCACAGCGGGCTGCGCTTGATGTTGGGGTCGACCTCCGCCTGCCCCTGCGCCGCGCCCACGCTGCGCGCCAGGGCAGGGTCAAAGCTGGCCGCCACGGCACACGCCGCCGGCAGCACCACACCCGCCTTTTGCTGAACGGACATAGAAATAACGCTCCTTTTTTTGGAATATTGTTCATTATAGCACACAAAACATGGTAAAATAAAGGGAAAAAGCCGAATTGTAACAAGTCGTACACAACTGCCCGCTACACTGGGGGTGGAAAGGGGATAAACATGACAAAAGTGCTGATCGCTGAGGACGAGCGGCCCATCGCCCGCCTGCTGGAAATGAACCTGACCCGCGCCGGGTACATATGCACCCTGGCGCCCGACGGCCTGACCGCCGCCGATCTGATCGAGAAAAACGACTACGACCTGGCCCTGCTGGACATCATGCTGCCCGGCCTGGACGGTTACGCCCTGCTGGATTACCTGCGCCCCCAGGGTGTGCCCGTGATATTTTTGACCGCCAAGGCCGCCGTGAAGGACCGCGTGCTGGGCCTGCGGCTGGGTGCGGATGATTACATAGTAAAACCCTTTGCCATGGACGAGCTGATGGCCCGCATGGAGATGGTGCTGCGCCGCGCCGGCAAGGGCGGCCACCAGCTGCAGGCCTTTGATGTGACGCTGGACAGCGCCGCCCACATGGTTTTGCAGCGCGGCCAGCCCGTGGAGCTGACCCCGCGGGAGTTTGCCCTGCTGGAGCAGCTGATGCGCAACCGCGGGGCGGCCATTTACCGCGATACCCTGATGGAGCGCGCCTGGGGCGGCGACGCCGAGACCACCCGCGCGGTGGATACCTATATTACCAGATTGCGCAAAAAGCTGAACTGGGGCGATAAGATCGAGACCGTTTACCAGATCGGCTACCGGTTAAAGCAAGAATGAAGCCCGACGACCGCCCCACTGCGGGGCCGGGAGGTACACGATGAAATTTGCCCACAAGATGATCTGCCTGCTGGTGCTGGTGCTTAGTGCGTCCTTTGGGCTGGGCGGGTGCTGGCTGCTGTACAGCGATTTTGCCGTGCAGCGCCGTACCGTTCTAACCGCTGACGCCGCCCTGCACAGCCAGATCTGCACCGACGTGCAGACCGACCTGCTGGACCGCCAGCGCCGCGGGCTGGAGATGGACGGCGCCGTGGCGGCCGCGCGGCTGGCCCTGCACCAGCAGCCTGCCGCCCTGTGGCAGGGGGAGGAGCTGGTCAGCAGCAATATCCCGGTAGACGTAAACGCCCCGCTGGCGGACGGCACCATGACGACGGTGCGGTCCGGCGGGGGTACCTACGCCCTGTTTGCCAGCGAGCTGCAGGGCGGCTACCGCATTGTGACGGCCTACGACCTGACCGCGCTGTATACATCCCGCAACGCGGCGGTGCGGCGCTTTTTGGGGCTGGAGGCTGTGGTGCTGGCGGCGGCTGCCCTGGTCACAGCACTGCTGGCCCGCCAGATGACCCGCCCGCTGCAAATTTTGCAGGCCGCCAGCGCGGAGATCGCAGGCGGCGATTACGACCGCCGCACCGCCCTGCATACCGGCGACGAGCTGGAAAACGTCAGCCAGAGCTTTGACAAAATGGCCGACGCTGTGCAGGAAAAGATCGCGGATCTGCAGGTGGATGTCCAGCGGCGGGAGGACTTTATGGGCGCGTTCGCCCACGAGCTGAAGACGCCGATGACCTCGATCATCGGCTACGCCGATATGCTGCGCACCTTGCAGATCGACCCCGCCGAGCAGCACGAGGCCGCCGGGGCCATCTACCACGAGAGCCGCCGCCTGGAGGCGCTGAGCTACAAGCTGCTGTCGCTGCTTTCGTTGAGCGATGAACGGCTGGAGCTTGCCCCTGTGGACCTGGCCGACCTGTGGCCGCGGCTACGGATGGCCTGCCCCCAGGTGCCGCTGCTGACGCCCCAGGGCGGGGCTGTGGTGCACGGCGATGCGGACTTGCTGCTGGACCTGCTGTGCAACCTGGTGCAAAATGCCGCCAAGGCCAGCCCGGCAGGAATGCCCGTCACGGTGCTGCTGGCCGATGCAGGGGACACCGTGGCGCTGACCGTGCAGGACCACGGCTGCGGCATCCCGGCGGATAAGCTGGCCCGCGTGACCGAGCCGTTTTACATGGTGGATAAATCCCGCGCCCGCAAGCAGGGCGGCAGCGGTATGGGCCTGGCCCTTTGCCAGCGCATTGCCGCCGTGCATGGCGGGACGCTGCAAATCAGCAGCCAGGTGGGCGTGGGCACCGCCGTTACCGTTACCCTGCCCAAGGAGGTGCAGCCATGAAACTGTGGAAGAAACCCCGCCTTGCGGCGGCCCTCTGCACGGTGGTGGTGCTGGTCTGCGCCGCCGCCCCGGCGGTGTTCCTCTCGGTAGTGGATGCCGCCAGCCTGGGGCATAGCCAGGCCGTGGCCGACCCCTACACGGCACCCTCCCCTACGGCGGACGACTACTATCTGCTGCGGCAGCTCAGCGCCCGGCAGTTGACCCAAAGCAAATACACCTTCCAGCCCGGCGATACCGGGCAGGAGCGCAAGCCGCTGATCTACTACAACAATCAGGCCAACGACCTGACCGATATGACAAACGGTTGGGACTATGTGGATACCGTGAACACCGCCCTGCAAAGCCTGGCCGATGCCGGGGCGATCTCTCAGGCGTGGGCCGACTATGCCGCCGATTGGTACAGCACCGAGGAAACCACCCTGACGACCTACGATGAGAGGCAATACAGCCTGACCGTGCCCTATTACAGCGTCGACAGCCTGGGCCTTGTGACCTTTAAGCGGTTTGCTGTGCAAAACGGCGTGCCCACCACCCTGATGACCCTGAAAATGGACAGCCGCACCGGGCAGGTGTATTCTTTTTGGCTGTCCACCCCGGCGGATTCTGCCGCCGCCCACGACCCGGAGTCTCTGCCCAAGGAAGCCGCCTTGCGCGCCTTTGCCGACCAGGCCGGGCTGACCAGCCTGGGGGATTGGACCCGACGGGAGGATCTGACCTACCCCCGGGCCATCTACAGCCTGAACGGCCAGGCGCTGGTGGCCGCTGCGTCGGGCGCCTACACCGTCAATGATTACTTTACCTACAGCGGCGCTGCGTCGGACCGCTGGTATGTCAGCATTGAACTTTCGCTGTGCGCCGAGGCAAACCTGCCGCTGCGCATGCAGGATAACACAACGAACTTGGAAAAGGAGGCAAACCCCGATGCGTAAAATGTGGAGCTTTTTGCTGGCCGCCCTGGCCCTGACCGGCTGTGCCGCCGCCCCGGCGGATGCACTGCCTGCCGCCGAGACCGCCGAGACCGCCGAGATGACTGCGACGGAGACCGAAGAAGCCGCTGCCCAGCCGGTCGGATTTACCGTGGGCAACCTGAGCGAGGTCCCCAACACCTGCGGCGGCTACTGGGGCTGGAACACCGGCGACGCCTATTATGAGATTGCACGGCTGGATGATGAAAATGACCAGGAAAGCATGCACGCCCTGCTGCTGAAGACCGACTACGCCACCGCCCAGCAAACCGTGCTGTGCAATGTGCCCGGCTGCACCCACGACAGCGCCGCCTGCCCCGCCTGGCTGGAGGATTGGGCACGCACCGACGTGCTGGTGATGCCAAGCGGCATTTACCTGTATTACACAGGCCTGGGTGATGTTTACTCCTGGGAGCAGATGGAAAAAGCGTGCCGGGATGATTTCGAGCAGGGCAATGTGAAAAATTTTGCCGATGAGGAAGCCTACATCGACTTCTGCCGCCATAACTATGAGCTGGACTGCCGTCCCTCCAGCATCGAAAAGCTGAACGACGACCTGACCGCCCGCGAAACGGTGCTGACCTTTGACCCGTCCCTGCTGGGCAGCGGTTACTTTGCTTACTGTGATGAGAATGCGCTGTACGCGAAAGAATATTCTGACGCAAATAACAGCCGCATCCTCCGGCTGGACCTGACCACCGGCGAATGGAGCACCCTACCGCTGAATCTGGGCGAACAGGTGCGGGGCGTGAACGGTCACCGCTTTTTGACTTCGCGCCTGCTGACGGATGCACCGCTGCCGGACTATAACGACCGCGAAGCCTATAATGCCGCGATGCAGAATGCCCGGAGCGAGCTTGTCTGGCTGGACCCGGAGACCATGCAGCGGGAAAAGATCTGCGAGACGGAACGCCTTGACGGCAGTACGCTTTACGTGAAAATATACAAGGACCGCGTCTATGTGCAGGATAACCCCCAGGAACGCAGCGAGTACGGCACCAGCTACAGCCTGAGCTATTACAGCAAAGACCACCAGCACACGGTGCTGATCGATACGCTGCCCATGAACCTGTATCTGCCCTCCACAGACAATGGCTTTATGCCGATGTTTGGCAGCGAGGAGCGCGGCTGGATCTGGGCCCAGGATTATACCGGCAATGGCGAGATCAATTATTTGATCGACCTGGATACCGGCGAGATGCACACTATGACCCAGACCCAGTACCGGGACGGCATGTACATGGGCGTAAGCCTGATGGCCCAGACCAACGACGGCCGTTGGATGGTAGGGTATAAACCCCACAGCAATGCGCATAACGACCGCTGCGATTACGGCTTCATCGACCCGCAGGAATTTTGGAACGGCGGCGAAAATTATACTCCTGTGCAGATGTGGGATTAAGAAAATAAAGTCTGTCGTTCTGTGGTAAACACACGGGCACCTGCTGCAAACAAAATTTTTAAAAATGCCTGCAAAAACCTTGCAAAATTATGCACATGGTGCTACTATAAACTCGGTGAAAGAATTATATAAAGGAGTGTTACCACTATGGCATTTACCAATCCGTATCTCCAGCGCGTCTATGACGACCTGGCTAAGCGTAACCCCGAACAGAAAGAATTCCTGCAGGCTGTTGAGGAAGTCCTCGAGAGCCTGGAGCCCGTTGTGGCTGCCCATCCCGAGTACGAGAAGGCTGGCCTGATCGAGCGCCTTGTTGAGCCCGAGCGTATCATCATGTTCCGTGTGCCCTGGGTCGATGACGCTGGCAAGGTCCAGGTCAACCGTGGCTACCGTGTGCAGTTCAACTCTGCCATCGGTCCCTACAAAGGCGGCCTGCGTTTCCACCCCTCTGTCAACCTGTCTATCCTGAAGTTCCTGGGCTTTGAGCAGTGCTTCAAGAACAGCCTGACCAGCCTGCCCATGGGCGGCGGCAAAGGCGGCGCTGACTTTGACCCCCACGGCAAGTCTGATGCCGAGGTCATGCGTTTCTGCCAGAGCTTTATGACCGAGCTGTACCGCCACATCGGCCCCGACACCGACGTGCCCGCCGGTGATATTGGCGTTGGCGGTCGTGAGGTTGGCTACCTGTTTGGCCAGTACAAGCGCCTGAAGAATGAGTACACCGGCGTGCTGACCGGTAAGGGCATCCCCTTCGGCGGTTCTCTCGCCCGTACCGAGGCTACCGGCTACGGCCTGTGCTACTTTGCCAAGGAAATGCTGGCTGACGCCGGCAAGAGCTTCGAGGGCCAGCGCGTGGTCATCTCCGGCTCCGGCAACGTGGCCATCTACGCCAACCAGAAGGCTACCCAGCTGGGCGGCAAGGTCATTGCCATGTCTGACTCCAACGGTTACATTGTGGACGAGAACGGCATTGACTACAAGGTCATGAAGGAGATCAAAGAGGTCAAGCGTGCCCGCATCAAGACCTACCTGGACTATGTCCCCACCGCTAAGTACGTCGAGGGCAGCCAGGGCATCTGGACCGTCCCCTGCGACATCGCCCTGCCCTGCGCCACCCAGAACGAGCTGCCCTTGGCCGGTGCCGAGGCCCTGGTCGCCAATGGCTGCTATGCCGTAGCCGAAGGTGCCAACATGCCTTCCACCCCCGAGGCCATCGCCTACCTGCAGAGCCACGGCATCCTTTTTGCCCCGGCTAAGGCTTCCAACGCTGGCGGCGTAGCTACCTCCGGCCTGGAGATGAGCCAGAACAGCCTGCGCCTGTCCTGGACCTTCGAGGAAGTGGACGAGCGCCTGCACAACATCATGGTCAACATCTACCACAGCGCTGCCGCTACTGCCGAGAAATACGGCATGAAGGGCAACCTGGTCGCCGGTGCCAACATCGCCGGCTTCGAGAAGATCGCCTCTGCTATGATGAGCCAGGGTATTGTCTGATCGATTGAATTAGCATAGAATTAAGGCCCGCCGTAGAAATACGACGGGCCTTTTTATGTGGTAGAGCTATGAAAAAGGCCCCCTCTGGGAGGGGGCTCCGCCGGTAGGCGGTGGGGGAGAGAGCATTTCAATTATCCGAAGCTTTGGGCTTTGTCAAGGCTCTCTCCCTCCGCCCCTTCGGGGCACCTCCCTCGCAGAGGGAGGCTTTAGAGCGGCTACTCCTCTGCCCGTAGTGACACGGCCAGGTAACGCTGGCCGGAGCTGTGGGTGTAGTATGCGTTCAGGTCGGCGGCGCGGTGGAAAAGCGTGGTCTCGTTGGCCTGCTCCCATTCCCCGGGGATGGTCAGGTTCAGCTGGCTGGTAAAGTTGTCCAGCAGGGTGAGCGAGTCGACGTCATCCTCGGGCAGGTCATCGCAGTTGATGCGCATTTCCAGGATGGGGCCGTTGTTGGGAAGATAGCAGATTTCGATATAGGCATCTATCCGAACTGCCGTATCGGGCGAAGCGTCATCCGTGAACGGCACACAATGGGCAAGCTCAAGATGCTCAATTCCGGCGGCATCGGTGTGCAGGGTGCAGTAGTTGAGTGAATGATAGATGTAATCGTCTTCCTCGTTGTTTTCGATAGCTTCGGTGGCCTGCGCAAGCTGGACCAGATGATCCAACTGCGCATCGCTGATTAGCCCCCGGCGGTTGGCCTGCCGCAGCTTGCCCTGCATCTGGGTGTATTTGTGGGAGCTTTCCTCGCCGATGGTATACCCATTGTTGGTGCTCAAAATTTGCTGCGTGTACAGCACGCGGACCGTCGGGTCCAGGCGCTGTTCGTCGGTCATTACGCCGGTCACTTCGGGGCGGGGCAGGGCGGTGTCCAGCTGGCGGTCGCGGGCCTGCACCGCCAGCGGCGGCACGGCCAGCAGGGCAGCGCAAAGGGCAGTGGTCAGCCAAAAGCGGCGGTCAATCGTCAGCTTCTTCATGAGCGTACACCTCCTTGGGCAGGGTCAGGGCGACGGTGGTGCCTTCGCCCACGGTGCTGGTAAATTCCAGCTTGGTGCCAAAGGCTGCGGCAATGTCGGCACAGAGCGCCAGCCCCACGCCGCTGCCGCCGTTGGCACGGGCGCGGGCTTTGTCCACCCGGTAGAATGGCTCGGTCAGATGGGGCAGGGCCTCGGGCGGGATGCCGCAGCCGGTGTCGGCCACCTCCAGCCGCCAGCGGTCCCCGGCGGGCAGGCAGCGCAGCGCCACCACACTACCCGGCGTGCTGGCGTGGGCGGCGTTCAGCACCAGATTGCGCAGCAGGTCTGCCAGCAGCACCCGGTCGGCCCGCACGGCGGCGTCCTCTGGGCAGGTCTTTTCGAGGGTCACGGGGCAATCGGGCAGGCTGCGGGCCACATCCTCAAAGGCGGCGGCCACCGGCACGGCGGTCAGGGTCAGGGCTTCCTGCCGCAGGTCTTGCAGGCTGAGCAGCTGTTGGCTCAGGCTTTCCAGCCGGGTGGATTCATGGTAGATGGCATCGGCGGCGCGGCGCTGGTTTTCGGGCGGCAGCTCGCCGCCGCGCAGTAAGTCGGCGTAGCCGATCATGCTGGTCAGGGGCGTTTTCAGCTCATGAGTCAGGTCGGCCACAAAGCGGCTTTGGCGGTCGTTCAGCTGCTGCAGGGCAGTGGTGTGGTGGACCATCAACAGTGCCGCCAGCGTCAGTACGGCCTGCAACAAGAACCACTGGCGCAGTGTGGCGGTGCGGGCCGCGTAGGCCGAGCTGGCATCCATGCCGGTGACCATCCACACCCAGGTGCGGGAGCTGGTGGACCCGGCCACCTCGTCGCACAGCAGCAGCGTTTGGCCGTACAGCTGCATCGTGGTGCCGTCCCCGGCCTGCAGAGCGGCCAATTCACTTTCGGGGATGGTGTCGGGCAGCTTGGAGTAGATGACCCGGCCGGTCTGGTCCAGCAGGGCAAAGGTGCAGGGGACCGACCCCACGATCAGCCGCTGGCGGTCAAAATACAGCTGCCCGGCAAAGGCTTTATCGCTGGCGTTGGTATAGCGGGTGCCGCTGTCGTCCGCCAGGATCATGTGGGGCGAGTTGTCGGCCTTGACTTCCTGCAGGGTGTCGGCATAGCCGAACAGATTGCGCTGGTGCTGCAGTACAGCCTGATCGGCCAGGGTATCCAGCGCGGTGGTGAACTGGCGGTCCGCCAGCCAACCGCCCACCAGTGCCAGCACCAGCGAAAAGCCGCAGACAGCAAGGGCGAGGGAGCGTTTCATGGGGGCCTCCTTTCTAAGGTGGCAGAGGGGGTTGACGGCCCCCTCTGGGGGGCCTTTTAGAGGTTACGGCAATAACTTGTACCCTACTTTGGGTACGGTCACGATCTTATGATCCCAGTGCAGTTTTTTGCGCAGGCGGTGGATGTGGATGTCTACCGTGCGCGGCCCGGCATTGCTGTCCAGGCCCCAGACTCGCTCATACAGGGCCTCGCGGTAGAGCAGCTGCCCCCGGGCACGGACAAGGGCCAGCAGCAGATCAAACTCCCGGGGTGTCAGCTCTACGCGGGTGCCGTTTTGGGTGACGATGTGGTTGTCCGGGTCGATGACGGCATCGAAAGCTTGCAGTGTGGCGGCCCGGCGGCCGGTGTGGCGCAGCAGGCCTTCCACCCGGGCCAGAAGCTCCGGCGGGGCAAAGGGCTTGACGATGTAGTCATACGCGCCCCGCCGCAGCCCGCGTACCCGGTCCTCCACCGTGGCTTTGGCCGTTAAAAAGATGACCGGCGTGCCCGTAGGGGCAATGTAGTCCATCAGGGTAAAGCCGTCCACGCCGGGCAGCATCACGTCCAGCAGAATAAGGTCGAACAGCGTGGACTCCAGCAGGTTGGCGGCTTCGTTGCCGGTGTGTGCCTTGATGAGCGGCTGGCCCAGGGGTTCCAGCGTCATTTCAATTAAGTCGGCAATGGCGGGCTCGTCCTCGACAATTAAGATAGGCCGCATGGCGGGCATCTCCTTCCTTTGGATTTGACACCAGTATAGCACAGGCGTTTTTCAAAATCATTTCTAAATGAGAAATAGTGCAAACAAAAAGGCCCCCTTGTGTAAAGGGGGCTGGCTGCGCGCAAGCGCAGACTGGGGGATTGTGACCTTGCGGGGCAAACCGACTTGCCAGATAAACGGGACGATCCCTCAGTCACCGTCGGTGACATATCCCTTTGCACGAGGAAGCCTTTAAGCGGTGCGTTAATTCTGCAAAAACTCTCGTATTTCCTTTTCTACTGCGGCTACTTCCTCGGCGAAAGCGCGGGCGGAGACGCGCAGGGCACCGTTGCCCAGCACGATGATCTGCTCGGCACCGTCGCTGCTCACCACGCGGGTGCGGTGGTCCTTGGCCAGCTCGTGGGTGGTGCGCTCGATGTACATGTCGGCGGTCTCGGCCTCCTGGGTGTAGACCACGTACAGGTTGTGGTGCTTTTCTACTTCCCGCGTGCCGCCGCGTACTTTGTAAGCGTCAAATACCAAGATGGGCACGCAGCGCTTGTACCCGGCGTAGTTGCACAAAATGTCCATCAGGCGGCGGCGGGCGGCATCCAGGTTCGTCTCGGCCATTTTGCGCAATTCGTCCCAGGCAAAAATTACGTTGTAGCCGTCCACCAGCAGGTAGTCCGGCCCGGTGGGCTGGGGC
>ERZ1034876.1197-NODE-1197-length-11079-cov-26.780388_pt1 | contig 11079 bp, 7 predicted proteins | sample MGYA00520698_ERZ1034876 | MGnify/ENA primary metagenome ERZ1034876 (study PRJEB33766, sample SAMN09781723) | gut metagenome | biome: gut microbiome | host: Homo sapiens | place: Madagascar | study: EMG produced TPA metagenomics assembly of the PRJNA485056 data...
ACAGAACGCACGGAACGCACAGAAACTTCTGGCAGAGAAGAGCCTCCCACAGATGGCACAGATGAGCACAGATGTAGGAGGGTATGGCATTCCTGCCATACCCACGCTGCCAAATTCTGTGTATTCTGTGAATTCTGTGGGAGAACAGTGCACCCTAAGTATCTGTGTAAATCTGTGAAATCCGTGGGAGGACATCTCAGCAGGAGGTTCTGTGAATTCGGCGTATTCCGTGGGAGAATATCCCATAGCAGGCGGCGTGGGTATGGCAAGATGCCATACCCTCCTAAGGAGAAATCCGTGGGAGAATACACTCAACAAGAAGTTCTGTGCAAATCTGTGAAATCTGTGGGAGGACATAGCAGGCGGCGTGGGTATGGCAAGATGCCATACCCTCCTAAGGAGGAATCTGTGGGAGGACACCTAATAAAACTTTGAAGAGAATATGATAATATTAGTGATTTCGATAATTGTGCTCGGCATCATCGCCGCACTGATCGCCAAGCTGAGCAAGCACGACGGCGAAGAGAAGATAACCGTGGTGGAGACATGCGCCACATGCAACGGCACTAACGACAAGTGCGAGCAGGACTGCATGATGGAAGCAGCCACGAAGGACATCGTCTACTACGACGACGAGGAGCTCGACGCGTTCAGCGGCCGACCGTCAGACAGCTACACCGACGAGGAGGTGGAGCTGTTCAGCGAGGTGCTCTACACCATGCGCCACGAGGAGATAGCCGACTGGTGCCGCAGTCTGACACTGCGCGGTATCAACCTGCCCGACCAGATAAAGGACGAAACATTCATGCTCAGGGAGGGTTAAGGCAATAAAACGCCACAAACAGAGTTATTTATACGTGAAACTATTTAAGACAAGACATATTGTACCCATCCTTCTCGCAACTGTATTGGTGGTTGCGACAGGATGCTCTACGCAGAAAAACACCGCGCGCACACGCTGGTGGCACTCGTTCAAGGCGCGTTATAACACCTATTATAACGGTTCGTTGGCATATATCGACGCCTCATTAGAGAAGGAGGAAGGCAACAAGGACAACTTCACCGAGCTTATTCCGCTCTACACCGTGAGCAACAAGAACAGCCGGGAGATTGGCAAGTCGAACTACGACCGCGCCATCGAGAAGTGTCAGAAGACCATCAAGCTGCACAGCATAAAACGCCGACCGCAGTGGACAAAGCAGCGCAAGAAGACGGCGAAGGACTTGGAGTGGCTCTCGCGCCGCGAGTACAACCCGTTCCTTTGGAAGGCGTGGTTGCTCATGGGACGCTCGCAGTTCTACAAGGGAGCGTTCGATGAGGCAGCAGCCACGTTCAACTACATGAGCCGCCTCTATCAGACACAGCCAGCCATCTACGCCAAGTCGAGAGCATGGCTCGCCAAGTGCTACATCGAGGAGGGCTGGCTCTACGATGCCGAGGACGTGATACGCAACATGCAGCGCGACTCCATCCACTGGTCGGCACGCAAGGAGTGGGACTACACCTACGCCGACTACTACATACACACGGGCGAATACGAGAAAGCCATACCCCACCTGCGCAACGTGATAAAGCACGAGATGCGACGCAAGCAGCGCGCACGCGAGTGGTTCCTCATGGGACAGATGCAGGCAGCGTTGGGCAACAACGTGGAGGCGATGAAGGCGTTCAAGCACGTGACGAAGCTCAACCCACCCTACGAGCTGGAGTTCAACGCACGCATCTGCATGACGGAGGTGATGTCCGTGGGACAATCGAAGAAGATGATAGGCAGACTGAAACGCATGGCACGCTCGGACAAGAACAAGGAATATCTCGACCAGGTGTACTACGCCATCGGCAACATATACCTCGCACAGAGCGACACCGCACAAGCCATCAACGCCTACGAGCGCGGAGCGGCTAAAGCCACGCGCTCGGGCATTGAGAAGGGCGTGCTACTGCTGAAGCTGGGCGACATCTACTGGGACAAGGAGCGCTACAACGACGCGCAACGCTGCTACGGTCAAGCCATCGGTATGCTCGACAAGGAGCGCAAGGACTACGAGGAGCTGTCGAACCGCTCGAAGATTCTGGACGACCTCGTGCCATACACCGACGCTATACACCTGCAGGACTCACTGCAGTCGCTCGCCAAGATGAGCGAGAGCGACCGCAACGCTGCCATCGACCGCACCATCGAGGCACTGAAGAAGAAGGAGAAGGAGGAACGCCGACTGCAGGCAGAGCAGGATGCGCAGAACCAGATGAACGGCGGCAACGACATGGCGCAGAACAATCAGTTCGGCAACAACACGACTATGCAGAACCAGCAGAACCAGCGCAACGCGCAGTGGTACTTCTACAACCAGATGGCGGTGAGCCAGGGTAAGGCGGCGTTCCAGAAGCAATGGGGCAAGCGCGAGAATGTGGACGACTGGCAACGCGTGAACAAGACGGTGGTGGCGTTCCAGACCGACGAGCCGGAACTCACCGAGGAACAGCAGGACTCCATAGCGCAGGCGGAAGCCATAGCCGACTCGCTCGCACTCATCGCCGACAGCGCACAGAACGACCCACACAAACGCGAGTACTACATGGCGCAGATACCGTTCACGGAGGAGCAGGTGGCGGAGAGTAACGGCATCATCGCCGAAGGACTCTACAACTCGGGCGTCATCTTCAAGGACAAGCTCGACAACCTACCGCGAAGCGAGAAGCAGTTCATGCGACTCATCGGCGGCGACTATCCCAACTTTGAGAAGAAGGCGGAGGCTTACTATCACCTCTACCTATTATATATGCGCAAGGGCGACCGACAGACCGCCGATTCGTACGTGGCACGACTCAAGCAGGAGTACCCCGAGAGCGAGTGGACAACACTGCTCACCGACCCCAACTTCGTGGAGAACGCACGTCTCGGCGTGCACCTCGAAGACTCGCTGTACGCCGCTACATACGATGCGTTCAAGGCGGCGCGCTACAAGGAGGTGCGCGGCAATGTCAGCGTGTCCGAACAGCGGTTCCCGTTGGGTGCCAACCGCGACAAGTTCCTCTTCATCGGTGGTCTGGGCAAGCTGAACGACGGCGACTACGAGGGCTGCATCGACGACCTGAACACGGTGGTGAAGAAGTATCCGCAAAGCCCTATAGCCGTAATGGCAGGTATGATAGTGAAAGGCGTGAACGAGGGACGACAGCTGCAAGGCGGCAAGTTCGACCTCGAGAACATCTGGGAGCGACGCTCGCAGGTGCTCAACGAAAGCGACTCGACGGCAGTGCGCGAGTTCTCTAACGACCGTAACGCTGCGTTCATATACATGATTGCGTACCAACCCGACTCGATAGACGCCAACCGTATGCTCTTCGAGCTGGCTCGCTACAACTTCACATCGTTCATGGTGCGCAACTTCGACATAGAGGTGGAGCAGGCGGACGGACTGAACCGTATGCTCGTGAAGGGTTTCCGCAACTACGACGAGGCACTGCAGTACGCACGTCAGCTACAGAAGCAGAAGCAACTGATGAAGCTCGTGGGCAAGAGTCGACAGATAGTAATCAGCGACGTGAACCTGCCGCTGCTCGGCAAGCAGTTCAGCTATGCCGACTACGCCGAGTTCTACGAGAAGAACTTCGCTCCGCTTAAGATAGCTTCGGAGGATTTGCTCGACATTCCGGAAGAGCCAGTCGTTGAGCCCGACGAGCAGAAGACGACAAAGCAGCGCGACGACTTCGAGGAGGAGCCTGCGGACAACCAGAACACTACGAACACCTTCTTCGACGAAGAGCCTCAACCTGCGGAAGAGCCGTCGACTGAGGGTGGCGTGGTGAACATCGAGGAGGAACAACCTCAGGAGCCTGCTACCGAAACTGTGGTTAAGGAGGAACCGAAGCCGGAGGTCAAGGAGGAGTCTGCAACGACTGTTGTAGAGGAACCGAAGCCAGAGGTCAAGGAGGAGTCTGCAACGACTGTTGTAGAGGAACCGAAGCCGGAGGTTAAGAAGGAGTCTGCAACGACTGTCGTTGAGGAACCGAAGCCAGAGGTTAAGGAAGAGCCCAAGCCGATAGTAAAGGAAGAGCCCAAGCAGTTGGAGGACGACTTCTACTTCGGCGAAGACCCTCAGCCCAAGCAAGGCACGCCGAGCAAGAAGCAGAACAACAAGCAGACGGAGAGCTACGACGACGATGAGTATTACGACCTCGACGGTTTTTAACAAAAAAAGAAAGAGCATTATGAGCAACGGATATTTACTGTGGGTAGACGACGAGATTGAACTCTTGCGCGCCCACATCATCTTCCTTCAGAGCAAAGGATACGAGGTGGTGAACGTGAGCAACGGAACAGACGCCATCGAAGAGTGCAAGCAGCACAAGTTCGATCTGGTGCTGCTCGACGAGATGATGCCCGGCATCAGCGGGCTCGAAACGCTGCAACAGATAAAGGAACTGTCGCCTGCTACGCCCGTAGTGATGGTGACGAAGAGCGAGGAGGAGAACATTATGGATCAGGCTATCGGCTCGAAGATTGCCGACTATCTGATAAAGCCGGTGAACCCCAACCAGATTCTGCTGACGCTGAAGAAGAACATTCACCGCAAGCAGATTGTGTCGGAGGTGACGCAGACGGGCTATCAGCAGAACTTCCAGGACATATCAATGCAGATAATGAACTGCAACACGATAGACGACTGGAAGGATGCGTACCACCGACTGGTACACTGGGAACTGGAGCTTAGCTCTACGGACAGCAACATGACCGAGATGCTGCAGATGCAGAAGGAGGAAGCAAACAACGGCTTCGCCAAGTTCATAAAGAAGCACTACTTGTCGTGGGTGGCACCGGGCGTAACCGAACGCCCACTGATGAGCCCGGACATCTTCAAGCGCAAGGTGTTCCCTGCGATAAACGAGGGCGAGAAGGTGTTCCTCATCGTCATCGACAACTTCCGCTACGACCAGTGGCGCGTGCTGTCGAAGGAGATTGGAAACATGTTCGACATCGAGGAAGATATGTACACCAGCATCCTGCCGACGGCTACGCAGTACGCACGCAACGCTATCTTCTCGGGCTTGATGCCCGAGCAGATTGAGAAGATGTTCCCCGAGCTGTGGGTGGACGAGGACGAAGACGAGGGCAAGAACCTCAACGAGGAACCGCTCATACGCACGCAGATAGAACGCTACCGCCGCCGCGACTCGTTCTCGTATCACAAAGTGAACGACTCGACGGGTGCCGACAAACTGCTTGCACGCCTCAACGAGCTGACGAAGAACGACCTCAACGTCATCGTGGTCAACTTCATCGACATGCTCTCGCACGCAAGGACGGAGTCGAAGATGGTGCGCGAGCTTGCCAACAACGAGTCGGCTTACCGCTCGATAACGCTCTCGTGGTTCCGCCATTCGGTCATGGCAGACCTGCTCAGCGCACTCTCGCAGATCGACTGCCGCATCATCATCACCACCGACCACGGCAGTATCCGTGCGTCGAAGCCGGTGAAGATAATCGGCGACCGCAACACGAACACCAACCTGCGCTACAAGCTGGGCAAGAACCTCAACTGCCAATCGAAGGAAGTGTTCGTCATCAAGAACCCACAGGAGGCGCAGCTGCCCGCACCAAACATCAGTACGTCGTACATGTTCGCCACCGGCAGCACATTCTTCGCCTACCCCAACAACTACAACTACTACGTGTCGTACTACAAGGACACGTTCCAGCACGGCGGCATCTCGCTCGAAGAGATGCTCATACCGCTAATAACACTAAAGGGAAGAAAATAAAAAAAGCTGCAAGCAGCTTACTGTTATAATAGAAAAACGAAAAAACTATGGAAATAAAAATCAACTCTCTGGCAGACATCAACGAGGCTGCCAAAACATTTGTCGAGAATATGGGCGACGGCAAGGTGTTCGCCTTCTACGGCAAGATGGGCGCAGGCAAGACTACTTTCGTGAAGGCTGTCTGCGAGTGTTTGGGCGTAGACGACGTAATCACTTCGCCCACGTTCGCCATCGTGAACGAGTACACTTCAGCCACAACCGGCGACGCGATATACCACTTCGACTTCTACCGCATAAAGAAGCTCGAAGAGGTGTACGACATGGGCTACGAGGACTACTTCTACAGCGGTTCGCTGTGCTTCCTCGAGTGGCCGGAGCTGATAGAGGACCTGCTGCCTGAGGACGCAACGAAGGTTACTATCGAAGAGACTGCAGACGGTTCGCGCGTGGTGAAGTTCTAAACTATTTGAACGCGACGCGGTAGGTGCAGCCGTTCTTCCAGTTGCTACAGCCGTAAGCCGTCTTACCTTTTATGATTGTACCCTTGCCGCAAACGGGGCAAGTGGTGCCGATTATGCTGTCGTCTGCCGACGGCTCGCTTGTTGCGGGTTGCGGTGAGGCGGCAGCATTTTTTGTTGATGCAGTCGACGACGTTGCAGTAGACTTTGCTGCGGCTTTCTTCGGCGCAGCAGTCTTTTTCTTTTTTGCCTTCTTCAGGTCCTCGTCGGTGGTGATGGTGACACGGCGGTTGCTGTTGTCGCGCAGCACGTCGTACACAATCTCCGTCACCTGTTGCTTCAGCTCGTTGATGAAGTCGGCAGCCTCATACTTCTTGTGCTCTATATCGCGGAGCTTCTTCTCCCAGATGCCGGTCAGCTCGCAACTCTTGAGCAGTTCCTCGTGGATGATATCAATCAGTTCGATGCCCGTAGCCGTGGCGATGAGGTTCTTGCGCTCGCGACGTATGTAGTGGCGCTTGAAGAGAGTCTCGATGATGCCGGCACGCGAAGACGGTCGTCCGATGCCGTTCTCCTTCAGCGCAGCACGCAGCGTCTCATCGTCGACGAACTTGCCAGCGGTCTCCATGGCACGCAGCAGCGTAGCCTCGGTGTAGTACTTCGGCGGTGTGGTCCACTTCTCGGTGAGCGTAGGCGTGTGCGGTCCGCTCTCGCCCTTCACGAATGTGGGCAGAGTGCGCTCCTCGTCCTGCTTGTCGTCGTCTTCGGACGAAGATGGTTGCGGGTTGTTGGATTGTGGGTTGTTGGGTTGAGGTGTTGAGGTTTGCTGTTGAGCGTAGATGGTGCGCCAACCAGGTTCGAGTATCTCCTTTCCGCTCACCTTGAACTCCACATCCTCCACCTTTCCGAGCACGGTGGTGGTAGCGAACTTGCAGTCGGGATAGAACACAGCGATGAAGCGACGCGCAATGAGGTCGTAGACGTTGCGCTCCATGTCGCTGAGTGCAGACGCAGGCACGCCGGTCGGAATGATGGCGTGGTGGTCGGTCACCTTAGATGTGTCGAAGACACGCTTCGACTTGGGCAACTTCTTGCCGGCAAGCGGCTGTATGTACTGCTCGTAGCCACGCATACCGGTGAGTATGCCGGCACACTTCGGGTAGATGTCGTCGCTCAGGAACTGCGTATCGACACGTGGATAGGTGGTGAGCTTGCGCTCGTAGAGCGACTGTATGAGGTTGAGCGTTGTCTCGGCACTGTATGAGAACTTGCGGTTGCACTCCACCTGCAGCGAGGTGAGGTCGAAGAGGCGTGGAGGTGCCTCGTTGCCGTTCTTCTTCGACACGCCCGTCACCTCGAACGGCTTGTCGGCGATGGTGGCGAACGCCTGCTCGCCCTCCTCCTTCGTCGTGAACTTGCCCTTTGTGGCTGTGAAGAGTGTGTCGCGATAGATGGTGGAGAGCACCCAATAAGGCTCGGGCACGAACGAGTCGATCTCCTTCTGGCGGTTGACGATAAGCGCGAGCGTAGGTGTCTGCACACGACCGATGCTGAGCACCTGTCGGTTCTGTCCGTACTTGAGCGTGTAGAGGCGCGTGGCGTTCATGCCCAGGAGCCAGTCGCCGATGGCACGGCTCAGTCCGGCTACGTACAGCGGCTGGTACTCACTCTGATCCTTGAGCGAGTTGAAGCCCTCGCGGATAGCCTCGTCGGTCATCGACGATATCCAAAGACGCTTCACCGGGCACTTCGCCTGTGCCTTCTGCATCACCCAACGCTGTATCAGCTCACCCTCCTGTCCGGCGTCACCACAGTTGACGATGCAGTCGGCAGCCTGCATGAGACGCTCGATAACGCTGAACTGGCGTTTGATGCCGTCGTCGTCGATGAGCTTGATACCGAAGCGCGGCGGTATCATCGGCAACGCCGAGAGACTCCAGTGCTTCCAATGCTCGGTGTAGTCGTTGGGCTCTTTCAGCGTGCAGAGGTGGCCGAAGGTCCACGTCACTTGGAAGCCATTGCCCTCCATGTATCCGTTGTGGGAGGTTGTGGCACCCAATATGCGGGCTATATCCTTGGCTACGCTTGGTTTCTCGGCTATGCAGACTATCATTTGTTTCTGTTTTTTAAATTAAATACGAAGTGCAAAGTTACTTAAAATTATTGAGTTTCGCACGCCAAGCTCCATATATCTTGCGCAATTACGCAGCGGATGCAATCCGCTATATTTCCTCCGGAAGCACGCCCGAGGCGTTGCTTCCGAAAGAAATTTTGGTCTTTTAGTGTTTTTTTTTACACTAATTAACACTTTTGTGTCCATTTGTATCAATAATCTAAACTATTTAGACTAACTTTGCAGCGTTTGCGTTATGCATACACACAAAAAACAAAGACATATCAAACGCATACTTACAACAACGATAATATTTAGAGAGTGAGAGAGTAATTATAAATTAGTATTCATATAACCCCAAAATGAAGAATAATGAGTAACACAATACATAGCCCACACGAGAACAAACTATTGAAGATGTCAGTATTGCTTGGTGATATCATCATCATCAATCTATTGTACTGGCTGTTTTGTTGCGTTTTAAAATATGACACCAACATCGACGCAATGCGCCAAACGATGGTGGTAGGCTCTATCGTATATTTAGCTTGCACAATGGAGAATGGTGTCGTGCTGCATCATCGCAAGGTGAGCAACCACCAGATTATCATGCGTGTGATGCAGAACTTCTTCGTAAGTGCAATCGGTTGCATTCTCATGTTCTCCATCGGCGACTTCCAGCACATGTCGTTATTCAGAATGATAGAGTTTTGGCTGACTGCATTCGTCGGTGTTTCTATCTTCCGCATCATAACACGTCAGGTTGTTGCAGCCTGGCGACGTATGCCGAAGCACGCTCACAACGTGGTGTTCGTAGGAAGCAACAGCAACGTGCGCAACATGTATCGTCAGATGACCACACCAAACGACTTAGGCTTCAACGTGCTGGGCTACTTCGACCACCAACCCAACGAGAAATTCTCCGAGCTATGCACATATCTCGGCACACCGCAGGATATGCCAGAGGTGCTGAAGGAGCACAGCAACGTACACGAATTGTACTGCTGTCTGCCCTCACGCTTCAGCGAGGAAATCCTTGAAGTGATACGCTACTGCGAGCATCACTTCATCCACTTCTATTCGATGCCCAACGTCAGCAACTATCTACACCATCGTATGCACCTCAAAGTGCTGGGCGACGTACCTTACTTGAGTCTCTACAACGAGCCGCTGAGCCTCATCGAGAACCGCTTGATAAAGCGCACGTTCGACTTCGTGGTGTCGCTGACATTCCTCTGCACGCTCTTCCCCATCATACTCGCCGTTGTGGCTATCGTTACGAAGATAACAATGCCCGGACCGTTGTTCTTCCGACAGAAGCGCACCGGACTTAACGGCAAGGAGTTCTACTGCCTGAAGTTCCGCAGCATGAAGGTGAACAAGGATGCCGACACGCTGCAGGCCACAAAGAACGACCCACGAAAGACGAAGTGGGGCAACATAATGCGCAAGACAAACATCGACGAGCTGCCACAGTTTATCAACGTACTGTTAGGACAGATGAGTATCGTGGGTCCACGTCCGCACATGGTGAAGCACACCGACGACTACTCGAAGCTCATCGACAACTACATGGTGCGCCACTACATCAAGCCAGGCATCACCGGTTGGAGCCAGGTGAACGGCTTCAGAGGCGAGACAAAATACCTCTCGCAGATGGAGGGACGCGTGGCTGGCGACATCTGGTACTTGGAGCATTGGAGCGTATGGCTCGACATATATATAATGTATAAGACCGTGGCTAACGTCATCGTTGGCGACAAGCAGGCGTTTTAAGATATGAAAGGCACACCAAGCGGTGTGCCTTTTTTGTTGGCGTAACGAAATTGTAACAGTTTGGTAGTACGTGTGAATACAATTATATATAACTTTGCAAGCAGAACAAAGATATAGCAGTTATGAAACAAAACCAGAAAATCCTCGTTGTTGACGACGAGCAGGACTTGCTCGAAATCCTCAAGTTCAATCTCGAAACAGAAGGCTACGAGGTGCAGACCGCCACATCAGCCGAAGAGGCACAGACGCTCGACATAGCATCGTTCGACCTGTTGCTGCTCGACGTGATGATGGGCGGCATGTCGGGGTTCGCCCTCGCCCGACTGCTGAAGGACGACCCACAGACAGCTCGCGTGCCTATCATCTTCCTCACCGCCCGCGACACAGAGAACGACACCGTGACGGGTTTCAACCTCGGTGCCGACGACTATATATCGAAGCCGTTCTCGCTGCGCGAGGTGATGGTGCGCGTGCGTGCCGTGCTGCGCCGCACAGCCACTGAGAACGAGGAGGAAGAGGCGCACCTCATCACCTACCAAGGCATCGTGATGAACCTCGACAAGAAGACCGTAGCCATCGACGGCGAGGAGATAGCGTTCACGAAGACCGAGTTCGAACTGCTCCACCTGCTGCTCAACGAACGCGGACGCGTGTTCTCGCGTCAGGAACTCATCGACCGCGTATGGCCGAAGGACGTGCTGGTGCTCGACCGCACCGTGGACGTGAACATCACACGCCTACGCAAGAAGATAGGCCGCTTCGCGAAGTGCATCGTGACACGTCTCGGATTCGGTTACTACTTTGACGCATAGGAGGGTATGGCATCCTGCCATACCCACGCAACCCACTACGAACTATTGGCGTAGGTATGGCAAGATGCCATACCCTCCTACCTACTACAAACAACCTGCGTGGGTATGGCAAGATGCCATACCCTCCTACCTACTACAAACAACCTGCGTGGGTATG
>ERZ1034876.1202-NODE-1202-length-11030-cov-22.067335_pt1 | contig 11030 bp, 9 predicted proteins | sample MGYA00520698_ERZ1034876 | MGnify/ENA primary metagenome ERZ1034876 (study PRJEB33766, sample SAMN09781723) | gut metagenome | biome: gut microbiome | host: Homo sapiens | place: Madagascar | study: EMG produced TPA metagenomics assembly of the PRJNA485056 data...
TCGGGCATTATCTGAACATAAAACACTATCAATAAGTTGGAGTCATTACCGATATTCACGTGTGAAACCAACCAGTAAAGACATTAAAAATATACGTGCAGCTACCCGGGCGGCATTGATTTTGAGCGTTCCTGTCGGTGTCAGACGAAAATCATTCATCTCATCTAACATGATCTGAATTTCGTCGAAAGCTGGGCGCAATCGTTCATAGAGATTAGAACCCGCTTCCGTTAACGATACGCTTCGGGTTGTCCGATTGAATAAGCGAATTTTAAGACGTTGTTCCAGTGTTTTAATACTATGGCTAATGGCGGACGAGGATAAGCCTAACTCATCGCCCGCTGCACGAAAGCTTTGATTACGGGCCACGGCAAAGAAAGTGGCAAAGTCAGACATATTCATCCGCATTAGTGAAAATCCTTCATTAACTCATCCTGAATCATCACGTTTACAGGATTATGCCGCCTGCGTAAAGTGCGCTCCAGAACTTAACGTGGAGGTAAAATTATGCAGTCTGAACGTATTTATTTGGTATGGGCCCATCCTCGTCATGATTCATTGACCGCACATATTGCTGATGCGATCCATCAGCGGGCAATGGAGCGGAAAATACAGGTGACGGAACTCGATTTATATCGGCGTAATTTCAACCCAGTGATGACGCCGGAAGATGAACCAGACTGGAAGAATATGGATAAACGTTATTCTCCAGAGGTTCATCAGCTTTATTCAGAGCTGCTTGAACATGACACGTTAGTGGTGGTTTTTCCTCTCTGGTGGTACAGCTTCCCGGCAATGCTAAAAGGATATATTGACAGAGTATGGAATAATGGGCTGGCTTATGGAGATGGGCACAAATTACCATTCAATAAAGTTCGTTGGGTGGCGCTGGTTGGAGGAGACAAAGAATCATTTGTCCAGATGGGCTGGGAAAAAAATATAAGCGATTATTTAAAAAATATGTGCAGTTATCTTGGTATTGAAGATGCCGATGTCACTTTCTTGTGTAATACAGTGGTATTCGATGGGGAAGAACTTCACGCGAGCTATTATCAGTCGTTATTATCTCAGGTACGGGATATGGTAGATGCACTATAAGATGTGTTAAAAACGCTGTAGCAGAATGAAGCGCGGAATAAAAAAGCGGCAACTCAATAAAGTTGCCGCTTTACGGGGAAATTAGAACATTACCTTATGACCGTACTGCTCAAGAATGCCTTTCACGCGTTCCATGGTCTCTTTCTTCGGTGGTTTAACACCGTCGAGTTTGTACTCTTCACCCATTGCCACCCATTTGTGTTTGCCCAGCTCGTGGTAGGGGAGAAGCTCGATTTTCTCAACGTTGCCCATATCACGGGTAAATTCACCGAGGCGATGCGCTGAATCGTCATCGTCAGACCAGCCTGGGACAACAACGTAGCGGATCCACACCTTCACATTTTTGTTCGCCAGATATTTAGCGAACTCCAGCGTGCGGTGGTTGGAAACTCCAACCAGATTTTGGTGGATCTCGTCGTTCATCTGTTTGAGATCGAGCATTACCAGGTCGGTTACTTCCAGCAGTTCATCAATCACCGGATCGTAACGACGAACAAAACCGTTGGTGTCCAGACAGGTATGAATGCCTTCTTTTTTGCAGGCGCGGAACCAGTCACGAACAAACTCAGCTTGCAGGATTGCTTCACCGCCGGATGCGGTAACGCCGCCGCCGGAAGCGTTCATAAAGTGGCGATAGGTCACCACTTCCTTCATCAAATCTTCAACGGTAACTTCTTTACCGCCATGCGTGTCCCAGGTGTCGCGGTTATGACAATACAGGCAGCGCATCAGGCAGCCCTGGAAAAAGGTGATAAAGCGAATACCTGGGCCGTCTACGGTTCCACAGGATTCAAAGGAGTGAATGCGACCAATAACTGACATTGCGGTGTTTCTCCAGATGTGGCCCATCTGAGGCCGTGTTGGTGCGCAGCTCGAAGGCTACGTCGAGTCTGTTTTGGCAGTCACCTTAAAGTATAGATAGCTGACAAAAAAGGCTCTCGCGCTAAAAAAGGCCCCACTTTCGTGGAGCCTTTATTGTACGCTTTTTACTGTACGATTTCAGTCAAATCTAATTACATAGATTGAGTGAAGGTACGAGTAATAACGTCCTGCTGCTGTTCTTTAGTCAGCGAGTTGAAACGTACTGCGTAGCCAGATACACGGATGGTCAGCTGCGGATATTTTTCCGGGTTTTCCATCGCGTCGAGCAGCATTTCACGGTTCATCACGTTAACGTTCAGGTGCTGACCACCTTCGATGGATGCTTCGTGGTGGAAGTAACCATCCATCAGACCAGCCAGGTTGGTCTTACGAACTTCGTCGTCTTTACCCAGTGCGTTCGGAACGATAGAGAAGGTGTAGGAGATACCATCTTTAGCGTAAGCAAACGGCAGTTTAGCAACGGAAGTCAGAGAGGCTACTGCACCTTTCTGGTCACGACCGTGCATCGGGTTAGCACCCGGTCCGAACGGCGCGCCAGCACGACGACCGTCTGGGGTGTTACCCGTTTTCTTACCATACACAACGTTAGAAGTGATGGTCAGAACAGACTGAGTCGGGATAGCGTCACGGTAGGTGTGCAGTTTCTGAATTTTCTTCATGAAACGTTCTACCAGGTCAACAGCCAGGTCATCTACACGCGGATCATTGTTACCAAACTGCGGGTATTCGCCTTCGATTTCGAAGTCGATAGCCAGACCGTCTTCGTCACGAATCGGTTTAACTTTCGCATATTTGATTGCAGACAGGGAGTCAGCAGCAACGGACAGACCAGCGATACCACACGCCATGGTGCGGATAACGTCACGGTCGTGCAGCGCCATCAGAGAGGCTTCGTAGCTGTACTTGTCGTGCATGTAGTGGATGATGTTCAGTGCAGTGATGTACTGTTTAGCCAGCCAGTCCATGAAGTGATCCATGCGCTCCATCACTTCATCATAGTTCAGGACATCGCCTTTGATCGGTTCAGACTTCGGACCAACCTGCATTTTCAGTTTTTCGTCAACGCCGCCGTTGATTGCGTACAGCATGGTTTTCGCCAGGTTTGCACGCGCACCGAAGAACTGCATTTGTTTACCAACGATCATCGGGCTTACGCAGCAAGCAATAGCGTAGTCATCGTTGTTGAAGTCCGGACGCATCAGGTCATCGTTCTCATACTGCAGAGAAGAGGTGTCGATGGACACTTTAGCGGCGAATTTCTTGAAGTTCAGCGGCAGTTTTTCAGACCACAGAATGGTCATGTTCGGTTCCGGAGACGGACCCATGGTGTACAGGGTGTTCAGGAAACGGAAGCTGTTTTTGGTAACCAGGGTACGACCGTCGAGGCCCATACCACCGATAGATTCGGTTGCCCAGATCGGGTCGCCAGAGAACAGTTCATCGTATTCCGGAGTACGCAGGAAGCGAACCATACGCAGTTTCATGACCAGGTGGTCAACCATTTCCTGCGCTTCTTGTTCGGTGATCTTGCCAGCTTTCAGGTCACGTTCGATGTACACATCCAGGAAGGTGGAGGTACGACCGAAGGACATTGCAGCACCGTTCTGAGACTTAACAGCAGCCAGGTAGCCGAAGTAAGTCCACTGGATAGCTTCCTGAGCGTTGGTAGCCGGACCAGAGATGTCGTAGCCGTATTTCGCAGCCATTTCTTTCATCTGACCCAGAGCGCGGTGCTGTTCAGCGATTTCTTCGCGCAGACGGATAGTCTGTTCCAGGTTTACGCCGTTTTCCAGATCAGCCTGCAGAGAAGTGAACTGTGCCAGTTTGTCTTTCATCAGGTAGTCGATACCGTACAGCGCAACGCGACGGTAGTCACCGATGATACGGCCACGGCCATATGCATCTGGCAGACCGGTCAGAACACCAGATTTACGGCAACGCAGGATGTCCGGAGTGTAAACGTCGAACACGCCCTGGTTGTGAGTTTTACGGTATTCAGTGAAGATTTTTTTGATCATCGGATCCAGTTCGCGGTTGTACGCTTTGCAGGAACCTTCGATCATTTTGATACCACCGAACGGGATAAGAGCACGTTTCAGCGGAGCTTCAGTCTGCAGACCAACGATTTTCTCAAGCTGCTTGTTGATGTAGCCAGCGTCGTGAGAGGTGATGGTGGAAGCAACAGCGGTGTCAAAGTCAACTGGCGCGTGAGTGCGGTTTTCCAGTTTAACGCCTTCCATTACTTTGTCCCACAGGGTGGTGGTCGCTTCAGTAGCGCCAGCCAGGAAGGACTCGTCACCCTCGTACGGAGTGTAGTTTTTCTGAATGAAGTCACGGACGTTTACTTCATTCTGCCAGTCACCTTTGGTAAAACCTTCCCAGGCTGTGGCTAACTTTTCATTAAGCTCGGACATGTAACACCTACCTTCTTAAGTGGATTTTTTATTTACTGCGTACTTCGACAACCATTAATGGTGGTCGTTTTCACGCAGGTAAATGACCCAGTATGTCAACCCAACCAACAAACCACCACCGATAATGTTGCCGATCGTAACCGGAATCAGGTTATCAGTGATGAAATTCATCACGGTCAGGTGAGAAAAATTTTCCGGTGCAGAACCGACTGCGGTCCAAAATTCCGGGGATGCGAAGTCGCGGATTACAATACCCATCGGGATCATAAACATGTTTGCGATACTGTGCTCAAAACCGCTGGCAACAAACATCGCGACCGGCAGCACCATAATGAACGCTTTGTCCATCAGGCTGCGGCCAGAATAACTCATCCATACTGCCAGACATACCATCAGGTTTGCCAGGATACCAAGACAGACGGCCTCAATAAAAGTATGGTGCACTTTGTGGTCGGCGGTTTGTAGGACGTTTAGTCCCCATTGACCATTTGCGGTCATATACTCGCCGGAAAGCCACATTAAAAGTACAAACAGCAGTGCGCCGACCAGGTTGCCAAAATAGACATTTAGCCAGTTTTTCGCCAACTGACCCCAGGTGATGCGCCCACTCGCCTTAGCAACAACAATCAACACGGTGGAAGTAAAGAGATCGGCTCCGCAGACAACACAAAGAATCAGCCCCAGAGAGAAGCAAATGCCGCCAACCAGTTTTGCCATGCCGAAGGGCATTGTGCCTGTGCCAGTGGTTGCTGTGATATAGAAGACGAATGCGATTGAGATGAAAACACCGGCGGTAATCGCCAGATAGAAAGTCTTAAGCGGATGTTTCGTTGCTTTATAGACACCCGCCTCTTCGGCCACTTTGGCCATTGCAGCAGGAAGTAAAAGATCAAAAGGGTTGTCAGCTTTCACACTAACTCTCTCTTTATTAAGTCGGCGACGAGATACTAACAAAGCATTATAGATGAGAAATTGATATAGATCATATCTCGCCTGGCTTATAGGCCCGTAACTCGCATGGTTTTTATGCAAATACGGAGTAAATATTTGATTATCCAAATAAATTTTAAAAATTAACAAATGAGTTGAATTTTTTCCGCATCCTCCGCTAAAACAGTTAATTAAAAGGGAGCATCAGGCGAATAAAGTAACAATATCGATCGTATTTATTAAATACAAATTACCGATATTTAACCTTATAATTACAATTATTTTATTAATGCAAATATATGTAAAGCGGGGCATTAAAAAAACGCCCCGTAATATAACTCAGACTAATCATTAAGCCTACATTGCGTAGGCTATTTGATTTTATTTTGCCCAGAATGCTGCTTTGGCGCGCTGCAGCTTTTCGTAGGCCTTCAACAACGACTGATGTGCAGCAAACGCGTGCAGATCGCTATCTACCGGTTGCAGGCCGTAAAACGCCGCTTCGCCGCTCATTGCCGCACTGGCGGCTTCTACGGCATCTGCGCCGTACATGCGAACAAACGCATTCAGATATTGCAGCGGCTGGCGATCTTCTTCCTGTGCCAGTAATAACAACGTTTGCAGGCAGCGATAATAGTTGGCGCGTTCCGGACTAAATACTGATGAGTTAAACTCCATCGTCCATTCGGTCCAGACCAGAGCCTGTTCCAGATCGCCACCAGCCAGCGCCAGCATGGCTTTTAATTCACCGATACGCAGGGTGTACCAACCGTTATCCGACCCGGTCGCCAGACCCAACAGCTCACGCACGCGGGTAAAGTCATCAAAACCTTCTTCATCCAGTTGCTCGATGAGGTTCAGGTAATCTTCTTTTTCCCACTCGCTGCCTGGTAGCGAAAGAATCGTTTCACGTAAATGGCTGCCCATACTGTTATTCGCGAGCCACAGATCTTCAGCCGGATAAATATCGGACATGCCAGGCACGATAATACGGCAAGCATAAACGCCCAGATGCTCGTAATCGGCAATATAAACTTCTTTATCTTCTTTGTTGAAGATAGCCATCAGTGTGGCGAACTCTTCTTCCGTGGTGCCGGAGAAATTCCAGTCCACAAACGGATAATCGGCATCCTGCTTGAACAGGTCCCAGGAGATTAAACCGCTGGAATCGATAAAGTGCGTTTCGAGGTTGGTATGTTCAGCGACTTCTTCATCATCGAAGGTTGGCGGAGTAAACACATCCAAATCTTTCAGGCCACGACCTTGCAGCAGCTCGGTCACGGTACGTTCCAGTGCTACGCCAAAATCAGGATGCGCACCGAAAGAGGCAAAGCAGGTACCGTTAGCAGGATTGAACAGTACCACGCAAATCACCGGATACTGGCCGCCAAGCGAACCGTCATAAGCGAAGATTGGGAAACCCTCCGCTTCCAGCGTTTCGATGGCTTCAACTACTGCTGGGTAACGCGCCAGCACGTCTGCCGGGATCTCTGGCAGGCTGATGCTTTCAGCAATAATGCGGTTTTTCACGTAGCGTTCGAAAACTTCAGACAATCCCTGAACGCGTGCTTCGTTGCGGGTATTACCTGCGGACATACCGTTGGAGACGTACAGGTTACCAATGATATTCATCGGAATATAAACGGTCTGATTGTCGGACTGACGCGTAAACGGCAGGCCGCAAATACCACGATCTTCGTTACCGGATTGTAGGTCAATCAGCATGCTGCCGGTCAGTTCATTCTCCGGATCATAAAACGCGCGCAGACGGTCATCGAGCAGCCCTTCTGGCACATCGTCATTTTCGGTCAGTGGGAACCATTTTTCGTTGGGATAATGCACGAACGGACCGTTGGCGATGGTTTCGCCCAGCCAGAAGTCCGCAAAAAAGTAGTTGGTTGAGAGACGCTCGAAATATTCACCGAGTGCAGAAGCCAGCGCCGCTTTCTTGGTTGCGCCTTTACCGTTGGTAAAACACAGTGCGCACTCTTTGTCGCGAATATGTACAGACCAGACGTTAGGCACGGGATTCAGCCAGGAGGCCTCTTCAATCTGAAAGCCGAGGTCTGAAAGTTTTTGCTGGAAGCGAGCGATGGAATCTTCCAGAGCGGCATCTTTGCCGGGGATAAATGTTTGCGTCATGAAAATCACTTTAGTCGTACGGAAAGCGCGCAATAATACGGGTTTTATCTCAAAGGCGCTATCACCGCCGCCATGCCGATGAACTGTTGACTATGCTTTTAGCGGATAAACCACGTTAAGAGCATAAAAATGAAGGCGTTCGATCTCCACCGTATGGCATTTGATAAAGTGCCTTTTGATTTCCTTGGCGAAGTTGCACTACGTAGTCTTTATACCTTTGTACTGGTCTTTTTGTTCCTCAAAATGACCGGAAGACGCGGTGTGCGGCAGATGTCGCTGTTTGAAGTTTTAATCATTCTGACGCTGGGATCAGCGGCGGGAGATGTGGCGTTTTATGATGATGTGCCGATGGTCCCGGTACTTATCGTCTTTATTACTCTGGCGTTGTTATACCGCCTGGTAATGTGGTTGATGGCGCACAGTGAAAAACTGGAAGATCTTCTGGAAGGCAAGCCAGTTGTCATTATTGAAGATGGCGAGCTGGCCTGGTCGAAACTCAATAACTCCAACATGACGGAATTTGAGTTCTTTATGGAGCTACGATTGCGTGGCGTGGAGCAGCTGGGGCAGGTACGTCTGGCGATTCTCGAAACCAACGGGCAAATCAGTGTCTATTTCTTTGAAGATGACAAGGTGAAACCGGGTTTACTTATTTTACCCAGTGATTGTCCGCAGCGTTACAAAGTGGTGCCGGAGTCGGCGGACTATGCCTGTATTCGTTGTAGTGAAATCATTCATATGAAAGCGGGGGAAAAACAATTATGTCCGCGCTGTGCAAATCCAGAATGGACGAAGGCAAGTCGGGCAAAACGGGTGACCTGACAGTAAAAACATCGGCTTTTTGCTAATAATCCGAGAGATTCTTTTGTGTGATGCAAGCCACATTTTTGCCCTCAACGGTTTTACTCATTGCGATGTGTGTCACTGAATGATAAAACCGATAGCCACAGGAATAATGTATTACCTGTGGTCGCAATCGATTGACCGCGGGTTAATAGCAACGCAACGTGGTGAGGGGAAATGGCTCAAATCTTCAATTTTAGTTCTGGTCCGGCAATGCTACCGGCAGAGGTGCTTAAACAGGCTCAACAGGAACTGCGCGACTGGAACGGTCTTGGTACGTCGGTGATGGAAGTGAGTCACCGTGGCAAAGAGTTCATTCAGGTTGCAGAGGAAGCCGAGAAGGATTTTCGCGATCTTCTTAATGTCCCCTCCAACTACAAGGTATTATTCTGCCATGGCGGTGGTCGCGGTCAGTTTGCTGCGGTACCGCTGAATATTCTCGGTGATAAAACCACCGCAGATTATGTTGATGCCGGTTACTGGGCGGCAAGTGCCATTAAAGAAGCGAAAAAATACTGCACGCCTAATGTCTTTGACGCCAAAGTGACTGTTGATGGTCTGCGCGCGGTTAAGCCAATGCGTGAATGGCAACTCTCTGATAATGCTGCTTATATGCATTATTGCCCGAATGAAACCATCGATGGTATCGCCATCGACGAAACGCCAGACTTCGGCGCAGATGTGGTGGTCGCCGCTGACTTCTCTTCAACCATTCTTTCCCGTCCGATTGACGTCAGCCGTTATGGTGTAATTTACGCTGGCGCGCAGAAAAATATCGGCCCGGCTGGCCTGACAATCGTCATCGTTCGTGAAGATTTGCTGGGCAAAGCGAATATCGCGTGTCCGTCGATTCTGGATTATTCCATCCTCAACGATAACGGCTCCATGTTTAACACGCCGCCGACATTTGCCTGGTATCTATCTGGTCTGGTCTTTAAATGGCTGAAAGCGAACGGCGGTGTAGCTGAAATGGATAAAATCAATCAGCAAAAAGCAGAACTGCTATATGGGGTGATTGATAACAGCGATTTCTACCGCAATGACGTGGCGAAAGCTAACCGTTCGCGGATGAACGTGCCGTTCCAGTTGGCGGACAGTGCGCTTGACAAATTGTTCCTTGAAGAGTCTTTTGCTGCTGGCCTTCATGCACTGAAAGGTCACCGTGTGGTCGGCGGAATGCGCGCTTCTATTTATAACGCCATGCCGCTGGAAGGCGTTAAAGCGCTGACAGACTTCATGGTTGAGTTCGAACGCCGTCACGGTTAATGCCGAAATTTTGCTTAATCCCCACAGCCAGCCTGTGGGGTTTTTATTTCTGTTGTAGAGAGTTGAGTTCATGGAATCCCTGACGTTACAACCCATCGCTCGTGTCGATGGCACTATTAATCTGCCCGGTTCCAAGAGCGTTTCTAACCGCGCTTTATTGCTGGCGGCATTAGCACACGGCAAAACAGTATTAACCAATCTGCTGGATAGCGATGACGTGCGCCATATGCTGAATGCATTAACAGCGTTAGGGGTAAGCTATACGCTTTCAGCCGATCGTACGCGTTGCGAAATTATCGGTAACGGCGGTCCATTACACGCAGAAGGTGCCCTGGAGTTGTTCCTCGGTAACGCCGGAACGGCAATGCGTCCGCTGGCGGCAGCTCTTTGTCTGGGTAGCAATGATATTGTGCTGACCGGTGAGCCGCGTATGAAAGAACGCCCGATTGGTCATCTGGTGGATGCGCTGCGCCTGGGCGGGGCGAAGATCACTTACCTGGAACAAGAAAATTATCCGCCGTTGCGTTTACAGGGCGGCTTTACTGGCGGCAACGTTGACGTTGATGGCTCCGTTTCCAGCCAATTCCTCACCGCACTGTTAATGACTGCGCCTCTTGCGCCGGAAGATACGGTGATTCGTATTAAAGGCGATCTGGTTTCTAAACCTTATATCGACATCACACTCAATCTGATGAAGACGTTTGGTGTTGAAATTGAAAATCAGCACTATCAACAATTTGTCGTAAAAGGCGGGCAGTCTTATCAGTCTCCGGGTACTTATTTGGTCGAAGGCGATGCATCTTCGGCTTCTTACTTTCTGGCAGCAGCAGCAATCAAAGGCGGCACTGTAAAAGTGACCGGTATTGGACGTAACAGTATGCAGGGTGATATTCGCTTTGCTGATGTGCTGGAAAAAATGGGCGCGACCATTTGCTGGGGCGATGATTATATTTCCTGCACGCGTGGTGAACTGAACGCTATTGATATGGATATGAACCATATTCCTGATGCGGCGATGACCATTGCCACGGCGGCGTTATTTGCAAAAGGCACCACCACGCTGCGCAATATCTATAACTGGCGTGTTAAAGAGACCGATCGCCTGTTTGCGATGGCAACAGAACTGCGTAAAGTCGGCGCGGAAGTGGAAGAGGGGCACGATTACATTCGTATCACTCCTCCGGAAAAACTGAACTTTGCCGAGATCGCGACATACAATGATCACCGGATGGCGATGTGTTTCTCGCTGGTGGCGTTGTCAGATACACCAGTGACGATTCTTGATCCCAAATGCACGGCCAAAACATTTCCGGATTATTTCGAGCAGCTGGCGCGGATTAGCCAGGCAGCCTGAATGAACAACGGGCAATAAATAGCCAAATCTTTCTTTATCAAAACGTCGGCACATTGTCGGCGTTTTTTTTCGGACCTTGTGAGTCATTTTGATTAATGGTA
>ERZ1034876.1212-NODE-1212-length-10944-cov-9.891175_pt1 | contig 10944 bp, 10 predicted proteins | sample MGYA00520698_ERZ1034876 | MGnify/ENA primary metagenome ERZ1034876 (study PRJEB33766, sample SAMN09781723) | gut metagenome | biome: gut microbiome | host: Homo sapiens | place: Madagascar | study: EMG produced TPA metagenomics assembly of the PRJNA485056 data...
TCCCACAAGATATCGCCGGGACGCACGGCCAGTTTGGCCAGTACGGCGGCGCGGACCTCCTGCTTGGTCATCGGCGTTTTGCCGCGGATGAAGGCTTCGTCCGGCAGACCGGGCACGCGGCGCTGCAAGGCAGGGCAAGGCTCCACCAACAGCACACTTAAGGCCGCAAACTCCTGCCGGGCAAGTTCCTGCGCCGTGCCGCGCACAAGGCGCTGGGCAGCGGTGCCCAGGTTTTCCCCCACCGTTGCCTGCACGTTCCCGCAGCTGCTTTGCGTTAGTTTTTCGCAAAGGGTGGCGGGTGTCTCGCTGCCGCCGGTCAGGAAAAAGGTCGGTGTATCGGCACTGCACACCAGGGCCGGGGTGCAGGCACAGCCGTGGGCGCTGACCAGCTTCCAATCCTGCCAGGGGCGGCCCAGCGCGGCGGCCAGCAGCTGCACGCTGGAAAGTCCCGGGCAGACCATGTAGGGCAGGCCCGCCGCATCCAGCGCACGGCACAAGGCCGATGCGCCGGAGTAAAAGCCGGTGTCGCCGCTATAGGCCACGGCCACGTGGGCGGCTTCGGTCGTTCGCAGCAGTGCGCAGATCTCCTCGATCTTATAAAGCGGCGCGCGGTTCCCGGTGCAGCCATCGGGCAGGTTTTCCAATAGGCGGCGGGCACCGATAATAAGCTCCGCTTCCCGCAGGGCGTTTAGCCCTTGCACCGTCAGGCTGCCAGGGGTGCCGCTGCCCATACCGACCAATGTAATTTTCATAAAAGCTCCCTGCATCGTTGCAAAATCGTTTCGGCGGTCTCGCCCTGTTCCTCGGGGCGGCGCAGCACGATCAGCTGTACACCGCACTGGGCGGCGGCCTGCGCCTTCTCTGCAAAGCCGCCCGCCGCGCCGCCATCCTTGGTGACCATATAGGCAATATGGAATTGGTGCATGACCGCCACATTCAATTCACGGGTAAACGGCCCCTGCATAGCAATAATGTTGCGGTGTGGGATGCCCGCTGTCTCACAGGCGGTAATACCCGCCAGCGTAGGCAACACGCGGGGGTAAAGCCGTGCGGGGTCCAGAGGTGCAAAGGCGGGCAGTTCCTTGGCGCCGGTGGCCAGCAGGATATTGCCCGGTTTGCCCGCTAGGTACGCCGCGGCCTGGGTGGCGGTTTGCAGCACCACACTGCCTGCAGGCAGGTCACTGGCGGGGCGCAGCAAGCGGTGATATTCCACACCCACTGCCGCAGCCGCCGCGCAGATGTTCCGGGTAGCCTCGGTGGCATAGGGGTGGGTGGCATCCACGCAGAGGGCCGCGCCCTGCAAAAGTGCCGCCATGGCATCGGCATCCAGGCGGCCAGTGCACACTGTGATGCCGGGGGTACGCCCCTGCTCTTCAGCCCCTAACTCTGTTGCCACACAGACCGTAGCTTCTATCCCAAGGGCGGCCACGGCGCGGGAAAGCTCCCGTCCCTCGGTCGTGCCGCTGAAAATGACTACCTTCATACGCCGCGATACCCCCTGGGTGTGACCATTTTGCCGCCCAGCGCCCGGGTGGCCGCGTTGCCGATGTACACGGTAGTGAACATGTCCACCGCCGTGTTTTCCAGCTCGGCCAGCGTCAGCAGGCTAGCAGCCTGCCCCTCGCGGCCAATGTTGCGCACGATGCCGCAGATCGTCTGCGGTGCCTTGCCGTTTTGCAGTAAGATCCGCACGGCTTTTTGCAGGTAATCTGCCCGGCCCTTGGAGGACGGGTTGTACAGTGCCGCACAGAAGTCCCCCATCGCCGCGCAGGCCAGCCGCTTTTCGATGACGGTCCAGGGCGTGAGCCGATCCGAAAGGGAGATCACACAGAAATCGTGCGCCAATGGAGCGCCCAGCACCGCGCCGCCGCTTAAGGCCGCCGTCAGGCCGGGCACGATCTCCACCGTCACACTTGGGTAGCCCTGTGCCAGTTCCAGCAGCGGGCTGGCCATACCGTACACGCCTGCATCGCCGGAGCAGACCAACGCTACCGTCTTGCCGCTTTGCGCAGTCTCCAGCGCCCAGCGGCAGCGGTCGATTTCCTTCGTCATGCCGGTGGTATACACTTCTTTGTCCGGGTACAGGGGGCGCACCAGGTCGATATAGACCGTGTAGCCGCACAGCACGTCGGCGGCCTGTAAGGCGGTTTGCGCCTGGGCAGTCAGGTAGCGGGCGTCGCCGGGGCCAAGGCCCACCACGTACACCATTGCGTCAGTCATCGTTCCATCTCCAATCCGGGGTAAATGGGCGCAGTGCCACAGCAAAAGTTACACCGTCCCGCGCCCATTTGTGCGCCCACACGGGGCCGCCTGCGGCCAGCACAGCGGCGCGCTCGCAGACGTTATCCACGCCGGTGATGCTTTGCACAAAGTCTGAATGGGCGAACTGCCCCGGCGCGGCGCGCAGTTCGTCGGCGGTATAAAAGGTAACGGGCCAGCCCTGCTTTTGGCCGAATTCCGCCAGGCCAAGTTCATCCTTTTTTAAGTCAATGCTGGCCGCGGCGGCAATGCTTTGCGGGGCCAGTTTAGTTTCGGCGCAAAAGGCAGCAAATGCGTCCGCCAGCTTGTCGGCAGGTGTACCCCGCTTGCAGCCGATGCCCAATACAGCAATACGCGGGATAATGTGCAGGGCGTTGGGCGTCATCGTCGGGGTTATCGTCAGGGCAAAACTTGCCTGTGCGGCATCACCAGCCGGTTCCACACCGGCTGGCGGTGTGCCCTGTATCGGCCAATCACTGGCAAAACGCACGGTACGGCCTGCCAGCAGGGCGCCGCTTACCTTTTTGATGCGCGCCGGCTCGGCCACAAGGCAGTGCTGGTGCTTGGCCCACTCATCCACGGCAAACACACCGTTGGCGTCGGTGGCGGTGGTGATGACCGGCACCGCGCCGCATGCTTTCGCCAGCCGACGGGCCAGATCGTTGGCACCGCCCAGATGGCCGGAGAGCAGCGGGATCGCAAAGCGGCCGCACTCATCCAGCACTACAACGGCGGGGTCGGTGGCCTTGCTGCGGCAGTGAGGCGCGATGGCTCGCACGGCAATGCCGACAGCCCCCACAAAAACAAGTGCGTCGCTTTGTGCAAACTGCGCAGCAGTCCAATTGGCAAGGGTCACGCCGTTTTCGCCGCAGCGGGCCACAGCACCGGGCTGGGCCGCCGCAAGCTTCCGGGCCAGCGCCAGCCCCTTGCTGGTAAAGGCAAGATACGCGCAGGTCATTGCGGCGCTCCTTTGCGGTATTCGGTGGTAAAAGTGGGGTCATAAAGCTTGCTGCGGTCGTACTGCGCGGCCAGGAAGTCCCCCACCACGATCAGCGCGGTTTTGGTAATGCCTTCCGCGCGGGTACTGGCGGCCAAGGTGCCCACGGTGCAGTGCACGGTCTTTTGCTCCGGCCAGGTGGCTTTGTAAACCACGGCGGCGGGGGTCGCCTCGGTGTAAGCCCCCTGTAAAAGCGCGGCCTGCACTTTGTCCACCAGACCAATGGACAGGAAAATGACCATAGTGGCCCCATGCACGGCCAGGCTGGTCAGGCGCTCGCCCTCGGGCACCGGGGTACGGCCCTCCATGCGGGTGATGATGACCGTCTGGCTCACGCCGGGCAGGGTATATTCGGCGTTCAGGGCCGCGGCTGCCCCGCAAAAACTGGACACGCCGGGGGTGTCCTCGTAGGGGATGCCGTCGGCGTCCAGGGCGTCCATCTGCTCCCGGATGGCACCGTACAGGCAAGGGTCGCCCGTGTGCAGGCGCACCGTGGTTTTGTGCGCTGTTTCGTTTTTGCGCATCACAGCCAGCACCTGCTCCAGCGTCATTTCGGCGCTGTTGTAGATGGTGCAATCCGCCTTGGCCAGCCCCAGCAAGGCCGGGTTGACCAGGCTGCCCGCGTAGATGATGCAATCCGCCGTCTGCAGCAGAGCCGCGCCGCGCTGAGTGATAAGATCTGGTGCGCCGGGGCCCGCCCCCACAAAATGTACCATGTCAGTTTTCCTTCCAGCTTTGCAGCAGTTTTTCGGCCTGTTGGGTCTGGCCCAGCGGACCGTTTTGGTTGGAGAAAAGTACCGCCCCTACCGTGAAGGCTTCCGCCGCGCGGCGGTCCAGATGCAGTTGGATAGCCTGCAGCAGGCTTGCCATTACGGGTTCTTTCAGGTTGGCAGCGTTTAAAATATCCAGGCATGCGTCGGTGGTAGCGGCATCCATAAGGGCGCGGCAGGTTGCCGTATCCGCCCCACAGAGTGCCGCATGGGTACAGAACAGCTCGGTGCGGCAATCGGCCTGTTTGGAGTGGGTGTTCATGATGCCGCCCGCCAGCTTGACCAGCTTGCCCACATGGCCGACAAGGAGGACTTCCGCAAAATGTTCTGCTGCGGCCATATCCAACGCTTCCCCAATGAAATTGGAGACTTTTACAATAGGGATCTCATGCAGTTCCGGGTAGTTTTGGGCCAGGTAATCCAGTCCATAGTTGCCGGGGGCCAGAATCAGGCGGCGGCTGTGCAGAGCGGCCTGGTGGATTTCCAGCTGCAACGAATCCAGCAGCGCCTGCTGGCTCATCGGCTCCACAATGCCGCTGGTGCCCAGCACCGACAGGCCGCCTTCGACCCCCAGGTGCGGGTTAAAAGTGCGCTTAGCGGCCTGTTCGCCGCCCTCGATGCGGATGATCACCGAGAAACCGCCGCTGTAACCGGCGGTCTCGGCTTCTTTTAATAATGCTTCGGTAATCATCTGGCGCGGCACGTGGTTGATGGCCGCTGCGCCCACAGGCTGGTCCAGGCCGGGTTTGGTCACACGGCCCACGCCTGCGCCGCCGTCGATGGTGACGGTATGCGGGGCATCAGGCAGAAGCGTAACTTCGGCAACGACCGGCAGGCCGGTGGTGGCATCAATGTCATCTCCGCCATCCTTTACAATGGCGCACTCCGCGCCGGTTGCCGTGCGGCGGCAGAATTGGGGTGCAACCTCGACTACGATGCCCTTTGGGGTACGCAGGCCGACGCTTTCTGGCGTGTGGCCGGTCAGCAGCAGACGGGCCGCCCCCGCCGCCCCCAGCGCTGCGCAGGTGCCGGTGGTGTAGCCGCAGCGCAGCAGTTTTTGCCCGCTGCGGATGTAATGCTCAAATTTTGGTTTGGGCTTTTCGCTAAACAGGGCAGTGTACTGCTCGTCCGAAAGGTCGAACAGGCGGCAGATATTTTTCCTTGCAAACGCCTCTTTGGGCGTAAGCACACCGGAAACGCCCTGTGGCGAAACGCAGACGACCGCGTCGGCCAGCTTTTGGGCCAGTTCCAGCTCATGCAGGGTCACGATGATGGCCACATTCTTCTCGTGGGCCAGCGTTTGCAAAACAGCCATCAGCTCAGCCTTGCCTTTTACATCCAAAAAAGACGTAGGCTCGTCCAGCAGCAAGATCTCCGGCTGCTGGCAGACCGCCCGGGCCAGCAATACGCGCTGGCGCTGACCGTCGCTGATTTTTGTGAAATCCCGCGCGGCCAGTTCGTCTGCCTGCACCAGATGCAGGGCGTCACGCACCTGCTGCTTATCCTCATCCGAGAGGATGCCCAGTCGCCCGGTGTAGGGGTAGCGGCCGGCGGCGGCCACGTCAAAGCAGGTGGTCAGCTCGGTGCGGGCCGTGTGGGGCAGCATCAGTGCCAGCTTGCGGGCGCGTGCGTTGGGGGTGTAGGTGGTCAGCGTTTTTCCGTCCAGCAATACCGCGCCGCTCTGGGCCGCCAGCTGCCCGGCCAGCGTTTTTAATAAGGTGGATTTGCCCGCACCGTTGGGGCCGATGAGGGCCAAAATCCTGCCGCACTCGGCCTGCAGAGAGATGTCCCGCAGCAGTGGGGCACCGTAGCCGATGGCAAGGCTTTGGGTCTCGCAGTAGCTCATGTTGTCCCCTCCCCGCTGTGGCGGCGCACCAGCAGCCAGATGACCACCGGCGCGCCAAATACCGCCGTGACCGAACTGATGGACAGCTCCGTCGGCGCAAACAGGCTGCGGGCGATCAGATCACACAGCAGGCAGAACGATGCCCCTCCCAAGGCGCAGCCCGGCAGCACATGCAGCGGCTTGGCGCTGCCTAACGCCTGCTTTACCAGGTGCGGCACCGCAATGCCGACGAAAGAGATTGGCCCTGCAAATGCTGTGACACAGGCCGCCAGCAGGCTGGACAGCAGCACCAGCAACACCGAAAAGCTGCGCACCGAAACGCCCACGCTGGCGGCGTAGGATTCACCCATCTGGTAGGCGGCCATGGGCTTGGACAGTAAAAACGCCGCCGCCAGGCAGGGCAGCGTAATGGTGGCCGCCGTGCCCACATTGCCCCAGGTCATGCCGGAGAAGCTTCCCATAGACCAGTTGTGCAGGTTGACGATGTTGGAATCCTGGGCAAAGGCCACCACAATATCGGTGATGGCGGAGCAGATGTAACCGATCATGACGCCGCAGATGACCAAAATGCTCATGCGCTGCACGCGGCGTGCCACAGCCAGCACAAACAGCATGGCAGCCATAGCCCCGGCGAAAGCAGCCAAAATCAAGGTGAGGGAGTTCGTTAATAGGCCGCGGTTTAAAAACACGACCATGGTCAGCGCCACGGCCAGCTTGGCCCCGCTGGAAATGCCCATGACGAAAGGCCCCGCAATGGGATTGGCAAAAAAAGTTTGCAGCAGATACCCGGCTACTGATAACGCCGCCCCCAGCAGAACGACCATGACGGTGCGGGGCAGGCGCAGCTGCAGCAAAATGTTGCTTGTCAGTACATCCTGCCCACGGCCCAGCAGGGTACTGACCACATCGGCGGGCGAAAGTGCCACGCTACCCCAAAACAGGTTGAGGGCAAGCAGCACCAACAGAGCCGCCGCCATAGCGAGGTATGCAATTGTCAGGCGCTTTCGGGTGTGCATGGTGTTATCCTTTGCATTTTGCTTGTAAAAGCGGGCATTGCCCGCCTGCGGGCCGATGCAGGCATCGGCCCCTACAGTGTTGGGCAAGCGGCATTTGAGGTAGTTATCAGGTGATTTTCGTCAAAAATTTCAATTCACTGTCGTCGGGCGTGCCCTCGGTAAAGACTTTATTCATGTCCAGGATCAGGTCGGGCATCTCCATGCTTTGCTGGAAAAGGCTTTGCGCGGTGCACCAGACGTTGCCCTGCTGCACGGCCTTGAACTGCGCCAGCAGCGGGCATTTGGCGATCAACTCGTCCATCGTGCGGATCTCGCCCTCGATGGTGCTGTTGTAGATCAGCACATCGGCGTCCTTGGCCCCGGCGTAGAAATCCTCCAGCGAGATGTTGACGGTGGCCAGGTTGTTGCCGCTGTCCGTCAGGTCGGAGAAGACATAGTCGCCGCCCGCCATCTCAATCATTTTGGCGACATAATCGCCGCCCTTTCGCACAGTGGCCAGATTATTGGAGGTGATGGAAAAGAACGCCACGGTTTTGCCGGTGGCGGATTCATTTTCCAGCGGTGCAATGCGCTGCACGGCGTCGTCAAAGACCTGCTCGGCCTCGTCAGTCTTGCCCAGCAGCACGCCGTACAGCTTGACCCACTCCATCCGGGCCAGGGGGCCGCTCTCGTAGCTGGAGCGCTCCACCAGCACCGGCACCCCGAATTTTTCCAGCTGTTCCTTCACTTCGGGCGTGTGGTAGATCATCGTGTTTTCGATGGCCAGGCCGCAGTTGGCGGCAAGAATCGTCTCATAATCGGGCGCACTGTACTTGCCCGCGTAGGCGATCTGGCCGTTTTCCATGGCGGTTTTGGCTGCATCCAGATACCAGTTATCGGCCTGTGCGCCGGAAAGCGCCACCGTATCCAGCCCGTCGATACTGATGATGGGATCCATGGCGGAGGAGGACACGAGGTAAATACTCTCGATAGGCTGCTGTAAAACGGTAATGTCCGCGTCCAGCTCGGCTGGCGCGTTCTCACCCTCAGGCACGACCAGATAGCGCGTACCATCGATGGTAATGAGGTAATAGCCGCCCTCGCACTCGTCAATGGTGAATTGCTGGGCGTACTGCAAGGGGTAGCTGCCGGTGACGGTCAGCGTCTCCGTGCCGGAGACCGCTGGCTGGGCCGCGCACCCTGCCAGCAGCAGCGCGGGCAGGGCGGCCAGCATTATAAGCCGCTTCATTCGGCAGCGGCCAGCGTGGTGCTGTCAAAGGTCAAGGTGTAATCGATTTCATGGGGGGTGCTCATAGCAACGGTGTCGGCGGTGACAGCCAGGGCAGTGTCCAGCGCGGCCACGGGGATCTCAAAGGTGGAGTTGCCCTCAGTGTTGGTGGGCAGGTACTTTTCGCCGTCGATGAGCATGTAGTCGTAGTTGGGGCTGCTCCACACGATGGTGGCGGTCATGGCACCGTCGACTACGGTCAGGGCAGCGGGGCTGTCCACAGTAGCGCGGCCGCTGCCGCCCTCCAGCGTGACAGCGCAGGTGTAGGTGCCGTCGGCAGGGACTTCCGCCGCAGCGGCATCGCCGCCATCGACAGCGGGCACAGCGTTGGACACGCTGACAACATGGTCGTACCAGGTACCCTTGGTGCCCAGGATAGCCAGCTGGAAGTCGGTGTCCACAGCCGCGACAGGGATGTCAAAGCCGTAAACTTCGTCGCTGGTACCGTCGGAGTAGGTCACGGTATCGATGGTGGGCTGCAGCCATTCGTCCTCGTGGTCAGGGGCGTCAGCGGCCATACCCAGATACAGGTTGACGATCTTCTGGGACTGCAGGCTGACGTGCATCGTCATTTCGCCGTTTTCCACGGTCAGGGTGCCCTTGCCATTGCAGGCTTCGTTGACGTGGAACATGCTGCTGTCGGTGTTAAAGTCTGCGGTGTAGATGTCGTCCGGCAGGGCAGCCTCGGCGGCGGGGGCTTCGCTCTCGCTCTCACTTTCAGCAGGGGCGGTCTCAACGGTGGAGACGGCCTCGCTGGTGCTCCCGCTGGCAGCGGCGGATTCGGATGCGCCGCAGCCTGCCAGCAGCAGGGCAGCGGCCAGGGTCAGGGATACGATCTGGAACTTTTTCATGTGTACTTTCCTACCTTATTTCATTAATTTTATTAAGTTTACAACGTATACCGCAAGGGCAATATCGGCACCGGGCCGATACGAGCATCGGCCCCTATAAATGCGTGCATTAAGGGTAAGCAAAACCAAAAAACTGCCCGAAGGCTTTCCCCTTCGGGCAGAATGTAAGGCAAGACCGCATAATTCTAAGTGCCGATACGGCAAGCGAAAAGTACAAGCTGCTAAGCAAAAAGCGCAGAGAATACTTTGTGTATTCTCGAGCATTTTTGCAACGCAGATTGTGCTTTGCAGCTGCCGGAGCGATGCTTAAGCCCGAAGGGCGGGAATTGTGCGGTGTTGCCGTAAAAAATCAGCCGTTCAGGGCATCCATGGCGGCCTTGGTGTGATTAACGTAGATCTGCTGGATGTCAGCAATCTCGCCCAGACCGGCGATCTGGGTGTCGACGCTGTCAAAGCAGCCAGCGGCGTTGAACTGGCTCAGCCAAGAATCCTCGTCCGCACCGGCCATATCATTGTTGGCGTGGTCACCGGCAACAACCATCAGCGGGCGCAGGACGACCTTGGTATAACCAGCTTCCTTGACTTTCTCGATGACAGCCTCACAGGCGGTGTCCTCCGGCTCGCCCTCAACGGTGCCGATGAAGACGTTGTCATAGCCCAGGGTCTCCATGGTGGTCTGCATCTGGCTGTAGCTGACCTTGGCGGTGTGGGAAGTGCCATGGCCCATGAACACGAAAGCGGTGCCATCGGCGGCAGCAGCCGCGGCATCCTCATAACCGGCGGTCTTGACGGCCTCGGTGGTGATGGCGGTGGCTACGGCTTCCTTATCCTCGTTGATGACGGTGGCATCAGCGCCAACCTCGCCCAGCAGGGGCTCGGCGATGGAAACGCTCTCGAACTTATCCTTGTATTCGTCGATGGCTTCGCACATCTCGTCGTACTCGGCGCCGTGCATCAAATGGGTGGGCTGGACGACCAGGTTCTTGACACCGTTGGCAACAGCGCGGTCGAGAGCCTGCTCCATGTTGTCGATCTTCTCGCCGTCACGGGCCTGGACATGGTTGATGATGATCTGGGCGGTGAAGGCGCGGCGGACGGACCAATCCGGGTTAGCGGCCTGCAGAGCATCCTCGATGCCCTTGATGTCGGCCGCGCGGCTGCCGTTGAAAGAGGTGCCAAAGCTGACGACCAGCAGCTCGTTCTCGCCGATTTCATCTTCGTTGCGGGGGTCGTCCTTGCTGGCGTCGCCGGTGTCGCGGCCGAAGTACTCGGGGTCAGCGTTCTCGCCCTCGACCATTTCCTTCTGGGTGTCGGTCAGGGCATCCCAGGCAGCCTTGGCGGCTTCGCACTGGGCGTCGGTGTCATCGGTGCGCTCCTGCACGTAGATGGCGTCGATCAGGTCTGCGCAGTTCTTTGCGGCCACCTCGTCAACATCTCCTTCTTCGGCTTCCTCTGCGGTGCTCTCGCTCTCGCTGACGGCGGTGCTTTCGGCCACGCTGTCAGAAGAAGCGGCGGTGCTGCCACAGCCAGCCAGCAGTGCGGTGGACAGGGCCAGGGCGGCTGCCACAGCGGCGGGCTTTTTCCAGTTGATTCTTCTCATGTGTTCTGCTTCCTTTCTTATATAACCGATGGGCGGTACAGGGCAGGACGACCGCAGACACAAAAAGGCGTACAACAGAATAGGCCCACTAAAAAACGAGGCCTTTTGCATGCAGAATGGCAACACAAAAGGCCCCGTGCTTTTAACAGGTTCTTTACGGTACAACCAATTCCTCGTGATCTGGGGCGTTTGCCCCCGTACCCGGCAGCAGGCAGGTTTCCTGGCTGAAAGATCAACGCCCACCGCCGCCTTCCCGGGTAAGCACCCAGTGACCGATGCAAAAGCACCCTGGCGGCAGGCTCCCTTATCACAGTGACGAGATCGTGCGGGATTTGCAC
>ERZ1034876.1217-NODE-1217-length-10928-cov-6.827830_pt1 | contig 10928 bp, 4 predicted proteins | sample MGYA00520698_ERZ1034876 | MGnify/ENA primary metagenome ERZ1034876 (study PRJEB33766, sample SAMN09781723) | gut metagenome | biome: gut microbiome | host: Homo sapiens | place: Madagascar | study: EMG produced TPA metagenomics assembly of the PRJNA485056 data...
AAAATGACCCCCCCCCCCGCAATGGCACCCGCGTCCCCGCCGATGGGCACAAGGTGTGCGCCCTTATCACCAGCAGCACCCGCAACGCTAAAGCCACCACTCGCCTTCACAGACACGCCATCGATGATATTGTCGCCACCCATGATGCACCCGATCACGCCACCAAAAAACGCGCCCGGCACGCCAGAGGCGTCTACTTTCTTATGTGCAATTGAAACTGCCTTGCCCGAGTATTCAATGTTCAGATTACTCACAACGCTGCCGTAGCTATACGGGATCAAGCCCGCAAGCGTGCTCGTATCTTTGGAGCTGTTAATCTTGATGGTCGCCTGCGCAGTTGACTGCGACGAGCCCCTCAGATTGCCAACAATAACCCCCCTGAACGGGTTGTCTTGGTTGCCCAAACCTTGGAAAGCAGTGGTGTCAAGCTCAAGTGTATCGGTGCTCTTTTCGTCGCTATCAACCGGCTCGATACTGTAGTAGGCGCTCTGGAGATAGCTGTGCATCGTCGTATCGTCAAGCGTGTCATTGGGGTCGATGGTGTTCCCGATCATTCTCACCCATGTTTTGCTCGCCTGCTTGTATACGTACGTCACTTCATTATTAGCATCCTTAGTGGACGAGCGGCGCTGGCATAGCATTTCCTGATTGGCCGCAATCGTAACTTCCCAGCCGTCGCTTGGATTCTGAGTATTGATGTACTCAGCAACCGTGTTGAGCTCCGTTGCCTTGGTTATGGCATAGGGATCACCATAGGTGCCGCAACCAATCTCAAGATTGGGCACGCGCTGGTTAACCTTAATTTCGTGGTATTGGACTTTGTTTTCGTTGGCATTGCCCTTGTAGACATAGGGAAGATAACCACCGAATTGCGGGGTATCCGCATTTGCCTCTTTTTCGTCAACGGTGACAAGACCGGCCTTGGTCCCATAGGTATTCTCGTTGTAGTACCAGAGCTGCTTGCCGGAGTACTCGCCCTTCGCGTCGATCTCACTACCGAACGTAACCTTGTTGTTGGCCTGGTCCTCCCTCATGAAGGTATACACCGCAGAGCCCGTCTTGCCCTCGCCGTAACCGAAACTCTCAAGCAAGGTTGCACGGGTGAAGATGGCGTCGCTCGTAGCACTTGGCACGCTGATGGTACCAAACGTCGCCGTAACCTGGTCGGCACTCGAACCCACGCCCAGCTTTCCAAAAAGTGAGGTTGCCACCTTGGTTTTGCCGTCGTATCCCGTGGTCGTGATGTTCTTCGCGTTCAGGTTCACGTACGTCTGCATCTCGTTTATCAGCAGAGGCATATAAGCATCAGCGCCCGTGGCCTTGCTAGCACCATCGATGGTCAAATTGTTGAGCGTAAGCCCATCAATCGAGATTTTTCTAATAGTGGTGGTCGTGCCATTGTTGGACCCATACACGTAGCGACACACCAGCGCGCCCGAAGAGCTTCCGCCCGCGGCGGCAATATCATTCTTGCTTCTCCCGTCATTGATAACGGGCCCAATAGTGCCACCTAAAGTGACGGTATTCACCGTGAGATCGCCGTTTGCCACAGTTCGAAAAAGACCGCAGTGCATGTTCTCGTGCTGGGTGGCGGCAGAGTTCAGCTTGTTTCTTTCCTGCTCGGTCTTGATGCCGGAGTAATGGAAGGTGATGGTCGCATTATTAACCGTTACCTTTCCGTTCGGCTGGGTGGGATAGTAACTATAGCCCGTCAAATCAATTTCGACGCTTTTGCCGCTTCCACCGCCGATGGCCACGGCGTTGTTGAACGCTTGCGGCACAATCATCGAGCGAATTGCGACTGGAGCATAGAGGTAAGCAGACCACAAGAGCAGTTTTTCAGCCGTATCGATATTACTGATTTTGGAGCTACCTTGCCCAAGTGCCGCATAGGCCTTGTCAAGGTTGTAGTAATACCTCGTCCAGGCGTTCGTGTTGTGGTTCCTACCGAAGTTGGATCGATTATGATAGCTGTTATCCTGTTCCGGGTCACCGCTCATGTCGAGCTTGCCGTCACTAACGCCGTCTTTGGTATGAAGCGAAACGACGACATTCCATTCGCCGTCCATGAGTTTGCTGGCGGCTTTATTTCCATAGGCAGGCTTCGTGCCGTTGCCAACCCATTCATCAAACGAAGTCGCTTTATCGTCGCCATTTATCATGGCGTTATTGATTGTCACGCCGCCGCTCGCATCGACGCCATTGACCTTATATGCGGTGTCCCAACCTGCCCTGTTCTCCAGATACAAGCCGCTATAGGTTTCCACTCCATATGTCGAGGAATTCTCAACCCTGCTGCCACGACCAACAAGCAGGCCAAGCGTTGTAGCACTCTCGGCATTAATGGTTGTGCCCGAGAGATCGATGGCATAGTTGTTGATAATCCAGTGACCGCTGGCTGCGTACACGAGTCCGCCGAGTTCGCTTGAGCTATTTGCGGTTACGGAAGTGTTGTTCGTCTTGAGAGCATACGTGCTGTCGCTGGTGTTTTTGCTGCCATCCCCGAAGGTGACAACAGTATTGCCCCAGCTATATCCCAGAAGACCGCCAACGCCGTTCTTCGCGTCGCCGTTCTTGCCAACGGACATACTGAACGAGCCGAACGAAAGCCCCGTGATGTTGACGTTTTTTTGTTGCGACCCCTGAGCGATACTACCGATAAAGCCGCCGACCTGGGATTTCTTATTGTTCGCGCTGTCACCTGCGGTAATTGCGTTTTCGCCCGCGGTCGCGTCACTGACCTCGAGACTCGCCACGTTGACGATAGCGACAACGTCCGCCACATAACCGACAGCGCCGCCGATGCGTGTGTTACCGTTGAGGGCAGCGCCCGTTTTAACGGTCGCTTGTGCCTTTGTGCTGCCGCCTGTGTTGTCGCTATCGAAAGTAACGGTTCCGGCGCCCGTCATGCTGCCCGCAATACCACCAATGTTGACATCGTTGCCGAACGTATCATCGCAGGCGATTTTCGGCTTGCACGTAACGCCGCTGAACGTTGCATTACCCGTGATGGTTGCCGCAAGCGAACCGGCGTCGACGCCTGAGCCGTTATCAAACTTAATGGAACCATCGACGGTGAGGTTATTCACCGTCGCGATCTGGCTATTCGCCGTCGAGCCGCCGATAGCGGCAAAGAGGCCCAGGCGGCTGTGACGGTAAATCTTGCCGTTGCCGGCGGATGCGTCGTTGGGCGCAATCGCATTGTCACCGCGCTTGCCGTACGGCTCGCCAATGCCAAGGGTGATCGTATGACCGTTGCCATTAAACGTTCCCTGAAATATCTGAAGATTGCTAGCACTATCGAATCCAAGGCCCCCAATGCCCGTACCCGACAGATTAATGTTGGCGCTAAGGTTGATAGTCACACTAGACCCCAAGAGCTGATTCCTGTAGTTGGGGTTTAATCCGTACACGCCGTTCCAAAGCGCACCAAACTGAAGCGAGAGGGCAAGGCATGCGAAGTCCTTCTCGCTCGTAATCGTCAGCTCTCTGTTGCCATCGTTCCAACTCTTTCCATAGCCAATCTGCCACTTCCAGTCCGTAGTCGAAGGCCCCTCAAGCGTGTGCTCGTCCATATTGATTTTGATGAGGTCTTTTTGCAGCTTCGTTCCATCAAGCCTAACGACCTCACCATAGCCGCAATCAGCGTTTTGATCGCTACCCAAGTCATCGATTTTCGTCGCAGGACAACGCTTATAAGCCCAGTAATCGGCGTTGTCGGCATCTGCGGGAACGCTATCGTTTCCCGTTCCGCGAGCGAACACAAGCGTCGGGTTGGTCGAGCTAACGTTCGTAATTTGAGAAACAACCTTCTTGCCGGTAAAGCTGTTACCGGCAGCAAACTGCATACCCGAAAAATCGGTTACGCCGCCCAGGCGAATCGCGGAGCCCCAGCTTTCAGCGGCAATTCCCGCGCCGTTTTCAATCGCACCTTCGTTTTTGACGGTCACCCCATTGATATCGGCAATGCTCCTGTTGTCAATGCAGCCCGCAACACCACCGAACCCCTTGCTTGACTGAAGCAGCTTGGTGCAGTTGACCGTAGCGTTCTTGACTTCAAGCGTCGCGCCCGTACCGCGGCCCAGCCAACCGACAAGGCCACCAGCAAAAGTCGGAGTAGCTTCGAGCGCAAACTCCGTTGTAACGTTCTCGATATGAAGCGGCTTCGAGTTGGCACACCCCGTCACCGAACCGACAAGGCCGCCGAATACCGCGGCACCTCCTCCATTGCCGTAGGTACTCTTGAACGTGGCACCATCAGGGCCGCCATTGAACGATACGGTCGTTGTAGAATCAATAAAATTCAACTTGCCGATAACGGCACCAACGCCGTTCGACTCGCTGGCCTTGCCCGCAAGTGTGGCACCTTCGCCCGTATCGATTTGATCATTGCCGGTAAACTCGACTGAGTTTGCGAAACCCACCTCACCAATAAAACCACCGGTGTTCATGCTGTTTGAACTACCAACGGAAGCGGGGCAAGTGAACTTCTTGTTGTCCGCGCTAAGCGTGAGTTTAGTCGCCTTGCCAATGAAGCCACCGCTGGCAGCGGCACCGGCAACGTTGAAGCTGGAGAGGTCAATCGGGTTGGCGAGCGAAACAGTCACGCCGTCCTCGCAGAGACCAATGAGACCGCCAGCACTAGCTCCTTCTTTAGTGGTTTTGACAGTCTGCGTCCCACTCGACGGCAATGCCTCGATTTTATTTATGGTAAAGGACGCATTCGCCTTTACGGTGTTCGCCAGCAAGCCGATGTTGCCCATGGTCGAGTTGATATTCACCGCAAGGGTCTTGCCGGCATCAGTCGAATAAGTCGCCTCTAGTGCGAGAACCCCATTCACCTCGCCCAACAACGGCGATGTGAGTTGCGCCTTTCCATCCTTCACATTGGCGACTGTTACTTTGGCAACGAGCGTTTTACCATTACCATTGATTTTAGACGCGATAACAGGCTGAGCATCCGTACCCGTCCATTTCACCGCCACCGCTTTATTATCATCCTTAAGCTCGATGTTATTAAAGAGGGTGCGGTTCACGACAAGGGTGCTCCCCCGCATGTCAAGCGAGCCTTTGAAGGGGGCGTCCTCACCGCCGAAGCCCTCAAATTTCGGTCCTTCACTATTTGGTTCACTATACAGCTTGAACTCGTCGCCCGTGCTTCCATCTCTGGCGATTGTGGCATATTGGTAAACAGTTGGATTAGTTTTCGATATTTTGATGAGGTCGGCCGGACTAGTAAACAGGATCTGTGTAACGGTGCCGTTCTCCTCAGTAATATTTGCAACGCCTGCTTTTTTCAGGTCATCAACCGTGTTGTACTCATACGTGGCATCTGCCTGCGCGGCGGCGTCTGCGTCTGTGTCATTCGCCTGGTCTTCGTCGGTGGCGCCGTCATCGGCAGTTGCATCGTCTTGGGATGCGTCACCCTCCGTTGGGGCATCGCCGCCGTCCGTTCCATCGGTCGTGGAATCCTGCGACTCGCCAGCGTTGGTTGAGCCGCTGCCGCCCTCGGTAGCACCCGCATCGGCGCCCGGAGTCGCTGCGGCATCATCAGATGCGGCCTGGTCGGCATCTTCCAAAGCAGTGGCCACGGCATCCTGCATGGAGCGCGCCGTTTTGCCCGCGGCACGCGCGGCGGAGATGGACGCCTCCATAACGGCGTCGAGCTCTTGCGCGAACACCTCCGTGGAGGGCGCGAGCGCCTGGAAAATCATGATCGCAGTCAGGCATGCGGTTGTTATGCGCTTTGCCGTTCTCATCTGGTCCTACCTCGTTCTATCTCTTGCCCCGCGCGGGGTCTCAAAATCTATGCTTGCGGCTCGTTTCGGTTAGCTCGTCGCGGTCGAACACGAAACCTTAATACCGTCCTCGTCCCAGCTGGTCGGCTTCGAATTTTCCTTCCGGTAGAAGGTGATGATTTCCGAGCCGGGGGACGCGTCGTATGTGACCGAGTTTCCGTTGATGGTCGCCTGTGCATTACCGTTCTTGTGGTTCTGCTCAAAGAACGGATCGAGCTCAACCCCGTCTCCCCACTCGAGCTTCACCTTGGTCGTAGTGCCTGTAACGGTCACTCGATAGTTGTAGGCGTCGAAAGCTTTGATGTCCGAGTTCTTATCGACCCACTCGCCCGAAACGCCCGAAGCCGTTACTTCCGCACGCTCGGCCGGCGCAATATTGGCCGCGAGCAGCTTAAGGTTGGTGCCAGGGCTATTGGCGCCGACCTTGGCCTTAACAAGGAAGGACGCTTTGTTGAGGTCCGTTTTTGCAAACGTGACCATGTAGGTATACATCGTCGCTTTGTTGGCGGGGAAGGGAAGATTGACCGTACCGCCTGCCGTCAGCTCGGGCGTATCGCCCATGCTCCTTATGCTCCAATCGCCTTTCACGTCCTTCGCCGTCACGCTCAGTGTCGCGTTGACATCCTTGTCGTTGACCTTGTTCTTGTCGCCCAGCAGGTAGTTATAGATGCGGAAGGTAAAGGAGCATTTATCCCCACTCGTGTCGACAATGATGGTGTTTGTGGCGATTTCCCCATCCGCCACCTCATTCGTGTAGCCCGTAAGCATGTCCGAGGCAAACAGCGCCTGCGACGTGCCCGAAACAACGACCGACTTAAGGAAGTCGCCGCCCAAAAACGCCGTGTAGGTAAGGTAGGTGCCCGTCGCCATCGCAACGATGCACAGCAGAACCGCAACCGCCCACAGGCGCTTGCGCGCTTTGGGGCCCAGGCAAAACGAGTGCTTGCGACGGGAGGGCCCGGAGGAGGGCGTCTGATCAGGCGCGGTCGTCCGATCCGACTGGTCGCAAACCAAGTCCTCGGCATTGTCGAGCTGTTTGTTCTTGTCCTCTGTCATGTGACGCCCTCCCTTCCTGCGTTAATTGCCGCTTGTGCCGCGAGCGATTAGGTAAACCATGTCGGTCTCTTTAATGTTTGAGACCTTGGTGTTGCCTTCGGTCACAACGCCCGGGTTCCACGTGCATTCGATAATGAAGTTCGTGGCGTCGTTGGCCGTATCGGTCGCTTTGTTGTAACCGTCGAGTTCGCTCTTATCGAACTTGTGGTACCGATACAGCGGACGAGCGTTTTTCTGAACGTTCTTGTACTTCTGATACGTGGGGTCGTTTTCTTCAAGATCTTTGGCTAGCGATTTATCCGCCTGATCCGCATTGATCAGATAAAAAGGTGTCACCTCTGAACCCCTGGTCCACGCATACTTTCTACCAGCGCCATCCAAACCGGCCACGTCGCCCGTGCCCGACGCCGTCGTATCGTTTACCTTGTACACCTTAATATCGAGGCCCATGATATTGGTGGTATTTGCCACCTGCAACTCGAACGCCTGACCGCCGTTGTTCTCATCGTTGTTGCTCTTTACGCAGAAGGCACGGCGGACAGACACGGTACCGCCGGCGTTTTTAACATCGCCGCGCGACTCGTCATACGAAATCTCGATAGGCTCGATGCTCGTCTGATTGGGACCCATAATCTTGAGCTGTGCAGGCGTTTGAATCTTGCCCACCGTGGACAGGCTTTTGCCGCTTACGAACCATGTCATGGTTAGGCCGATGATAAAAATGATGGCGGCGAGCAGTACCAAAACCGCGAGGGTCTGTGCGCGGTGGTTCTCGACCCAATCGTGGGCGGCAGTCATATGTGCGCGGATGTTATCCATTGGTGGTACCCTCCTGCGCGGTTATTCTGAGTTGGATGGAAATGACCTCGTTGCCGATCTTCTCGTCCGCGTTGTTGTAGAGCGCGGAGTAGGCGTCCACGCTGTCGTAGGGTTTTGCGGCGGCAGTGCTGCCCGACAGGCCGTAGAAGTAGAGTGCTTTGTTTTTTTCCACGTCCGTTTTCAGGTCGGCGTAGCTTGCGTCCTCTGTCGCAAACAGATTCTTGTAGTAATTCGTGTTGCCGGTAAGGACGAAGTTCTGGAAGTACTCCGGCCATACCCAGTACAGGGTGACGGGGACGGGCTGGTTCGTTGGATTGGTCGTTTTCTCGTCCATACAAAATTTACTCTTTGGAATCGTGATTTTGCCGTTCTCCACGCGACCCGAGTAATAGCCGTTCTGGCAGCTCGTAAAGAACAGCAAGTGGCCTTTTACCAGGCTGAGCAGCGTATTCGCATCAGCCGACAGATTGCCATCGGCTTCCTTATAGATATTGCCCTTGGCCTTGAGCACGCGCGATAGGTTGACCGTGATATCGCCGAGGTTGTCTGTGAGCGGCGTTACCGTAAAGGTAATCTGGCCGCGGGCACCCGGGTACAAAGAGCCTGCGGTCTCGTTGTTGAGGTTGGAGGCGAGCGTCACCGTCATGGCGTCGGTCGTATCCAGGCCTTCGATGGTTTTCTTTTCGTCGGCCGTACGGTCGGAGCACTCGTAATAGCCCACGTGTGCGTTGGCTTCGCCCGCGCCCGCGGCGGTCAGCGTGTACCGCTCCGCCTTCGCCCCAATCGTGCTGCCCGTGGCGCTCACTCGATTGTTCGCGGCAAACCAGGCCAGGCATGCAAAGATGGCAACGATGGCCGCCAGCACAAACAGGCCGCTCACCAGGAAATCCTTCCAGAAATCCTTGAGGGTCCGCACGTGCTCGTCGGCAGCTTGGCGGTATTCGGCCGCCGTCTTGTGCTGCTGGGGCTCGCTATGTCGGTCCATGCCACTCATCGTTTGCGTTTGCCCTGCTTACGGGCGTGCCATCCTTTCGGCTTGGTCGTGCTTAATCCGTTGTTCGCAGGTAGAGAATTCAGGCAGAATACAACACCATACGATAAGGTAAAAGAATAGCATTGACCTGCGGTTTGCTCCACAACGCAAGCCTTAATGATGTCTTAAAAGTCAAACCCTTGGTGCAAGTGGTCAGGTTACTTCGCGCCAACATGGCGCAAAGTAACCTGACCACTTGCACCAATCCGTAGCACCTGGCAGCGGGCATACGGCGTGCCGCCCCTTAACACCCCAACGCGCGCACGGGTATCACGTAGATACCGTCCTCGACCTCGTGGGCGTACTCACCCACCCCCACAATCACGGCCATAAACTCCGGTTCGCGTGTGCGCGAACGAGGATTTCCACAGACCTTCTTGCGAACGCGCTTGAGACTCTCGACGCCGGCGCTCGCCTTATCTTCACTCACCTTAATCTCAAAGGCGGCCCACCGTCCGTCGGCTAGCTGCACGATAGCATCGCACTCAAGGCCCGAATCGTCGCGATAATAGCGCACGGGCGTGCTATCCAGCAGGTCGAGCGAACGTGCGTAGACCGAAAGGTCGCGTATGACCAAATTCTCAAACACCAGACCAAATGTCTGCCAGTCGGCAAGCAGCGCCTGCAAGGACATACCTAGCAAGGCGCAAGCAAGGCTCGGATCTGCCAGATAGCGCTTGGGCTTGACGGCAAAGCGCCGTTTGTCGCGCGCGGCGGGAACCCAACCGGGAACCTCCTCGAGAATGAACATGCCTTTGAGGGCATCCAGGTACCTGCGCACCCTGGTCTCATCGGCAAATGCTGCGGGTTCCTCCTCGGCACCGAACATATCCATAAGAATCATTTTATACGTGGTCGCCTGCCCCAGATTGCGCGCGATCGTTGCGGAGACTCGACGAGCAATATCGGGGTCGAGACCGACCGCCGGGAAGCTGCTCGAAAATGTGGTGTTGAGATATTCGCGGGCGATGAGCTGGGCGTCAGCCGAAACCATATCGATCGCCTCGGGCCAGCCGCCGCGGCAAGCGACTTCGACAAGCCCCGGTGTATCGCCATTGCACCGGCAGGGCTCAAAACGATGCTCAAACAAGCCCGCCAGGCTCACCTTGCCGTTGGACTCGCCTGTCTCGGCAAGTGTCATGGGATGCATGCGGACGCGACCGATGCGGCCGGCTCCACTATGCGCGGGCGCCTCCGCCTTTGAGCCAAACGCAGGCGTGGCGGAACCCGTGAGGATATAGGCGCCGCGCGTGCCCCGGGTGCGGTCAACCTCGTGTCTAACGTAGTCCCAAATTTGGGGAACGCGCTGCCATTCATCGATAATATGCGGACGGTCTCCCAGCAACATCATCGCCGGGTCGGCACGCGCGAGGTCGAGATTCTCGTCGACATACGAGACGGACGCCCCGTGCTCAAGCGCGGCCCACGTCTTACCGCACCACTTGGTGCCCGCAATCTCGACCGCGCCAAAGACACGAAGGTAGCGCTCGATTTGCGCATCCACGATACGTGGGATGTATCCGTCCCGATGTAGCCTCTCGCCCGCCATGAGCCACCCCCGCAGATTTCCAGGTCCTGCTTTCTGATTCTTCTATTCCACTGTAGCAAATTCGGATTTTCGGGTGGTTGCGATTCGGTTTTTAGTGTTCATATAATTCGGAATTTCATGTTCTAAAGATTCGGATTTTCTGGTGCATAAGATTCGGATTTTCTGAACCCGCTGGTCAGTGGGCGCCCTCATTGGCAAAAAGGCGGGGAGCACCGATAACGGCACTCCCCGCCCACTCAATACGCGATAGCTTACTTGTTTACAGCTCGTTGGCCGCGTGATACGCCGTGCGAATGGCGCTCGCAATGTCGGCGGTGCGCTCGCCCGAGCAATCGCCCACGCAGGTCACGGGCACCGTCACGCCGTCCAGGTCAAACGCGTTGGCCTTGGAGCCCACGGCCATCACCACGTAATCGCAGGCGATCTTCACTGGCTCCTCGGCGCCGTCCTCGGCGGTGCGAACGGCCTCCACACCCTCGTCGGTAATGGCGGTCAGGCGGGTCTTCACGTGCTGCTCCACGTTGTGCTCTGCAAAGTCGCTCATGATCAGCGGCAGAATGGTCTCGGACTCGCCCGCGGCAATCTTGTCGAGCATCTCCACGATCGCCACCTCGCAGCCGTGCTGCAGCAGGTACTCGGCAGTCTCGGTGCCCACCAGGCCACCGCCAATGAC
>ERZ1034876.1223-NODE-1223-length-10874-cov-8.080229_pt1 | contig 10874 bp, 10 predicted proteins | sample MGYA00520698_ERZ1034876 | MGnify/ENA primary metagenome ERZ1034876 (study PRJEB33766, sample SAMN09781723) | gut metagenome | biome: gut microbiome | host: Homo sapiens | place: Madagascar | study: EMG produced TPA metagenomics assembly of the PRJNA485056 data...
GCGCCGCACTGACTGGGTAAACGCAACGAGGTTGCGCTTACTTTTTCAACCTACGATTCAATTGTCGGAAACAATGGGGGTTACCTTGGGGAAAGCGACTGCCTAGCTATTTTTGTGGTGGAGAGGCAGCGGCCGAGCGTCGGTTTGTCCTGCGGCGGCGTTGAGGTTGCAGGGCTCGCCGACTAACTGCGATGCATTATTGGCGGAGGGGGCGAAAGGATTGTGCCCGACTCCGCCTCGCCGACTGTCGCTGCATCGTGTTTGCGCTGCGCCTGACTTGCTATAATGCCGCAGACAAACGATTCACGAGTGGTAAGGACCCTTTCGAAAGCTATGCAAGAAGCGATACTCTCCCTAAACGCGCGAGGCCGCGCCAAAGGCCATATCCTCGCCTTCCTCACCGTGTTCGTCTGGGGCATTACGTTCGTGTCGACAAAGGTGCTGCTCACCGTCGTGACTCCGATAGAAATCCTCTTTTTGCGATTCTCGCTGGGCTTTCTCGCGCTGTGCGTCATCCACCACCGCGTGACCCCCTTCATGGGCGCGCGCGTCGAGGCGCTGTTCGCGCTGGCGGGTGCAACGGGCGTGACGCTGTACTTTCTTATGGAGAACATCGCGCTCACCATGACGAGCGCCTCGAACGTCGGAGTGATCGTCGCCATCGCGCCCCTGTTCATCGCGCTCATTGCCACGTTTGTCACGCGTGAGGAGCGCGTCGGCGTGAAGTTCTTCGCGGGCTTCGTGATGGCGATATCGGGTATCGCGCTCATCAGCTTCACGGGCGCTATTGCGGGCGATGCGGGACTTGCAGGCTGCCTGCTCGCCGTGCTTGCGGCGCTGGCCTGGGCCGTCTATTCCACTATAGGCAAGCGTATCGCGAAGTTGGGCCTCTCGACGGTTGCCACGACAAAGCGCACGTTTGCGTGGGGCCTTGTGTTCATGATGCCGTTTTTGCCGGTGATGGGCTTTGGCCAGGGAGCCGAGGGCGCGGGTCTTGTGGGACTTCTCGACCCCGTCATGCTGGGTAATCTGCTGTTTTTGGGGCTGATTGCGTCTGCCACCTGCTATGTCATGTGGAACAAGGCGGCGTCGATCGTCGGCGTCGTGAGCGTGAGCGCTTACCTTTACCTTACTCCCGTGGTGACAGTGGTTGCGTCCGTTATCGTGCTCGCCGAGCCTCTTACCTGGCAAATCGTGCTCGGTGTGGCGCTTACTGTGACAGGCCTCGTCTTGTCGGAGCGCTAGGGGGCCTCCTCGCTATTCGAAGGGGTGCGACGTCAGGTGCCACCCGTCACAGTATTCACAGTGATAGATTTCAAGGCCGCGCGTCCCGCGATCCTCGCACCATTTGCGCGCTTCTTCGGCTTCGTCCCTGGTTGCGTAGCGATTTTTCTTCTCGCATGACTTCCAGCGCATTGCTGCATCATGATCGGCTTCTCGCTTTTGCTCGCGCCGCTCCTCGTTTGCGAACAGGTCGTCCAATCCCCCAAGGCCGTTTTCGAGCTGCATTTTGAAATCGGCCACTTCGCGTGCCCGCGCCGATCGTTTCTTGCTGCCCATGGTTTCCTCCCGTGCCTGCTCTTCTCGTCTGGCCTTCCATTATCGCATGCAACTCAAGTCGTGCTTGCGATATAAAGCATGCCGCCCGCGAACTTGAAGCTCGCGGGCGGCATTCGGAAGCTTGCGGGTTTCAAAAGCTATTCCCCGAGTTTGGACTTGAACTTCCAGTAGCCCAGATCCTTTGCGATCTCGGTGCCTTCTTCGTTGGCCTCTCCTAGCCACACCTGGATGGTCTCGATGCGGATGGTCTCCTTGAAGCCGGTCGGGTCGGCCTCGACGCGCTCGTCGAAGAGGTTGCCGGGCGTAAGGAAGCGGGACACGCGTGCAAGAGCATCGTTGAGGTTGTCGAACGTGTAGGTGTACACTGCATCCGTGCCATGGAATTCCTTGATGCGAACCATGTAAGTCATCGCGTGCCCCTTTCGTGCGCTGCGTTGCGCATTGCTGCTGATTAGACGCCGACTATGTATCGGCCTCGTCCATTATACCCTTGCGCGCTCATTGCGGCTGACTCAGCTCGCCTTCGCTTCCCGCCACGCGCACACCAGCTCGCGCGCTGCCGCCTCCGGGTCGCTCGCACCGCAGACAGCGGACACGACGAAAAACCCATCGACGCCCGTTTGCGCCACGAGGGGGATGTCCGCCACCTTCACTCCCCCGCCAACCACGATGGGAACGGGGCTTGCGATGGCGAGTTCGCGCAGGTCATCGATGCTTTTCGTGATAATGGTCCCGTCGGCGGCCAGCCCGCAGTCGCGTTTGGTCGGTGTTTCGTGCAGGGGTCCGACGCCCAGGTAGTCCACAAGGCTCATGTCCGCGGTCTTCACGTACTCGAGCATCTCGTCGGCGCGCGCGGAAAGGCCCACGACTGCATCGGGGCCAAGGAGCTTGCGGCATGCCTCGACGGGGACGTCGGACTGCCCGACGTGCACGCCGTCGACCTTCACGCCCGCTTCCCGCGCGGCGAAGGCCACGTCGAGTCTGTCGTCGATGAGCAGCGCGACCTTCTCGCTCGCCCCCGCGCACTCAATGGCGCGAGCCGCCTCGTTGGCGCAGGCCATGAGCTCGCGCGCCGAGCACACCTTCGAGCGCACCTGCACGCAGGTGAAGCCAGCTGAAAGCGCTGCCGAGATGACATCGCCCACGGGGCGGTCGCATGTGTTTTCCGGGCCAATGACCAGGTAGGATGAAATATCGAGTGCATCTCTCATGCTCATGCGCGCACCTCCTTGCTTTCGTTGGCCGCGAACTTGTCGCCTGGATCGCCGCCGCCGTTAGGGTTGCTCCCGTTGGTCTTGCTGGTCTCGTCGTTCGGGTCGCCTTTGCCAGCAGCCTGCGCACCCTTGGCGCCCTCGCCGTCAAGAAGGGCGTTCACGCGCGCCACCTTCTCGTCCATCATGCGGGAGAAGCCGGGGCGCACGTCTGCCTTCAAGATGACCTCGGTGCGAATGCCCTTCTCGGCAAGCACGAACGTCGCGTCGCGCACAACGCGCATGACCTCGTCCCATTCGCCCTCGATCTCGGTGAACATGGAATAGGTCCTGCTCGGAAGGCCTGACTCTCGGATGACCTTCACGACCTCGGCGACCTCGGAGGATAGCTCGTCTCCCACGCCGAAAGGCGCGATTGCCACGGCGATGAGCGTGTTCATGCTAGGCCTCCTCGACGCGCAGCGGGTTGTTCACGACATCGTCGGGCGTCGCGCGGTAGAGCTCGTCGATGAAGGCGACTTTGAAGCTCGCGGGTGCGTCCGTCGCGGTTGCCGCGCGCGTTCCCGCCACGTTGTAGTGAGCGACGGCGGCAAGCGCCGCGGTGAAGGGGTCGGCCTGCGTGGCGTAGACCGCGGCCACGCCGCCGAGGGAGCATCCGAAGCCCGTCACTTTGCCCATAAGAGCGCTGCCTCCCGTGGAATATGCTACGGTCGACCCATCGGTGACCAGGTCGGATTCGCCCGAGACAGCCACTGCGCCGCCGGTGTAGCGCGCAAGGGCCACGGCTGCATCACGCGCAGCTTCCACCGTGTCGGTGGTGTCGACGCCGCGGGCGCGGGAAAGCTCGCTTGCGTCGCCTTCCAGATCCCAAAGGCCCGCAAGCGCGATGATCTCGGAGGCGTTGCCGCGCACGATTGCTGGCTTGGAGGGCTTGAATCCGCGCAGAAGTTCGGTGCGCAGGCTGCCGATGCCGATGCCGACCGGGTCGAGCACCCAGGGCTTGCCCGCTGCGTGCGCTGCTGCGGCAGTGCGGGGAAGCGTCTCCTCGTATACGGGAAGCAGCGTTCCCATGTTGATGTAGACGGCACCGCCCGCGGCGACGAGGCATTCGCCCTCGTCAGGCAGGTACACCATGGCGGCCGAGCCGCCGACAGCGAGCTGCGCGTTCGCCACGAAGTCGATGGTCACGCTGTTAGTGATCGACCCCGCCATGGGATTGTTCGCGCGCACCTTGCTCGCCGCTTCTACGATTCCGCTTTGCAACTGGTTCATCTCAATCATGCGCATTCCTTTCAAGGACCCGCTCCGTCTGCGGAGCGTGGCATAAAAATGGGACGCCAGCATAAGCGGGCGCCCCAGATAGAACCTGAGATGCTCCCTACGCCAGCACTAACTGACAGGTTCAAAGGGTTAGGCTTGCGCCCTCTCAGCCAACCGCGCGTTTGTCGCACGATGGGCACCCCTGCATCGAACTTGTTGGGGTAATGGTACACCTAAGTTGGCTGCTGCGCGCGTACATGTCGGGCGACGGCTATCTCTCAGGCAGCGTTGCGGCAGGGTTGCCGGTCGCAGCTTCGCTCTGCCTTGCACTAGCCGCCCGCGAGGCGTCTGATGCTTTCTGTCCTTGCTTTCCGCCTGCGAGCCCCCTGCCCCTTCTCGCGGTCCCCGCTACCTGGTTTTCGCCTGCTTCTCGACTCCCCGCCCCCGCCTGCGAGCCTTCTTCTCGCATTTGCGCTCGCAACCTGGTATCATCTCTTTCGCTAAAACCCCACGTGGACTTTTTGGGCGCGCGGCAAGAGGGTTTCTTCCTCGAAGGAATGGCGGCGGAAGCCGTCTTCCCCTTGGCCTTGGCAGCGCGTCACTTTTCGCCACGTAGCCGAACGCTCGGTTGCGTGGTTTTTCTTCTCGCTCCTCGGGCGCCGATGTGCAAAAGGAGCTCACAGTGAAAACGAACGACATGCCTGCCGCGATTCCCCCAGCGATGCCGGTGGCGAACGCGACGGCCCCAAGCGAGGCCGCCCCGCGCAAGGCGACCCCAAGCGAAGCGACCAAAGTGCGCGCGATCGCCACGCTTGAAGTGTTTCTCGGCGGCGCGAGCTACGGCTTTATGGCGACTTCCTACAAGCTTTCTTATGCTGCGGGGTTCACCTCGAATCAGGTCGTCGCAGGTCAAGGATGGTTCGGCCTCATCCTATTTGCAATAGCCTTCGCGGTGTCGATGGCGCGCGGAAAACGCTGGCAGCGCGTCGGCGCCCGCTCGGCGCTTTCGCTCATGGGGCTGGGATGCATCACCTGCTGCACTTCGATACTCTATTGCTATGCAATGAGCGTTCTGCCCGTTTCGGTGGCGCTCACGCTTTTGTTCCAGTTCACCTGGATCGGCACGGTGCTCCAGATTATCTTGACGCGCAAACCGCCTGCGCTCTCCCAGGTCATCGCGGCTGCGGTCGTCGTCATTGGGACCGTGTTCGCGAGCGGCGTCTACAAAACGGGCATCGCGGGCTACGATCCGCTGGGGCTTGTGTGCGGCTTTGGCGCGGCCATCAGCTGCGCGTGCTTCGTGACGTTTTCAGGGAGGGTGAAGGCTCCCTGCTCGAATGAGCAGCGCGGGATGATCGTGTGCGCGGGCGTGGTCGTCGCGTCGCACCCGGTGTGCCCCGACTTCATTGTTTCCGGCGTGCTGCTCGACGGCTTCGCTCCATATGCGTTCGTGTGCGGGCTGTTCGGCATGACGCTGCCGGTTCTGCTTTTCGGCTTGGGGACGCCGCACCTGACGCCCGGCATGTCGACCATCATGACGTCGGCCGAGCTGCCAGCGGGGCTTCTCCTCGCCATGCTTGTGCTTGGGGAGCCGATTTCCGCTGTTGAATGGCTCGGCGTGGCGGTCATTCTCGCCGGAGTTTGCATCGCACAGGTTCGCCTTGGGAAGCGCACGGAGACGACGCCGCTCCCGACCGATTAGCGATGCTCGAGAGTGGGACAAATCATCCGACCGCCGTCTCTCTGCCGACCCCTTATCTCATAAGCGTCCACCAAATAGCAAACACCCCTTGGCAAGCGGTCCAAACACCTCTGTACGCCAAGGGGTTTCGTTATTTGGTTATCTGAGATTCTGCGCTCTTTTCGAGCCTTCGCTCGGGGCTAAATGCCTTTCTATAGAGCACCATTAACCCAGCTATCGAATAATTTCGCGCTCATTCGGATTCAATTGCCTCGTAGTAATCCGCTACCATCTTGTCGATGATGAACTTAAGTGGGTTGCACTCGCTCCAAGGCTCTTCGTCGATGCGCAGACAGCCACCTTGGCACAGCGGCAGCACCTGGCATGTGCGGCAAACGTGCTTGTCAAGAGGATTATGGCTTGCGTACCAGGAGACCATGTCCCAGCGCACCCTGCGTGTCTCAGGTGGTTCTTTGATGCTGAACAGAGCTTTCGCCTCGTCGCCAATCGCGCAACCGCAGTTGTACGCATTGCCGAGCTCGTCAATCGCGTACCCTCGGTCCATCGCTGCGCTACAGTGGAGGTGCAGCGGATCGAGCGCTCGCTTGTAATCGTCCGCCTTGGGGGTGCCTTGCAGGAACACTTTATAAAACGCCTCTGCATACTCTGCGGGTTCAAGCGGCTCGACCTTCGCCGCCTCCGGCACCTCGCGCCCGAGGCGGTCGGCAAGATCGCTCATATCCCTCATGGGCTTTACGCGAATCCCGAGGTTTTCGTGGCGGGCCATGCTCTCCGTGAGTTTAAGGCAGCTATCCACATTGCCCTTTTCCAAGATGCAGCGGAAATCTACGCAGATTCCCTTATCGGTCATGCCCTCGACGTTCTTGAGGATCTTCTCGTATGTCGGAGCGCCTCCCTTGTTGACGCGGCGCGCCTCGTGGGTCTCCCTGACGCCATCAATGGTCGTCATGACGGACCACACGCGGCACCTGAGGAGCTTTTCTTGGACGTGCTCGTCGGCAAGGGAGGTGTTCGATATCATCGAGGCGATATACTCGACGCCGTTATCCTCGCAAAAATCGATTAAGCGCTCGGAGAGCTTCTCGATGATGTCGATGCACAGCAACGGCTCGCCGCCGTACCAGATGATCTTCAGTTTTTGGAAGGGGCGGCTGTCGTACTGCTCATGGATGAAATCGAGCAGGGCGTCTTGCGTCTCGGGTGACATGCGGCCCTCACGCTTTTTCTCGAAGCAATACGGGCAGTTGAAGTTGCATCCCATGGTTGGGGCGATGTAGAGCTCGAACACCGCGTCGTCGTAGCGATACTTCTCGAATTGGTAGCGCATGTAGTTGGCCTCCACCTCCGCCGTAGCCATGGCGAATCCGTTGGCCTTCAAACTTTCGAGGAGCTGTGCCGCCTCATGGCCTGGAGTCTCTCCCTCAGGCAGGCTTTCAAGCTCGCGGTAGAGCGCAAGCTCCGCGTCGTCGAGCAAGCCGATGGCGCTGCTCCTTGCATTGAAGATGACCGTGCCATTGCCGTTGCGCTCGGGCACGAGTGTGTTGTAGTAGCTGGGCTTCATTGTTCCCCTTTGGTTGATTTGCTTCTAGATGCTCAACGACGTCTGCAGGCGCGGTAGTAATCAAGCACGAAGTCTTCGATATTGCCGCGCAGGTCATGGCACACATCGTCGCCTAGCACGGCGCAGTAGACGCAGCCTCCCTGACATATGGGCAGAATGCTGCACCTCCTGCACTTTTGGCTGCGCGCTGGCTCGATGTTGGCGAACTCGTCGAAGCGCGCCCAGTTGAACCACTCGTCACCCGCACGCATGTCGACAACGTTGGCGAGCGCATAGGTCGAGAAGTCCATATCCTGCATGCAGGCGAAGACGTCGCCCACCTCGTCGACGAAGAAGCTGTTGTTGTGCCAAGCGGCGCAGTACATGCAAATGGGCTTCATGACGTCTCTGTAGCCCGTGGCGCTCAGCCCGAGCGCTCGATGAAAGTCAAGATAGTACGGCGCGAACTCCGCGCGCCCGAAGAAGACAAGTGGCGTGTCTTTGCCGTCATGGAGCTTGAAACCGTTCCTGCCGTAGGCGAAGGTCCTCGTCAAGCGAATGACGATGCCAGGCTTCTTGTTGAGCTCGACGGCAAGCTCCTTGCATTCCTCGAAGTTGTTGCGGTTGACGACGAAATTGGCATGCACCGTGATGCCCGCCTCGAGCATGTTGTCTATGTTGTCCATCAGCTCACTGAAATGTTCTTTGCCGTCTTTTGCCGTGCGTTGCCAATCGTGCATGATGCCGTTGCCGCTGATGCTCGGCATGAAGGTGGCAACGGCGCAGTTCTTCTTGAGGCGGCGGCATACGTCTTTGGTCGCAAGCGATCCGTTACTCAGCACATGAGCCGTATAGCGCACGCCACGACTTTCGCAAAACTCCATAAAGCGCGTAGAAATCGATTCCATGATATCGAGCGCAAGCAGGGGCTCGCCTCCGTACCAGTTAACCTTTAGCGTCTGGTACGGGGACTTGGCGTAATGGCGCTCTGCAAAGGCAATCAGCGCGTCTTGAACCTCCTCGCTCATGAGGCCTTTGCGCTTCTTGATATAGCAATAATCGCAGTCGAAGTTGCACATGCGCGTGGGGCTGATAGTGAGCTCGAGGACCTTTTTGTTGTTGCGATGCCTGTTGTGGCGATACAGCATCAAATCCGCTTCGACCTCGGGATCGTCGACAAGAAGGCCAAGATCTTGAAGCTGCGAGAGGAACGTTTGCGCCTCTTCGTCGAAGCAGGACACGGTTCCGTCCATATGGTCGAGCTCGTGTAAAAGATCGACCTCGGCGGCGTCGAGCGTAGCCATGGCTTGGGTTCCGGTGTGGTAAAGCACGCCGCCTCCGTCAAGGGGCGCGAGTACGGTGTAGTATGAGCGCTTAGACATATGCCCCTCCGTCAAGAGCCTTTTACTCGGCCGCCTTCTCCTTTTTCTTGTCCTCATCGGACGGATGGACGATTCTGTCCTTCGGCTCGACGCTACCACCGCAAAGCTTGAATTCGTACTCGTCCGGATAGAAATCCTTGTAGCTATCCTCTTTGCCCTTCTGCACAACCTTCATGGTGCTTGCCTCCTGGTGTTTTCCTTACGCCAATAATTGACTTCACCCTTTATGGGACGTCATCGACTTTACAGAGCATCGGGCAACATCGCCATTAGAAGAAAGGCGTAGGAAAAAGCGTAGTTTTGACGGCCGCAGCCTGCCTGCTCGGCCTCGTCGAATCGAATAAGGTGCATACGCAGACTGGCTGCCCAGCATTCACCAAGCAGCCAGCCTCGGGAAAATAACGTTCTACACTCTTACTTTCGGGACTTTTCTCCTGCCTTATCGCGATGGAACGGGTTGAGAAGCTCAGCTCCGGATGCGCCATCATTGGCAGCGGACTCCTCGGGAATACCCGCCTCGAGGCGTTTCACGGTCTCCAACCGCTCTTTCATTTCCGATTCAGGGGTGAAGAACTCCACGATTTCCTCAGCAGAAGCCCGTCCAAAGTCCTTCCTAATCCATTTGAATAGCGAGATCATTCCCATCGCCGTAACTATGCCAACGGGTATCGATGAGACGACCAGCAGACATTTGATGGTGAAAAGATCCGCGCCGGCCCATAATATGACCATCGGGATGACCATGATGATGATCGCCCAGAAGATGCGGATGGAGTTCTTGGGATCCTCGCCGATCTTGAGGTTCTTGGATGTTGCCTGAGCCAAAACGAGCGAAGAGGAGTCCATCATCGTCGTCAGGGCAAAGAAACTTGCGATGAACCAAACGAAGACCACGACGACACCGCCAGGAATGCTCATCAGAAAATCGTTGACGAAGCCGAAGTCGTCAGATGTGTTGAAGAACGTATCGAGGATGGTTCCGTTTTGGCCGATGGTGCTGAAATCGAAACCGCCGGTCAGAGCCATCTCGAGGCCGCGATTGGTCAAGATGCCGAAGAAGAACGCAGTGGAAATGATCGCCGTTGCAGCCAGCACCAGGATTATCGAGCGCATAGAGCGCCCGCGCGAAACCTTGACGATGAAGATCCAGTACGTGGGAGCCGCGCTGATCCACCAGGCAAGATAGTACACGGTCCACATCTGTGAGAAGCCCGTGCTTTGGCCGCCGGGGAAGTTCTCAAGCAGCACGGAGAAGAAGTCGTTCACGTGAATGCCGAACCCTTGAATGGTATTGCTGATAGCGAAAACGGGATCTCCCGTGATGAGGATCCAAAGCAGCAATGGGATGGTAAGCCACGTGCAGAGCAGCGAGAAACGCTTGATGCCGCGGTCGATGCCGGATACCGCGGACAAAGTGTAGACGATGGTCACCAAGAGGGCGACGATTACGGTCGTCGTCCAGCTGGTTGTGATGTTGAGCATCGGCTCAAGATTGTGGGTGAGCATCGGAAGCCCTGCTCCAAGGGAAATGACGAGCGAGGAGAGAGCGCCGTAGACGAAGATGAAGTTGATGATGAACTTCACAACAGGATGCGGGTTATCTCCCGTAACGCCCGCAGCAGTCGACGCAAGATCGAGCTGGCCCTTCTTGCGAACGTAGTAGTTGTAGCCCATGGGCAGCGCACCGACGATCATCCAGACCCATACGGGGATGCCCCAATGATGGAAGAGGTAGGCGAACGAATATTGCGCGGTCGCCTCAAGCCCCATGCCATTTGGCTGAGTGTAGACGATGTACTCAGCCCATTCCAAAACCGCCCAGAACATGATGCTCATCGAGAAGGACGAGCAGAAGATCAAAATGACCCAGACCCACGTTGAATATTTTGGAGTCGCTTTGCCAAGGCGGATATTGCCGTATTTGCTGAACGCAATCCACGCGCAATAGAAGATGGTGATAAGCGTAAAGAGCTTGATCAGCGCACCTAAATTGTATTCAACCCAGTCGCGAGCATTTTTGAGGGCATTCATCATTTCATTGGGCATAGCCAGCGTCAGCCCGACAAAGGCGACGACGACGACAAGGCTCGTTATGATGACCGGGAGGTCGTAACGTTCTTTTATTTTTTCCATGACAGTTGAGCTGCCTCTCTCTTCATAGCAGTTCCTATCTTCTAGTTGTTGCATTTTCGAGCCGAATACCGAATGCTTGAAGGTGC
>ERZ1034876.1225-NODE-1225-length-10873-cov-7.880754_pt1 | contig 10873 bp, 9 predicted proteins | sample MGYA00520698_ERZ1034876 | MGnify/ENA primary metagenome ERZ1034876 (study PRJEB33766, sample SAMN09781723) | gut metagenome | biome: gut microbiome | host: Homo sapiens | place: Madagascar | study: EMG produced TPA metagenomics assembly of the PRJNA485056 data...
ATTTTGTTTTATAAACCTTTCCAACACAAAAAAATCTTGTTCTTTCATTACATTTGGATGATAGCAAAAAGTAATCAAATAAAATGGTAACTTTCTTACTCTCCCAGACTGTTGTGGTACAAATGTCATACCATATTTTTGATAAGTCCTATTCGCTATAGTATCAGAAATAAATCTAATATTACTCTCTTCTTTTAACGCTTTTATTGTATTTTCATCAAAAGTATGCGATGGTGCAAAAAAAACTTGTGGGTCATGTCCATTTTCCCGAAATATTTTTACCCCACTACGAATCTTTTCCTTTTGTTGTTCCAATGATATCCCCGCAAATTCAGATCTCTTATTCACTGGATTAATACCACCCTCATTCGTGCTATATACATGATTATAACCATGAAGTGCTATAATCCACCCCTTATTTTCCCATTTATTTACTTTATTCCAAAACGATGAATCAATTGGATATTCGTCCATCATAGCATCTTGACACTTTGGAATTACACCTACCAATGGTTTAATATTATACTTATCTAACAATACTTCCATTCTATTCCATTTTACAATATCCATTCTTTCTGCCGCATCGTCTAATCGTAATATATATTTACCCATTTATTTCCTCATAAAACTTTGTTAGCCATTCAACAGATTTCTTTATATCAAAACCCGCTTGAATAATTTTATCTATAACATTCTTTCTAGTCAAATCAGTTTCTTTAATTGCGTCAATCCACACCTGTGTTCCTTTGTAAATAGGAAGAAACTTCACCAGTTCTGATATTGCTACCTCTTTTGTAATTTTATCAGAAACAAAACAAGGAAGACCTGATGCCTGTGCTTCAACAACTGTTACAGGAAGTCCTTCCCATTTTGACGGAAACAAGAAAACATCTGCCGCGTTCAATATGTCTGGGATGTCAGTTCTTGCCCCTAACATTTTAACATTTGATTTTAAATTTAATTGTTCAATTTGTTTTTCTATTTCCGATAATAACTCTCCATCCCCTACGAGCAATAACATGGAATTCGGTATTTCTTTTATCAGCATTGCAAACACATGCAACAAAAATATATGGTTCTTTGCCTCATGCAGCCGTCCTACATGCATAAATACCTTTACACTTTCATCAATTCCAAATTGATTTCTTAATATGCTACGCTGTACCCTATCAAAAGAATATCTCCGCGTGTCTATTGCATTTTTAATTGTAAAATATCTATCACTTTTTACAATTCTTTTACCGAATAACCATTCTCCAGCTTCTTTAGAACATCCCATAAAATAATCAGCCTCATACCTCAATGGATACTGTAAAATAGCTTTAACAAATGATTTCATTCCCTTTCCATTTGAAGTGCTATGACTATGTATAATTGTTTTCAAACCATATTTTTTTGCAATTGGAATGTAAATAGATGCATAACTTCTAACATGAGAGTGAAGTATTTTATATTCCTTATGTTTTTCAAAAAAAGCTTTCCATTCATTTATTAATAAAGGTAAATTATATATTCGAATTTTAGGGAAAAAATATATTTTTCCTCCTAACTGTTCTATTTCACTTACATAAGCCTGATTTCTACCTGAATGAGTAACAAAATCGAACTGAATTTTCTCCCGATCTATGTTTCTGTATATATTCATTATCATAGTTTCAGCTCCACCCATATCAAGTCCGCCAAAAACATGTAAAATTCTAATCATACAAACTAATTTCCTTAATATATTTATCAACAACTATTTTTCTATCAAATCTTTTTTTTGTAATTTTTCTTCCTTCTAATCCCATTTCTTTTTTTTCGGTATAAGATAATATCAAAAATTTCTGTATAGTTCTAATCAAATCATTACTGTTTTTTGCTTCGACAATATATCCATTGATAGTATCATCCACAATTTCTCTGCATCCAGCCCTATTCGTTGTTATAATAGGTCTTCCCGATGCACATGCTTCCAATAGGACATTACTCATTCCCTCCGGATAATAAGTCGGATGAATTACACAATGAATATCTTTCAAGAATTCTGAAATATCATTAACCATACCATGATAAATTACCGTTCCATTTTCATTTAATTCAAAAAGTTTTCCTTCATATTCCTTCTCGCAAAAACCACACACATGAAATTCTGTATTCGAATATTGTGCTTTTATTTTTTGTGCTGCTTCAAGGTACTGATCAATGCCTTTTTCTTTCATAATTCTTGAAATGAATGCAAACCGAATCACTTCATCATCAGGATATGGAAGCAGTGGAAATCTTTCCAAATTAACACCTGATCCCGGAATTATTTCATAATTCTCCTTTACTGTTCCATGCTGTTCCATAAACTCTTTATTTTCTTCATTTTGAAAGAAAACCTTTTTTGCTCCCTTTAATCCCATTTTGTATAATCTAAGCGTTATAAACCGCAATACGCTCTTATTTTCAACCGCTGTGCCTAATCCCGTAACATTCACAATATAAGGGATTTTCATTCTAGTACACATTATTCCCCCATATATATTAGGTTTTATAGTATATGTTAAAACAATATTAGGTTTATACTTTTTTAAAATATTGTGATAAAATACAACCAATTTTAATTCTTTGAATGGATTCACACCATGACGTTCAAGCACAGTACATGGGATAAAATATGCACCTATATTTACCAATTCTGGAATAAACTCTCCGTCAGGAAGACACATATATACTTCATGCGTCTTTACAAGTTCCTCTATCAATTCTCTTCTAAATTTATATAAACCAACATCATTATTTGCCAGTATTAATATCCGCAACTTTTCTTCTCCTTATGTAACTCTATAGCTGGAACTCCCATATAAGTTCCTTTCTTCTTTATATTTCTTACAACCACCGCACCAGCACCGATCATACATCCACCACATATCTCAATATTGTTACTCACTGTAGCTCCTGCACCGATCCAAGTTCCATTTCCAATGATTACAGTGCCTGCAACATGTGCTCCTACCGAAACATGTACAAAGTCTCCAATATTACAATCATGGTCAACGGATGCACCAGTATTTATGATGCATCCCTCTCCAATATTTGTATCAGAGTTAATTATCGCGCCTGCCATAACCACAGTACCTTTTCCAATTGTAACTCTTCTGCTGATTACAGATTGCGGATGGATCAATGTTGTAAGTCTGTCTTCTCCTACTTTTTGTTGCATTTTCTTGCGAATAGAGGCATTCCCTATCGCAACAATAATATCATAATCTGGATATTTTGCTGCATCTTCTGATGTTCCCACAACTGGAAATCCAGCACATTCTTTTAATTCAGGATTATCATCGAGAAATACTATTTCTTCATATCCGTTTTTGACAGCAATATCAGCAATCACTTTTCCATGACCACTTGCACCTATGATAGCTAATCTTTTCATTTATTTGTTTCCCATAAACTCTTCCATCGTCGCTGATGTATCAGACGAAATTCCTTCTTTTTTCACTACAGTTTTTACTGTATCCAAAATAACCTTAATATCCGTTTTCATCGAAACATGATTCACATACCATACATCCATTGCGAACTTTTCTTCCCATGACACTGCGTTTCTTCCATGTGCCTGTGCATACCCGGTAAGTCCCGGTCTGACATCATGCCTGTGATGCTGTTCTTCATTATATCTTGGCAAATACTGTACCAATAATGGTCTCGGACCAATAAGGCTCATATCACCTTTCAGAATATTGAAAATCTCTGGCAATTCATCCAAAGAGGTTGCCCGAAGAGTTTTTCCAAACTTTGTCAGTCGAATCTCATCCGATAACAAGTTCCCGTTTTCATCCCGCGCATCTGTCATTGTGCGAAACTTATACATATTGAAAATTCTTTCGTTTTTTCCCGGTCTTTGTTGTTTAAACAGTACTGGAGAACCAAGTTTTACACGAACCAGTACCGCCAAAATTATATATAACCACCAGAATAATACCAAAACAACCAGTGAACACACAATATCTATCAGTCGTTTTACATATTTTTCATAAAAACCCTGTCTATGTTGCATTATTATCTCCTGCTTATGCAAAACACTCTTTGATCACTTCTATAATTCGGTTCTGCTGCTCCACTGTCATTTTATTATCACTTGGCAGACATAACCCTCTATGAAAAATATCCATCCCCACATCAAGTGGCTTTCCGTCTTTTCCAAGAGTTCCACCGCTGATATAAGCATTAGTCTTCGCTCTTCCGTTTCCTTCCCTTGTCACAAAACCATTCATACGATAAATCGGCTGCATATGCATCGGTTTCCATATCGGTCGTCCTTCCGCATTGATGCCTGCGATAGCTTCCAGAATTTCTGTCGGACAACTTTTTCCAGGTGCTCCAATATAAAGGGCTTCTAGTCCGCCGCGGACTTGCTTACACATGGCGTCCGGTTCAATGATCATACAACTGAGCCAGAAATTCGGTTCACTATTTGTTCCATCATATGGGTTCATATGTACTGGAAGTCCCTTCAGTCCGTCTTTATATCTTTCATAAATTGCTTTTTTCTGTGCAATATGCTCTTCCAGATAAGGGAACTGCCCTCTCACCACGCCTGCGATCACATTGCTCATACGGTAATTGTATCCTAGTTCCTCATGTTGATACCACGGAGCATTTTCTCTGGACTGTGTGGACCATTTCCGCACTTTCTTTGTAGTTTCTTCATCATCGGTAAGAAGCATTCCGCCGGCTGATCCGGTTATAATCTTATTTCCATTAAATGAGATTGCGTTAAAATCACCAAATTGTCCCGTCTGCTTTCCTTTATAAGTCGCACCAAGTGATTCTGCTGCATCCTCGATCAAAATCGCATTGTGTTGTTCACACACATTTCGGATTTCGTCCACTTTTCCCGGTGTACCGTATAGATGTGCTGTAACAACCACTTTCACTTCCGGATAAAGTACAAATGCTTTTTCCAGTGCCACCGGGTCCATATTCCAGGTATCGTATTCCGTATCGATAAATACCGGAACTCCACCTTCATAGACAACCGGATTCACGGTTGCATCAAACGTCATATCGGAACAGAATACTTTATCTCCCGGTTTTACCCCTGCCAGTTTCACTGCCATATGAAGTGCTGCGGTTCCTGCTGACAGGGCGACTGCATATTTACATCCTACCTTTTCACTGGCTAATCGCTCCACTTCATTGATATTTGCACCAACCGTTGACATCCAGTTGGTTTCATAGGCTTCTTTTATGTATTCCAGTTCCGGTCCATGCATGGTGGGGGAACTGAGCCATACTTTATTTTCAAATGCTTCTCTTTCTTTTGTGAAGTCAAACATTTGTTTTCCTCTTTTCTAACTGTATTGAACACTTCGTCTCATAAACTAGTTTATTATATCATATATATACATATTTTTCAAAAATATTTTCTCCACTGACATCAATAAATTGTGTAAATCGCATCTCTCTATGATTTTCCCAATCACACACATATCCATCCATGATTCCAAAGTCACGGCAATTCTCCTGACAAGCATAGGACTAGAGGTTCCATATAACATAACCTCTGCCACAAGCCTGTCCTCTGTCCATGTAATGATTACTGTATGTCTCCAGACGCCAAAACCTTTTGCATTTCCTAAACTTTCCAACACTTCCGTGTTCTTTTTATCTCTCTCTTGAAAGGCGTCCCCATTCTGATATATCCAAGACTATACATACCATTTTCATTCGATTTCATCACAGAGACAATCTTACTGGCTCCTCCGCGTCTCTTGGGGTTATGGCTTCCACGTTTTCCCGGACCTATAAACATACGAGGAGGTGTAATTGGTGAATTTCTCGCTAGCTTCAGTTCTAATGCCGAAAACAAAGTATTCACTTCATCTGAGACATATCCTTTCGGCAATTTTTGCATACCACCAATACATGCCGGAATAATGTGCTCCTGATTTCTAAAATGTGCTTCTGTATCATTTTCTTTTGTATAAATGCATAAATTTTCTTCTTGTGTCATATAACTTCTCCTCTCACTGGAACCATAACATCCCCATAGCTCCATCTCAGTTCCTCAATCGTTGGACAAGCTTCTGGCAAATATTTTTCAATCATATCACGTATTTCCAACATCTCTGCCTGCTCGCTTTCCACAAAGTTGCCAAGTCCGAATGTTCCTTTCTGCACCAGCGGAACGCTCAATCTTCCTTGTTCACTTTTCTTACTGGCAAATCTGGAGAGACCATTTTCCAACGGATGTTGATTAATTATGAAAAAAGTTCTATCTGTTTCAGCATCTTCTGCAATATTATTATATGCAATATCTATTTCCAAGCCCAAGTCTGAAAACACAAACCAGACATGCGCTTCCGTGCTTCCATCCCGTGCATTTTTCCACATTAACCGCTTTAACAGAACGATATCAGTAAAACCAAGGAGTATGCCTAAAATAACATATTCTTTTTCTGCTGGTCCGGACATAAAATTCTGGATGTTCTTTCGGATGGACGCATTTTTTCTCTGGAACTCACTTGTTGATGGAATTGCCTTGATTGCATCAATGACATACAACACACGTACCGCGAAACTGACAACCATATAATATGTATGGAGTCCTGGAGCATATTGCTCAATCGACACCAGATGCTTTGTCCGGCGATATTCTTCATAATACTTTTTGCATTTTTCATAATCATCCATACGATACGCATAGTAACTCATGCGTAAGGCAATCTCATTGATAACTGGATGTTCCTGAAGAATTGGCAGGATTTGTTCTGCCTCTTCCATGAGATGTTTCATCCTGTCTTTGTATATGGGTCTTCCGTATGCATCCACATTAAGGGCAATGCACGCCTCATCTATCAAGTTAAGATTACACATGAGTTCTTCAAGTTCCAATCCATTTTCTTTATACAGATTACTTGCGTTCTCAAGCTCTTCTAACACATTCTCCCACCGGTAGGTCTGCGGGTGGTTTTTCTGCAATCTGGCTTCTTCTTCGAAACAGAAACACCGCTCATATACAGCCTCAGATGGAAGCGACTTACGAAATTTTTCCAAATCATCCAATGACTGATGCTTCATATATTCCGCTGCGTCTTCCCGCAAATCTGCATATTTTTTAACGATACCTCCATGCAGATCTTCGAAAAATGACTGAATGTTCTTATAGCAATGGTATCTTGCTGGCATAGGCAACTGCCTTATGAGTTCTTTGTCTTTATTCAGTGCCTGCAAAACATGAACAGGATCCAGTCTCGAAGACCATACGACATGTGCCACTGAAGCTTCAAACATACAACGATTCCTGTCCGGCATTTTTCTTTGCCCAATACACGTCAGCATATCCTGTACATTTTTCTCCAGTCTGGAACGTTCCGCACCTGTCTGGCGTAACATTTCCAGCTCTACATAACGATAAGCAATATAATCCTGTGGGTTTTTCATGTCAAGATGTTCTTTTAATATTTCCAGTTCCGATTTCCATTCCTCATATGATATATGCTGATGCAACCGCGTCTTATTAAATACATAATTATAGTACAAAATCGTCCACAATTCTGATGTTTGTAAATCGTTCTCCTCGCAAAAGAGTATCGCTTTCTCAAAAGCATCCTCTGCATCCTTATAGGCTTTAGTCAGTACATAGGCCACTCCACGGTTAATCAGAATCTGGCTTCGTATCGTGATGTCCGTTTCTTCATTGCATAATGCCTCTGCCTTCCGTATTTGTTCATTTGCCTGTTCTATATGTCCGGTTCTCTGATATTGGATAAAGTAAAGCAGGTGGTTGAACGCTGTATCTTTTTCCCCTGCTTCTGCCCGTCTTCTCATTTCCAGTTCATTTGCATGAAAACTCCCCATCTGCGTCCGCAAAAACATTTTATACCGCTTATAGGTTTCCTTTTGTTTCTTCGTCATCTTTGATGGCAGCAATTTCTCCAGACGCTTCCATGCCTCTATTAAGTTATAGTTATAATTCTGCGGTTGCGCATACAAGCAGCTTACTTTCAATTCCCTGCGCATGATCCAATAGATATGTATGCAACGATACGCCAGTATAATCATAATTCCAAGAATCAGACACAAGATTCCATACAGACTCTTCAAAAATTCTTTAGCTTCCGGCTTCGTTTCTCTACATAATACCTGCATTCCAAATCCAAGCACAAAAAGGAAATATACTCCTGCTATCTCACTTATAACTGTTCCAAACATATATCTTGGCATCTGTAACCAATTCTTGTTTGTGAAGCAGATAATTCCAATTGCTAACATCATTAAAATTGTCGGAATATACAAATTTGTTCCACCAAAAGTCTGATCCACTAATGCAAGCAATAAATCAATCATTTACCTTCTCCTCCCTGTACTTCTTTTAAAACGATACACTTTATTATACCATTTACGAATAGAGCATGCAGTAAAATTAAAGAGAGCAGCCGCTCCGACTGCTCCCCATTCTACTTCTAATTATTTGCTTTTTTCCACCTGATACGAAGGCACTAACCGTTTCACCACCAGCTTCATCTGTGGATCATCTTCATATGCCGTCTTCTTCAGATCTTTCAAATGTTCAAAAAACTCTTCCCTGTCAAATTCAATCGGTTTTCCGATAAAAATCAGATCATTCTCCGTTTTCTGAAGTCCTTCCTCTTCTTTCAGACACTCTTCAAACATCTTTTCCCCCGGTCGAAGCCCTGTATACACAATCGGAATATCCACATCCGGTTCAAATCCGGATAACTTGATCAGATTTCTTGCCATATCATCGATCTTTACCGGCTCTCCCATATCCAGCACAAAGATTTCTCCGCCCTTTGCGTAAGCCCCTGCCTGTAAGACAAGTGATACTGCTTCTGGAATCGTCATAAAATAACGAATAATATTTTTATCGGTAACGGTAACCGGTCCGCCCTCTGCGATCTGCTTTTTGAAAAGAGGAATCACACTTCCGTTACTTCCCAGTACATTTCCAAAGCGAACCGCTACATAATTGGTTTTCGGAAAACGATGCTGCATTCCCTGAATAATCATCTCACAGATACGTTTAGACGCTCCCATGATATTGGTCGGATTTACGGCTTTATCCGTAGAAATCAATACCATGCGCTCCGTTCCGTTTCTTCCTGCTGCCATAGCCACATTATAAGTACCGAATACATTGTTTTTGATTGCCTCATTCGGACTGTCCTCCATGAGTGGCACATGCTTATGTGCAGCTGCATGAAAAACAATCGCCGGTTTATAATCCGAAAATACGGTATCCACACGATGGGTATTTCTCACAGATCCAATCAGCACAACCAGATTCAGATTCGGAAATTTCTTTCTTAACTCCTGTTGAAGGTCATACGTGGTATTTTCATAAATATCAAATATTACCAGCTGCGAAGGATGATGCGCCGCAATCTGGCGACAGAGTTCACTTCCGATGGAACCACCGCCACCGGTTACAAGTACAACCTTTCCCGCAATGTATCCCATGACCTCATCCAGATTTGTCTTCACCGGCTCTCGTCCCAGTAAATCTTCGATTTCCACCTCACGGAAATTTGAGACACTTACTTCGTCATTCACAATCTGCGCCATACTAGGCAAAATTTTAATTTTACATCCCGTGTTTTTACACAATTCCAGAATCTTTTTCTTTCGATCTCCCGGCAGATTCGGGATGGCAATAAAGATTTCCTGCACTTCGTATTTTTCTGCTGCCCATGGAATCTTGCTGTCATTTCCCACAATCGGAGCTCCCAGAATGGTGCTTCCTATCTTATTCTTGTCTGCATCGATCACACATACTACACGATTGCGGATCAGCGGACTGTTCTCCATATTTTTTATCAGGAAATTTGCACTGTCTCCTGCTCCAATCACCATGGTAGCAATGGCATGTCTGGATGCATCTCCCAGATAACTGTGTCGTATGATACGCAGTCCCCGGTATACAAAGCGGCTTCCGGACACCAGTGCCAGCAAAAAGAAAAAATACAAAATATAATAAGAACGCGGCATGTTCCATTGGAACATATGCATCCCAAGACTCTGTATTGCAGCACTGAGCAGACACGCAATCACTACATTTAATAGTTCCTGTACGCTCGCATATTCCCACAGACTATTATACAGATGCATAATAAAAAATATCACAATGGTTACAATCATATTTACCCAGAAATATTGCAATGCTGTCTCTAAAAAAGGAATTCCCTGCTCACTCTTTAAACTGAAATCAAAACGTGTCCAGATAGAAAGAATTTCCGCCAGAAAGATTGCCAATATATCGTAAATTACCAACAATACGATTCGTATATATTTTGCCGTTTCTCCCCCAAACCGGTTTTTCATTTGTTGCATGTCAAAATTACTCCCTATAATCTTCTCATTTTCATGACTTGACTGATTTTCTCTGTTTTCTTGACTGTTTCTTTCCGGACTGCTTCTTTGCAGAAGTTTCTGTTGTCACTGCTTTTTCCGTTTTAAGGTCGTTCTGTTCCACAACAACATCATTTTTCTCAGAAACCGGTTCCTTTGCGAAAAGATTTTCTTTCTTAACCAGCATCCGGTTCACTGCAAGTCCCAGACCAAGCATGCCCCAGAATACCGGAGCGGTACATACATTGGAATCATTTGCAATACCTGCAAACATATATACCAGCACTGCTGCAAATAATCCAAATCCAACCCAGCTGATACTCTCGTGTAAATTCGCTCTGCGATAGATGCGTGCCGACTGTACCAGGTACCAGAACAGAAATACCAGGAGTGCCAGGGTACCGAGTAATCCGGTTTCCACCCACTGCTGCAGATACCAGCTATGGGCTTTTACATCATAGCTGTTTGCGCCGTAGACATAGTTCTGACTGATATAATCATTCTGTGGCACTTCAAACATGTAAGTATT
>ERZ1034876.1232-NODE-1232-length-10820-cov-10.522620_pt1 | contig 10820 bp, 5 predicted proteins | sample MGYA00520698_ERZ1034876 | MGnify/ENA primary metagenome ERZ1034876 (study PRJEB33766, sample SAMN09781723) | gut metagenome | biome: gut microbiome | host: Homo sapiens | place: Madagascar | study: EMG produced TPA metagenomics assembly of the PRJNA485056 data...
GTTCATCTCTATATATTATATATAGTTGTGACGCCGTTGGATATTATAGTGGAAAGCACTGGACAAATGCAAGTGCTTCTAATGCAAGCGTAGATTCTGACTTTGTTATATATACATATAAACTTTCTGGACAAAGTAACAAAACCACATGTACTTCCTCCTGTATTACCTTAAAATGTTCTGGAAATCTTGATACTTATGTTGAAGTTGGAAATGTAGGAATTGTAAAGATTACATCGCAAACTTATTCAAGTAAAACCAATTTCTATGCTTCAAGTTATTTATAATAATGAAAAAAAGATATATAGTGATACTCGTTTTGCTTATACTGATCTTACTCTATAATAGATATGGATCTGGTGTCTAAAATCATTTAAGTGCATTGCTTAGCTTTTCTCCCATTTGCTACCTCCCTATATGCCTATATAATAAAACATGTGTTCGATTATATCAAATAAAAATTATTGCCAAACCATCCTCAACTGTCCGACCTGCTCCTCCACAATCCGCCCCGACCTCTGCTTCATGACTCTCTGCACAATCCGCCGCCTCCGGTAAAAACAATTCCGGCTGATTTGGAAAATTCCGTGGTGCACATTCACTTTATTTCTTGTGTATTTTTGTGTATTTTAGTTGACTTTTGTGTAATATTGTGTATGATATAATTAAAGGAGGTACATAATGAATCCAAGGCAACAAACGATTAAACAACTCAGTGCTTCCGGTTATGAATTGAAACGCCACGGTGCTAATCACGACATTTACTACAATCCGCAGACACACAGCACCGTACCTGTCAAACGACACGATTTCAATGAAAACGACATGAAGTACATCTTCAAGGAAGCCAATATTAGCAGGATGCATTAAATAGTTTCCTGCTTCCAAATAGGAGGGTTACTATGAAATATATTTATACAGCTTTGTTTACACCTATCGAGGACGGATCCGGATACTACGCAAAAGTCCCTGATCTTCCTGGATGCATCACTACTGGCAATAGTCTTTCTGATGCAATTGACCAAATTACCGATGCAATGAGCGCATGGCTTGTTGTTGCAGAGGATGAAGGCGAACCGATTACTCCTCCATCACCACAGGAAAAATTAAGTGTTGATGCCGGCACAATCTGTTCCCTGATTTCCGCAGATACCATTGAATATCGTGCCCAGACAGATACTCGCGCCGTTCGAAAAAATGTTTCTCTTCCAAGTTGGATGGTCCGTCTTGCTGACAAGCGCGGAATCAACTGCTCACAAGTCCTTCAGGATGCCTTACGAACACTTCTTGATAACTCCACTATCGCACATACTCATTAACATTATCCCTTAAAAACCAGTTATCTATATGGGTAACTGGTTTTCTCATAAAACAAAAACTGCCTCTCCATCAACCATAACTCAAAAGAGAGCCTGTTTCCTGACTCTTTCCCTTTTATCCCCTATTACATAAATAGTCTCTCGGAATCTCTACAGTATGGGGCCATGCAGATATTCCATACAAAATAATTAGTGCCTGCTGAGTAAGCAGACACTAATTATAAACTTCATTATCTATTTGCTTTTTTCTTTTTCATTACAACAATAACAACTCCTGCCGCAACAACTACCGCTGCTGCAATCAGAACAATAACAATCGTCATGGCCGCACCATCCTGTTTTACAAGTACAAGTGCACTGATACCATCCATTGTATACTCGCCACCCTTGATTGTCTCGATTGTCTCAACGCCAGCTTTCTGTCCGTTTATGCAGACTTTCCATTTTCCTTCCGGAATTGTAACTTTTGCCTTGTCAGTGTTTGCATTAAAAAGAAGATACATCTCTTTTGCACTTTCATCTTTCTGACCGCCCTTTATATTAATTCCTACAATATTATCCCCAAGTCCTTCTACGGATTTTACATATTTTTTCACATCCCCTGATGTAGATAACCGAAGTGCCGGATGTGCCTTTCTGAACTTAATAAGTCCCTTATAATATTCAAATACATCTGCGTATTTCTTGTCGGATAATGTATCCCACTTAATGCTGTTTACATCGTCTCCTGCATTGTATGAGTTTGAATTAAATGTTCCATCATCATTGACCTTTGTGCGAAGCATTTCCTCTCCTGCCTGCAAAAATGGCACACCTTCTGCAGTCATATAAAAGGCTGCTGCAAGATTATTCATCTTTATGATGTCCTCTTCACTTGAAGTTGTTTTAGAACCTGCAATTCTGTCAAAAAGTGTGTTATTGTCATGGCATGATGCATAGTTGATAATCTGGCTTGGCTCCTTGCACCATGACTCGTTTGCCATGAATGAATCTGCCATTTTCTTCTCTGCATTCGTTGCTCCTGATACGAATCCGAATGTTGCAGTATCAAATACGCTTCCTTTTAATCCATCACGCATATTGTCGTTGAAAAATGCGAAATCCGGAGTGGAAGCGGAATTTACCTGTGTAGCCAATGTCACATTATCTTTTGTGACACCGGTCTCCATGGTCCATCCTTCCCCATAGAAAATGACATCCGGATGTGTCTTGTGTACTTCCTCTACAATCTCATTAATTGTATCGGTATCTAAAAGTCCAACCAGGTCAAATCTAAAACCATCCATATGATATTCATCTGCCCAGTAGCATACGGAATCCACAATATATTTCCGTACCATGTTTCTCTCGGATGCTGTATCATTTCCACATCCTGAGCCGTTTGAATACGAACCGTCTTCATTGATACGGGAAAAATAACCCGGAACAAGTTTATTGATACAGAAATCATCTGCACTCATAACATGATTGTATACCACATCCATTACAACGCTAAGTCCGTTATCATGCATAGACTTAATCATCTGTTTTGCCTCTTTTACACGCACATCCCCATTGTGTGGATCTGTAGAATAGGAACCCTCCGGTACATTGTAGTTAACCGGATCATATCCCCAATTATATAAATTCGACTGATCGTTTCCTTCATCTACGGAACCAAAATCATAGATTGGAAGTAAATGCACATGTGTCACACCAAGTTCCTTAATATGATCGATTCCAGTTGAAATACCATCTTTGGTCTTTGTTCCGGTCTCCGTCATTTCAAGGAATTTACCAACATTTTTTATGCCAGAACTTTTGTCTGCTGATAAATCGCGCATCTGTAATTCGTAGATGATCGCATCATTAATGCTCTCTCCTGCATGTGGATTGGTATCCTTATCCCAACCATCCGGATTTGTCTCTTCAAGATTGATTACCATGGCACGCTGTCCATTTACACCAGTCGTTCTGGCATATGGATCACAGGCTTCTTTTGTTGAACCGTCGATTGTTGAACTGTATGTGTAGTAGGTTCCATTTAAGTCCCCATCCACTTTTGCAACCCATGTTCCATTCTTATCGGCATTCATCTCAATGCTTTCTTTCGGCTCTTTATCGTCCGGATCTCCTGTCTCGTATAAATTAAGCATAACTTTCTCAGAAGTAGGTGCCCACACCCTGAATGTTGTGCTGTCCTTACTCCATGTAGCACCAAGATCATCCCCATCATATGTATACTCATCTTCAAATTCTTTTGTTGAATATATGATTGGCATTCTGATATCACTTACGGTACCATCATATGTAATCTGGTAACTCTTTGAACTGTCAAGTTCCTCTTTCAGAGTAAGTGTATAGGTAGAATCATCTCCCTCTTTTACATCTGCTATCTGAATTTCCCCATCTTTACCTTCTACCTTAAAGGCATTTTTAAGTTCTCCTTCAATATCACCAGTCATTGTGGCTGTGATCGTCTTATCCCCATTGTACTTTGCAGTATTAAGCTTTATTCCCCTTACTGCATCATCGCCGTATTCCTTTGTATAACCCTCAACACCTGATTCGACTTTAACGATCACGGTTCCTGATATCATTTCTGATATATCAATGAACTGATCCTCTTCATAATCCTTCGCCCAATCCTGTGTTCTTACAACAAATCCTACGGAAGTCACACCGGCTGGAATTTCAATTCTGGCAACTGCATCCCCATCCTTAGCCTCTAAAGGATAGTCATTTCCTTCCTGTCCCTCGGCCCACATCCATACAGACCATGGATCATAATCACCATCTGCCCTGTGATAATGAAATTCTATCACAGGTTCTCCATCCGCTTTGACCGGTACGGTATCCAGTATTACCGTACTGATTGTCATGATAAGCATAAGAATTGCCATCCCCAATGCGCTTATACGTTTTCTTGTCATTTTCGTTTCTCCCTTCATTACGAAATTTTACGAAATTTCTTTTTGTATAAATTAGCATATATTTTTATATTTTTCAAGTCTAAATTGTATATTTTTGAGAAAAACCGTTATTTTTTACCATAACACGGTTATTTGCTGTACGGAAACTTGGAGCATCCCTGCTTATAACCATAAAAATAAAAACGAGCAGCAAAACCGGATTTACACCAGTCTGCTACTCGTTTGATGATTATAATATTTTCTTTTCTTGTGCCATTGCAACCAGTTATCGGACAAATGGCAGGAACGTAATGCTATACTTTATTTTCCAAACCGGCTGATTTCTTTCGCATATGATATTTCCGTTTTTCCTCATACATTTTCTCATCCATATGCATTAAAAAAGTTTCTGCGTCATCTTCTGTCCCAAATTCCGTGTATCCCATGGAAACACTTAAACGAAACGGTTCTATACCGGATTCATTAAACCGGGACAGATTATGGGTAATCTCCTCCATTGTCGCTAAGACACGCTCCGTATCAACACCTGACAGCAGCACAATAAACTCATCTCCCGCATACCGGATTGCCATACCAGCATCCGGTATGGATCTGATGAGTATATTTCCCAACGTACAAATAGCCTTATCACCCGTACTATGACCTAAATTGTCATTAATACACTTGAAATCGTTTACATCCATCATGATTCCATATAAGGATTTCTGGCTTGCAATTTTCTTTTCCGCAAGCACCGCATTAAAATATCTCCGGTTGTATAATCCGGAAAGCTCATCCATATACAAACTCTCTGCGTATGACTGCATCTGCACAAATATCAATGCGACCGCAACCAGCACCCATGATGATGTAATTCCATAAAAAAGGAACTGGATAACCACGCCTGCAAAACAAGGTCCAACGAAATAGATCACCGGGAAAAAATTCAGGTTAACCCCTTGTTTTTTGGAATGATACACCAGATAGATACTGTAAGCAAAATATATGACAAGCGAAATATATCCCACCAGCGCACCGGCAGTTCTCTGGTATACATTCTCCCCGGATATTTTAAACATAATCCCTGTTCCAAACAGATTACATAAAACCATAATTACTTCTACCAGCCAGGGAAATATCTCCACTCCTGCTTTTTGAACCATTCTTTTATAATTTCGATAGATACGCAATTCCACGTACATACACCAAAGCATACCCATACTGACTGTCCCTATAAAGCATATGCTGTTAGAGATATAATTAATCTGCCGGCTGCCAGTAAACTGTTTTCCATCTACGAGAAAAGCAATGGTTTCAGACAATGCCCCCACTAAATTTACGATTGCTATTCCATCATATATTTTATCTCCCACATGAAGGCTCTCTCTGTTCTTTCGTCTGCAAAACAAAAGGAACCACATCATTAACACGGTCAATCCGTTTGCCATTAATATTTCTTCTAAAACGATGATTGTTATCCCCTCCATCATTCACGGTATAAACTCATTTTTACTAAAATGAGTTCTATTATTATACCAAATCAAAACCGGTTTTTGTATTTTTCGACATGAATTACAGTTTTTTTAACGTGAACGATGATTTTTTATGTTTCATCACTTTTCACAACCTACTGCAACTGTGAAAAACCCACGGCTTACAAAGTTAACGGTCTTTGTATCGGAATCATAATAAGATCCCGGTATCTTAACTGCTGCACCGTGTTTATCAATTTTATATGCAAAAATCTTTTTGTCTTTTTCCTTTTTCGAAGCATTATAGGAAATAGCGACCCTGATCCGTCCCTTTTTCAGGACAGACGACTGCTTTTTCTTTATTCCTGTGACGGAAAAATCATAAACCGGACGTTTTCCAATAATTTTCCCTGCCCTGGCAGAAAGATTTTTCTTGTCAGCCTGTTTCATTTTGATAACCACAGCTGTTTTCATTTCTTTCTTTAATTCTTTTAATGCCTTCGAATCAAAGGTAAGATTTACATTGCCACCATTGACCTTCCATTCTTTTACATTCTTTTTGACAAGTAAATTTACCGCCTGCTTATCCATTTCAAGATGCAGATTCTTCCAGTTTTTAGCTTTTCCTGTATCAAAAGTTATTTCAACAGACAGGTCTTTTATCCTGCCACCCTGTTCTTTTTCTGCCTTTGTAATTTCTTTTTTCAAAACTGCTGCAATATTCTTCACTTTGACAGTATTATTTTTAACTGCAGATTTTACTTTGACATTAAGATTCTTAACAGAAACGGGCGTGTCTTCTGCGGATGGCGGTGTCACATTCCCCGGTTCTTCTTTTGCATGATCCGGTGCCGGTAATGTGCCGGAATCCGGTGAAACATTGCCTGATGATCCGCCGGAACTGCCTCCGGAACTTCCGCCAGAACCGCCCCCGGTCTGGGAATGATCCGCCGTTACACGGACCTGACAATCTGCCTTACTTCCTGTATAGTTGCCATTTCCATCATAGCATGCGGTGAACGTATATGTTTTCGTTTCATTCGGAAGTGTTGCAATCCAATGATCCGTTCCCTTTTCTTCGAGTGTAATTCCGGAAACATCACAGATTACTTTTATCCCGGCATCTTCCGGAATCCCCTGTCTGCAAAGCTGTAATTCTACTATCCCCGCACCTTTGACCGTATCGTTTTTTGCAGTCAGCTGCATGCTGGTGGAAGCCTTTTCGATTTCCAGGACAGCCTCCCCGTATGTTGGAATAAAAGATGCCTTTTCTGCTTTAAAATAAATCTTATACTGGCCTGCTTCTGTGTAAAACGGCATCTCCGTTTGTGTATACGATCCGTTTTCTGTCAAACTGTAACGGATTTGTACACCATCTTCCTGTTTGATATCAAATGTATGGGGTTTTCCATCATAAGTTACGCGGACAGGTACGGTTTGTATTTCCGGCATCTCACTGTTTTTCCGGTAATAATAAGTGATCTCCTGACGATCCTCTGTGATGTTTATTTCTCCCTGATTTGCACTGTTTCCTGCACATGTATATCCATATAAATCCGGACTTCTTAACGTATACGCAGAATTCTTTGGTACATATACTGTCGCAGGTGCCGTATCAGGCACTGTTGTTTGGGTTCCGTCTTCGTTTTGCAGCATATAACGAATCGTTACGGTGCTCCACGCCTGTCCTGCCGTCTGATTGTCAGCCAGAATTTTCCCGGTATCCTCATCTATGATCTTTCCTTCCAGTCTGTCCCCGGAAACCAGACCAGTTACCGCAGGAAGCGTGACAGAAAGGGACTCTCTGGCAGCATCCGGATCATACCAGTTACTGTGTGGCGGAACGGTATATGTTTCTTCTTTTTCATATTTGACCGTATTGTCTGCTCCAATAATGCGGAAAGTAATCTTCAAATGCTGTTCGGCATCCACTATATTTTGTACGACTGTACGGAATTCCAGATCCTTTCCATTTGCTTTTGTGATATTTGTCTCATCAATCCGGTATTGGTCACTATCCCTGTCAAGTGTTCCTGTCCTGCTATGCGGAATTGTAATTTCAGGATCGCACACATAAACAGATGCCTGCCTGCTGACATAATCACGGTTATTTAATCTCCGCGCCAGTTCCATTTTGCACACTTCACAGAAAGGATTCCCAAGATCCCGCATCATGCAGACGCGGCTCGGCGCAAATACCGTTTCTGTTCCTGCTGCCGTTATTCCGATTCCACGGAACCCAAGCATCTTATGCCATTTAATCTTATCCGGATCCGAGGTGTCGGAAATATTTTCTCCCTGCATCTTTTTATCATATTCATCGCCTAATCTTCCGATGCTGTGGGAAATTTCATGGGTCATGACATCCCCCTGCGCATTCTCATTCGAATTTGCTGAAAAAGAAAAGAGTGCATTGGAAGAAGATCCAATATTCGCAGTCGTATTACAAATGATATGGATGGTTCCAACGGCTGCACCGGTATCCAGGTATCTGCTCTCCAGTTCTGCCCTCAGTGCCCTGGCTTTGTCTTCCCCGTCCTTTGCAAAATAGCAGGATTTTCCGAATGCCTGCACATGAAAATATGTGTCCGGGTTCGACTCCCCATACATCACGCCCACACCAGTTTCAGAGGATACCGTCTGTACCGCATAAATATTGATCCTGTCGGAATACTCTTTATAAGGGGACCACTTTAGCAGCCCCTGTGCTTTTGCCGTTGCATCCTTTAAAAATTGTTCCTGTTGTTCCTGGGTATAGCCCTCACCCATGATAACAATCACAAAATTTTCCTTATCATCACCTGTCTTGTGAATGGCATAAACGGAAGCTGCCGCCGTCTGGTCTGCCGTTGTCTGGTCTGCCATCACAGGATATGGAAACACCAGGGAAAGCAATAACATCAGGCTAAGTACGATTGCCCCAAACCGTTTTCCATCCTTCTTTTTTACATTCGTCATATCATCCTCCGTACTTTCCATTACCAGAAATACTGGTGCTTTCCCTATTCTTCCCACAGACAAACTCCCGGGAAACCATCTGCCGTAAGGCTTCTTAAAGCACGATTACCGCAGCATCAAACCCCTCTACATTTCCATCAAAGGTGTTTTCGGTAAGCAGATTGTACTTCTCGGTGTACTCATTAAATTTTTTTGCACTGCTGCTGCAGTTGAAAATCATGGCAATGGTCTCTTCACCATTTTTTCTGATCAGGACAACTGTCCCTTCCTCATCTTCTGTGACGATCCCAGCCAGTTCGCCTTCCACAATGCATGCATGGCTTTTCCGGACCCGAATCAGCTGCTTGTACCATTCATACATCTCTTTGTCCTGGTATTCTTCGTCCCAGTACATGCCCCGTCTGCAGTCCGGATCGTTTGCTCCCGGCATCGCATACTCATCTCCATAATAAATCATAGGCATTCCCGGCAATAACAACTGAAAAGCGGCTGCCAGATGCTGCTTTTTCTTATTGTCGTTACACAGATGTAAAAATCTTGCGGTATCATGGCTGTCGATCAGATTCCACATAAGGGGATAACAGTTTTTGTTTAAGCGTCCCTTCAAATATCCAAGATTTTGTACGAACTGGCTGACCGTAATTTTTTCGTCTGCAAGCAGATCAATCAGGTTCAGGTAAAATGGATAATTCATGACCGTATCCCATTCATCCCCCTCAAGGAAATCTCCAGCATAATGCCAGATTTCCCCAATGATCAGCAGATCTTTCTTTACTGCCTTGACTGCCTTTCTGAAATTCTTCCAGAAGAAATGGCTGATTTCGTCCCCTACATCCAGTCTCCATCCGTCAATATCGCATTCCTTAATCCAGTAGCATGCAACATCCGTAATGTATTTTTCAACTTCAGGATTTTTCAGGTTTAACTTTGGCATTCCGCCATAATAACCAAAACATTTGAAGTTTGGGATCTCTCCCCATTCGCTTTTAAGCGGGAATCCATCAATAAAATACCAGTCCCGGTATTTGGATTTTTCACCATTTTCCAGGATATCCGCAAACGCAAAAAATTCTCTTCCCGTATGATTGTATACCGCATCCAGGACTACCTTCATACCACGCTCATGCGCTTTTTGTACCAGCTCTTTGAGATCCTCTGTTGTTCCAAAGGATGGGTCTATCTGGTAGTAATCCGTGGTATCATACTTATGGCACGAATTTGATTGAAAGATAGGTGTCATATACAACACATCGATTCCCAGATTCTGAATATCATCCATATGCTCAATGATTCCCCTGAGATTTCCATGCAGATCATCCATAGGCGTAATCGGTGCTTTATACCACAGTTCTTTGTCTACCAGCTCCGTTGCTGCAAAACGGGATGGGAAAATCTGATACACGACCTTGTTTGCTGCCCACTCCGGCACCTCAAACATCTCTTCCTCCCGGAGGTTCTGCGGACAGTCAAACATTCTATCCCTGTTTGTAATGCATTCCTTATCAAACTCATAATTTCCATAATATACCTTTTCTCCCTGCGTGTCCGTAAATTCGAAAAAGTAACGCAGACAGATCAAATGCATCTTTATCTGTGCTTCATAATAATCATGAAACTGTGAGACAGCAACCTTCTTCATCGGAACTGTCTTTCTGGTATCCTTGCGCTCCATAGGTATATACTTGTCCTCATAGTGAAGGATTACCTCCTTCATATCATCCTTTTTTACCTGCACGCGTATCACGAATAAATCCTTATCAACCGCATAGCTAAACCTTTTATCCATATCATGAAAAATTGCTGAATATTCCATAAAATTTCCCCTTTACACTTGTTGTTTTCCTGTATTTTAACTTACTTTTTTCAACAATTCTATCACTATATCCACGATATTTTTAACTTTTTCTACTTTTATGCTTTTTTGCGATGATATTACTGTTCATATATTTTAAAAATGTGCATTATCAGTTTAAAACCAATAACGCACATTTCCTCATTGCATCCTTTTCCCGGATTTATATATGTCACGAGTCAAATTATAGTTCCTGCCTGCGACAAATTTATATGTAAATTCATCATCAATAATTTTTTGCACCGTTTTTAATTTCTATTTTCTGCAACTTTGAATTTCCGGATCATTTCACGCAGATTTTCCGCTTCACTGCTCATCTCCTGACTGG
>ERZ1034876.1240-NODE-1240-length-10755-cov-23.713551_pt1 | contig 10755 bp, 9 predicted proteins | sample MGYA00520698_ERZ1034876 | MGnify/ENA primary metagenome ERZ1034876 (study PRJEB33766, sample SAMN09781723) | gut metagenome | biome: gut microbiome | host: Homo sapiens | place: Madagascar | study: EMG produced TPA metagenomics assembly of the PRJNA485056 data...
TAATGATAAACATAATACTTCTGTGTAAAATTCATATCATAAAGTTATTGCAGGCCTTGACTTTAAATGGGCGTAAACAAAAATAGCCGCCCGCCAGTCAGTGAACCGGCGGGCGGCTATTTTGCTTATTAGTGGATTCACTATTTCATCGATGTTTTTCCTTACAATTTACGTTCCGAAATAACTCAGTGCGTCTGCCCTGCTTCCGTTTACATGTACCTCCAAGTGCAGATGGCTGCCTGTGACCCGCCCTGTGTGACCGACATAGCCGATGACCTGTCCGGCCTGCACCTGCTGGCCGGTGGTGACGCAGATGCTGGAACAGTGGGCATACAAAGTTTCCAACCCGCCTCCGTGGTCGATTTGAATGTAGTAGCCGTAGCTGCCGCCCCAACTGTCAAGGCCGTTGGCAACAATGACCGTGCCACCTGCGGCAGCAAGGATGGGCGTACCCTCGGCGCAAGCAATGTCCGTGCCGGTGTGGGAACTGACCTCGCCTGTTATGGGGTCCACGCGGTGGCCGAATTGCGAGGTAATTGTACCCGCCACCGGCAACGGCCATTGCAGCGTGCCTGTCGGGGTGCGCGTGCTATCCGGGTTCATAAGCTCACCGCCGCCCTGTGCAAAGCCGCCGAGCAATTCTGCCCACAATTCCTCGTATTGCGGGTCTTGCAGCAGTTGCAGGTAAGTGTTCTGGCGGGTGGCAAAATGGTAGTCTGCCGCCATTTCGTCCGGCGTTTTGTGGGTAAGTTCGATTACAAGAACGGTCTCCGTAATGGTCGTAGTAGGGGAGAGGGCATCCGCATCGGCGTTTTCTATAGTGATAGTCTCAACACGGGTGGTGTAGTCTATTTCATTCATTGCCCACATAATTTCCCGCAGCTTGTCTACCTGTTCCTCTTCCAGCGAAGCAACAGGGGAACCAAGCTCGTCCCCTGACACATACGAAGAAAAGACCGCCAGGACATCCTGCCAGCGGATGAAGTACACATCATCGTTGGCTACAATGTCCTGGCGGTCATGTTGTATAGTGTTAGAGATTTCTTCCAGCCTGTCGCGGTATTCCACCGTAAGTGTCTCTACAGCCTCCTGCACTGTGACGGCATTTTCATTGGGTGCATTTGCGGCAAAAAAGATGCCATAGGCCGAACCTGACACAAACGCCACAAGGCTGATGACGATAACAATACTGAGCGCCACGCTGATGCCCGTGGCAATGGCCGCAACAAGGCTGTGCAGGCTGGCAAGAAAATGGCGGATAGCCGAGCGCACTGTCACAACCGCCTTGCGGGTGTTAGCAGCGGCCTTTCGGATAGCAAGCTGCACTTGGTGGGTACGGGTCTGCACCTGTGCTTGGAACGCCATATTATGCACCGCTTCATTGGTGGCGGTACGCAGTTGCCGCTGACTTTGGGTCACGCCGCGAATATCGTGCGGCGCGGTCTTGGCTGTGACAACTTTTTCTTTTGTCCGCTGGCGGGGCAAATCTGCGCCACGGCGCGGGCGCCGCTCCGCATCGGGCAGCGTGCCGTGCCCAGCCTGTTTCGGGCTGACACCGCGCTCACTGGCGGCGCGAGCAATTTCGACCTGTTCTGCATTGCAGTGCTCACGATATTTTTCTATCTTCTTGCAGGCAAACTTTTGCCCCTGCCGCACGGTGAAATCGGTATTTTGTTTTACCGCTGAATAAGATGTGTCGGCCAGTTTTACGCCAGTGTTTTGGGCTGCGTTGCAATCACCATTCTCCTGTGATGAAGTGCTTCCCCACAGCTTAGTTCGGCTTTTCTCTTTGGCTTCTGTCCATGCCTTTTTTAGTGCGGCTTCCGGAATTTTCCTCGCAGCTTTGCTTTTTGGGACACACTCGGTTGGTTTTTCTTTTATGTTCTTCACAGAATCACTTCTTCCATAAATATATTTAACTGAGTTAATTTATCGAATTTTCTGATATAATAAATATACTTAGTAGATAAAAATCTTATCTGCCGTATGCTCTTAATAAGGTGGTTTCGTATATGAAAAATAGGATACTAAATGACACATGGAAGACTCTATACAACCTTGGAGAAAAACTTGGCAGCGGCGGGAATGCCACTGTATTTAAAGTGACACGTAAGTCAGATGGTAAAGAACTCGCAATCAAGTTACTTGGTTGGCGAGACGCAAAACCAAGGTGTTCACGTCTCGAACCATTTCAACGATTTGGCGATGAAATTTCAATTATGCTCAAAAGCAAAGGGACTGTTGGGGTTTTGCCCATTGGAGATTATTCCAAACGCGATGCATGGTACGTAATGCCAATCGCAACTCCAATAATGAAATATATAAAAGCCCCTGATACTACTTTTGATTCAATTTTATCTGGCACAATTGATTTAAGTAGCACATTAAATGACCTTCACAGAAAGAATATTTACCATCGAGATATAAAGCCCCAAAACATCTACTTATATAATGGTCGTTTTACCTTCGGAGACTTTGGCTTGGCCGATTTTCCACATAAAAAAGTTCATCAAACAAAGCCAAATCAAAAACTTGGCCCACTTTTTACAATGGCTCCCGAAATGAAGCGGCATCCTAAAAGTGCTTCTGGTGAAAAGGCAGACGTTTATTCATTTGCAAAAACCATATGGACATTTTTTTCTCGGAATGATCAGAGCTTCGAGGGGCGATACGATTATAACGATTCGGAAATTTCATTACGCTATTGTAGTGCATTTCCTAATCAGCATATTGTAGAACTTGAAGAGCTTCTGTATCAGTCAACAAGCAACTCTCCCGAAGATCGGCCTACCATGAGTCAATTTGTACGACAGCTAAAGAGTTATCAGGAAACGCGTGATTTCCCTGCTTTACAGCAAACACGTGAATGGGATTTCATCCGAAACATTATATTGCCTGGTACGAAGCCAGCAATAATTGAATGGGATGAAATCAGTGACATTTATGACGTATTGAATTCGTTAGTGCATACTTCTGCTCTTAATCATATGCTATTCCCCACAGGAGGAGGATTAGACCTAACGGATATCAAAATAGCCGATGAAAAGGGCTGCCTTAAATTGGCAACTGGTGTAGATGAATACTATTATCTTATTAGCCCGCAAAAGTTGTATTATGTCGAATTTCGGGAAAATCCCAATTGGAATTACATTTTCATTGAATGTAATCAGTTATCTCCAATTTTTAAGGATGGCAAATTAGGAAGAGAGCACTTAGTCGAGGACCGCCCAGGTCATTATGTTTCCGCCAAAGATGCAGTATACGGAGTATATGATTATGATTCGGGGGAGAAGTTTCCTGATGGATACAATATTGTTGACCGTTTTTATAAAGGAAATTTTCTCATTGTTCCCAAATATGGAATCTATAATAGTATAAATAGCACTTATATGGGGATACACCATGATATGCCATTTTCCACTTTTAATAATCTCATTCATACTTTAATATCCATATACAAAAAGGCTGATGAGTTTGGATATAATACTATTACATGTATAGATAATTATTTGCGCAAAAATTATATTATTTCCGACCACGTCGAAAATCAAACAGTTCATGATACTAGACAAATCACAAGCGAAGACTATGAAAATGTTGAATTTTCCATACCCACAGGAAATCAAGGGCCGTTCACGTTTGCAAAATACTATATGAGATTATGCGGTAACAAGTTGGAAAACGATTTTTCTTCTATCATATCTGGCGATGAAGTGTGTTTGTGTATTGATAAGCTACTACATACCCAAAATGCTTTATCTGAAGCTAATGAAGTTCTTTTTTGGAGTAATTACCAGGAGGCACAAATTGCCGCCCAAAAATATTCAGAAGAGTTCCGAGCTGATCTCTCTGGAAAAGGGTTGATTTTGGATTCAACTGACTTATATTTTCAAGTTGAAATCAAAATGACAGCACCTCCTCAAAAGATTTTTGGAATAGAAGAATTAAAGGCATGCATTTCAAATGCTGATGACAGGAAAAATAACACACTGGTTATCAATGCCGATGGTTCCATAGCCATCATTTCTGGATACTGTCCAAAACAGGTTTACCCGGTTGCTCTCGAAACATGGTGTGCGGGAAACAGATATGTTGGAAAATATTCTGCTTTGTCTAATAAAAAGATAGAAGATATTTACAAACTAGCACTTGAAGGATGGTACCATTATTTGAGTTCTAAGCAGCATGTTAGCGTGGACTACATGAGTGAGACCATCTCCGTCAAAGAACTTATACAAAAAATCGATACCCTGACCCAAAACATATTAGAACAGGGCTGAATCCCACAGCTATTATTGCTCTATATATAATGATGCCAAAGCAATTAGACCAAGCAACAGTCTTTACATATAAAATTTGCTCTACATCGTGTGGTGTAGAGCTTTTTGTTTGCAATATAACTCTAAATCGATTATAATTTTGTCATGAGTCAACATTTCGAAGTCTGATAATATGATAAACCATCGACTTCCTCATAGCCACAACATTTCATTATATCGTGTAAAACACAGGAAAGATGTTTATGAAAAGCCAATTATTTATTATCGGAAACGGATTCGATTTGGCGCACAATCTCCCAACCAGATTTTCTCCGGATTTTAAAAATATTGCCATGAGGCATGAGCCAAATTGTTTTTGGGATTTCTACCAGTCTAATAAAGATGACATTTGGTCAGATTTCGAAAATTTGCTTGGATGCCCTGACTTTAACAGCCTCGAAGAGATATTTCAAAGCTATGCACCAAATTATTCCTCGGATAGAGAAACTGACCGTGATGGCATTATTGGTCAGGCAAAATCAAGTGGGAACCTTCAGGATGCCCTACGTGAGTTTGTCAACAACGCGGAATGGGCTTTAAATAATATACAAAGGCAATCCTTCTTTGAAAACCTCCTGAATTCAAATGGGTATTATATTACTTTTAACTATACTCATACTTTGGAAAGCATTTATAATATACCGCAGCAACATATTTTGCATATTCATGGTGAAGCGGGTAAGAACCCCTTGGATTTAGGATATCCCAAAGGAAATTTCACGCCAGAAAAATACAGTTATGATGCCAGAGGAAAAGGAAGAGGTCCATATATCGAGACGGAAATCGAAAATTATGTCAACGGTATCGAAGATTATTATGTCCGAACCGCGTATGAAGAGCTCGTTGACAAGTGCAAATCCTTTTATAAAGAAAGCAGAATCAACTTACTAAAAGACTTTCTATATACAAATCAATGTGAGATTGGGAATATCATTGTTTATGGACATTCCTGTGCAATTGATTTTGAGTATTTCAGCTATTTAAACGCAAGATATGCAGATGCAAATTGGACATTTTATGTAGTAAATGAAGAGCAAGAAAGTAGTGTCTTGCAGCTTACAAAAAGGTATTCTATTAAAGGCGCTGATATAGTAGTGCTATAAAAATAGCTATTTTTAAGGCTATTCATATCTCCTATTTTATTACCATATTACGGACCGTTTCGGTGGTCCTTTATTTTTATAATTCATAGGGTTACTCCTTTTTCTGTTCATCCGGCTTGGTCGTCATCAAGCCGTAGAGTTTCGTGTTTTTCGGGAAACTGTTGGTAAAAGGTACGATATTCCCCGCACAGCGGATCAACCCGCAGCCTGCGGGAACATTGGTGACATAGCCCAGCTGGTTGTCGGAGATATTCAGCAGCTTCGCCAGTTCCTCGCGGTCGGTGGCGCTCTGGTTCAGCATCACCAAAAATTCCGAGTTGGCCAGCATCAGGCGGGCGGTGTCAGAGCGCAGCAACTCGTCAACATTCTGCGTCAGCCCGGTCACAAGACCGTTGTATTTGCGGATGCGTTTCCACAGCTTATAAAAGAAATTGGCGCTGTACTCGTAGCGGAACAAAATGTAAAACTCATCGCAGAAAATCCACGTCCTGCGGCCTTTCTTCCAGTTCTGAATGACGCGGTTATAAATGGCATCCAGCATCACCAGCATCCCCAGCGGCATAAGCTGCTCACCCAGTTCGCGGATGTCGTAGGCGATGATCCGCGCCTGCGTGTCCACATTGGTGTGCCGGGCAAAGGTGTTCAGCGTACCGGTAATGAACAACTCGGACGACAGCGCCAGCCCCTGCGCTTCGGGTTCGGGCTGCATTTGGAGCAGACGGTAAAAGTCCTGCAGCGTGGGCGGTGTGCCTTTGTAGCCGTTGCGGATGTAGGGCAGGTACACCTGCTCGGTGCAGCGACCGAGAATAGACTTTTCTTTCGCCGTCACCATGCCGTCACCGATGAGCTGCTCAAACAGCGACAGTACAAACTCGGATTTAGACACAATCGGGTTGCGCTCGTCACCGTAGGCACGATCCATGTCCAGCGCGTTGATGTGGGTGTCGGACGTGGCCGAGATGCGGATGACCTCGCCGCCGAGGGCTTCGGTCAGATAACCAAACTCACTTTCCGGGTCGAGGATGAGAATGTCATCTCCGGTGGAGAGCGCGATTTGCACAATTTCCTCTTTCGCGCTCATGCTCTTGCCGGAGCCGGACACACCCAAACGGAAACTGTTGCCGTTCAGCAGCAACCGCCGATCCGCCACGATTATGTTCTTGCTGACGGCGTTCTGCCCGTAGTACAAGCCGTGCGGCTGCATAATCTCCTGCGCGCGGAACGGAATCAGCACAGCAGTGCTTTCAGTGGTAAGGGTGCGCAGAGCTTGGATTTTTCGCAGCCCGTAGGGCAGCACTGTGTCCAGCCCGTCTTTCTGCTGCCAATGCAGCGTGGAAAGCTGGCACAGGTGCTTGCGCGCTGTGGAATAGAGTGTTTCGGTGTCACTGTCCAGCTGCTCTTTGCTGTTGGCCAGATGCACCAGCGTTACCAGCCCGAACATCATCCGCTGGTCGCGGGTGGTCAGGTCGTCCAGCATTTCCTTGGTTTCCTTGCGCTGCAACTCCATATCGTAGGGAATCGTAGCGGTAAAATTGTTGTTGGCGTTCTGGCGGCGCTGCCAGTTGGCGACATTCGTTTCCACGCCCAGCAGTGTACTTTGCAGCTGGCGGGCAGCTTCGTCCGTGGGAACCGGCAGAATGTCGATGGATAACATCAAGTCACGGTCAAGGTCGCAGAGTTCCGACACAAAGCTGTCCTTGATGTAGCTGGCATAGTCCTGCAAATACAGCACCCTGCCATACCGTGCGTCCAGCTTGAAATGGTCGGCGGAAAACTCCATGCTGTCGGGGCAGAACCAATCCTTGAAATGCTGCCCGCGCTTGGCGTGTTCGTGGATGTTGAACTCCGCCGCAGCCTGTTCCCCTGCTTTGAAAAAGTCGCGGAAAATGTGCAAGCGCTCGTTCAGTGTCAGTTCGTTTGCTACCGAGGAAAGCTGCGCAAGGTGCGTCACCAGATCCGTGCCGACGCGGGCAAAGTAGCTGCGGGCTTCGTCCGCGTTGCGCTTTACCACGCTTACGGTCAGATAACGCTCCCGCACAATGCTGTTGCTGGTGCCGGTGACCTGGGCGGTCAGCATCTGGTTGAATTCGTGGCGGTATTCGTCCAGACCATCATCCTTGTCGGGCAGCAGGACGCTGCGCTCGAACTCAGCCTTGTTGATGCGGCGGTTGTAAATTGTGATTTTTGCCGATGCGCCGGAGTCGAGAGCATTCAGCAGTTCCGAATAGTCGAGAAACATGGATGTTTTGTCCTCTTTGCCGGCGATGGCGTAGTTGATATCGGTAAACGACCATGTTTTGGAATACTGGTTGCCGACTTGGAAAATCCCATCCGCAAAAATGCGGCGGATGGGGATGGCGTCCTGTACACTGCGCGGAATACGGAACTTTTCGCGTTCCATCTTCTGCGCTTTCGACAGGGTTTTAATCAAGCGGTTTCCTCGCTGTCATGGGTGTTTTTCTTCATAGGCAACCCTCTCTTTCGCTTCATGCCCGCGCGGATGGCGGGCTGCATGGCTTCGTAGTAGTAACTGTCGGACTTGAACACAAGGCGTTTCGGGCAGAGGATTTCAGACTTGAACCACGCCCACAGCACCTGTTCGGCGGTCATGCCGTGGTAGGTGAAAAACCCGCAGGCGGCAAACGGCGCGGCGCCCAAGATGCACATCCAGCCGATTTCTTCGGTGCCGACATACGGCTGCAAGGCAAAGTAAATGCCCACCGCCACACCGACCGCCAGCACCGAGCAAATAAACTGCCGCGTATTCAGCCCGAAAAAGATGTTTTCGTGGTAGTCGCGGACTTCTTTCGGTATTTTGATTTCTATACTGCATTCCTTCCTTCTTTAATAAATAGGTTGAATTTATCCTATAATTCGTGTATACTATATTCAAAGGAGGCGTTGAATTATGGTTATTAACACAGACAATCTTGTATCCATCACGGAGGCCAACCAGAATTTTTCCCGTGTAGCACGGATGGTTGATGAGAACGGCGCGGCGGTCATCTTAAAGAATAATGTCCCGCGTTATGTGCTAATGGAATTCAGCCAAGTCGAGGACGAGCAACAGGCTAAAGACGAGGACATTCTTGAAATCTCCAAGCGCCTGATTTCCAAGAACAAGCAAGCCTATGAGGTACTTGCCAAATGAAAACGCTGAGCAAGGAACAGGTTTTAAGGCTGCATAATGCTCTGTTGGAGACATTTGGCGGTACTGCCGGTGTCCGTGACGATGGTTTATTGGAATCTGCTTTGAATGCGCCTTTTGCTACATTCGGCGGGCAGTATCTATATCCATCCGTGCAGGCAAAGGCGGCACAGCTTGGATTTGGCTTAGTCTGCAATCACCCATTCGTGGATGGCAACAAGCGCATCGGCGCCCACGTTATGCTGGTTTTTCTGGCAATTAACGGAATTGAACTTGACTACACGCAGGAAGAACTGATTGACATTATTTTGCAAATTGCAAGCGGTCGTGCAAAGGCAGCGGATTTGCTGGAATGGATTCTCTATCATCAGGCATAATATTTGCGGCGCACCATAATGGTGCGTCGCTTTTGCTTTACAATCCCATAATTTCCTTAACAATGCGGTCACAGCCCTTAATTGCTCCCACCAGCACCAGCAGGTTGAACGCCAGTTCCCCAACGTAAGTCCATACCGCCGTCACCACAGATGCACCGGTATCCACGGCGGGCGGGCTGGACGAAATGGCGGAGAAAATAATGCAGGACAAGGCAATCACCACACCCTGCAAGCAGACACCTGCATAACTGCGGATGAAGTTTTTGCCGACGCTGCTGGTGGGTTCACCTGCAAATGTGGACAGCGGTATCGGCGCAATCGCAGCGTACATCCACAGGCTGAACATTCTGCCGTAGACCGTGAGAATCATGGTAAAAGATAAAACCGTAATCAACAGCCCGCCGATCAGCGTAACCGCCCACAGCGGGATGCTATCCCAAAAGCCCACATTGTTAATGGCATCGATCAACTCCTGCGGCAGCGATACGCTGCTCATCCCGGAGCTGCCCGATTGGGTAATAATGGTGGACACCATGCCCTGCACAATGGAAAACACCGCCAGCATCAATTCCAACCCGTAGGTCACCGCGCCCTTTGCCAGCGCAAAGCGAATGAACAGCTTGAGCGCGTGTTCCGGCTTTTTGACCTCGACAAAGCTGCCGCAGGTTTTCATAACGCCTACGGCAAAAAACAGCACGAGCAGCCCATAGCCGATTGCCTGCAACGCGCCGTGGATGCCGGTCATCACGCCCCAGACCTGCCCGCCCTTGAATGTCTGCGGGCTTTCGGTCAGCAGCGACCAAATCTCCACCAGCTTGTCGTTCCATGTGGAGAGTGCGGCGTTTAAGTTGCTGACGATCCATGACTCACCCACAAGGCATCACCGCCTTTCCTCTTGGAGCAATCCTCACGCGGTAATGAGGTCGAGGATTTCCTTGGCGAACGTGATAACCAGCCCGCCAGCCAGCGTCAAGAAGCCTTGGCTGCGCTGGCTGGGGTCATGGCTCTGCAAGGACAGACCGACCTGCACAATGCCCCACCCCAGCAGGATAAGACCCACCGCGCGGATCAGCGAAAAGATGAATGTGGAGAGATTTTCGACCACGACCAGCGGGTCATCTGCGGCAAAGGCGGGCAGGGCAAAAACAATGCCGCACACCATGACGGCGTACAGCGCAAACAAATTGAGAGAAATTTTCACGGATTTTTTGTTATGATTCAGCTTCATTTGGGCCTCCTGATTCTTTGTATGGTTGGCTTCATTTCTGCGGCTTCGGCGGGCAAAAAATCGTCCATATCCAGCAGTTCGTAATTTTCGGGTGCACCGGGCAGATCGTCCAGAGCATTGTCGGCGGCGGTGTAGTCGTAAGGGGCTGCGCCGCCGTCCTCGGTGTAACGGATGTTGGGGTGCTTCAGTAGATTGTATTTCAAATCTACTACGGGGCGTTCCCCACGGATGAACAAAATGCATTTGCCGTTGTCCAGCAGCCGCACCTCGTCCGGGGTCATAAGGTCGCGCCCGGATTGCTGGTGGTTGATGCTGTAACTTCCGCTGCGACCTTTGCTCTGGTTGTAGCTGGTGGTGGAGATGGTTTCCTTGCCCAGCAGTTCCGAAACATACTTGTGGGTTTCTTTCTCGGTGCCGCCGAGATAGAGAAACTCGTCGCACAGACCAACCAGTGATTCCCAATCATCCTTGTACATAGCCTTTAACTGCGCCATATTCTGCACAATAATCGAACAGAAAATAGCACGGGAACGCATGGTGGCAAGGGCAGACAAAAAGGTGTCTTTCGGCAAGGAAATGT
>ERZ1034876.1241-NODE-1241-length-10755-cov-22.090187_pt1 | contig 10755 bp, 12 predicted proteins | sample MGYA00520698_ERZ1034876 | MGnify/ENA primary metagenome ERZ1034876 (study PRJEB33766, sample SAMN09781723) | gut metagenome | biome: gut microbiome | host: Homo sapiens | place: Madagascar | study: EMG produced TPA metagenomics assembly of the PRJNA485056 data...
GACTTTAGAGGCCCACGACTTAACGGCATCCTCACAATCTCTATAAAAACTGTTGATTCCATCACGAAAACCATGAACCACGTTTTTAGCGAATCCCTGGAACGAAGAGACGCTTGCAGTATCAGAAAACCACGTTTTTACTTTATTCGCCCATGTTGTAATACTGGTTTGACAATCACTGTAGGATGTTGTGATTTTTCCCTTAAATCCGCTTATAATATTACCGGCAAAAGTTGAAAATTTTGTACTGTTAATAGATCCGTGTGAGCTACTTGTAAAATAATCGCGTATATCTGAGGCCCATGTGGATATTTTGTCCCTAACTGTTGTGTATGTGCTTCCTATCTTCTCCCGGAACCCAGAAACAACCTTGTTTGCATAATTACTAAAAGTAGTTAAGTTTATCGCACCTTTGCCGGATCCTGTGAAATAATCCTTTATGTCTGCCGCCCATGTGGAAATATTAGAACGTACTGTTGTATAAGTATTCCCGATCTTTTCTCTGAACCCAGATACAACCTTGTCTGCATAACTTGCCCAGGTAGTAGAGTTTACAGCACCGTGAGAACTGCCGGAAAAATAATCTTTTACATCAGAAGCCCACGCCGAAATTTTATCCCTTGTGGAAGTGTAAGCATTGCCGATTTTATCCCTAAAACCGCCTATGATATTCTGCCCGTATGTCTCCCATGTAGATTTACATATTTTCCCGAATGATGTACCAGAAAACCAATCTTTGATTTTACCGGCCCATTCTAAAACTTTGGCTTGACACTCTGAGAATTTACCGGAAATACCAGATATTAACCCCTCGACAATATAGCCTCCCATTGTCTGCATTTCCTTTGATGGGCTGTGTATTCCGAATGCGTCTTTGAATCCATCAATAAAAGGTTGAAACAGATTGTTTTTTATCCATGTGCCGCAATTTTTCAATGCGTTTGTTATCCCATTCCATAACCCGGCGATAATGTCCCCGCCTGCATCCTCGATGTAAGTATTGAAATAGTCGGACAAATTGCCCCAGGATTTTTTTAACATATCCCAGATACTGCCGACAAAATCAATTGCACCTTTTACAGCAGATCCGAGAAGTTTTCCCAAGCTCTTAGAAACACCGGACCAGTCAAAACCTGTGAAAAAATCCTTGATAGCGTCAACGATATACTGAGGAACCGCCGCCCAATCTGTGCCGGAAACAACCCCATATAAAGAATCGCACAAGGCTTTTATTGCGCTTGATAAGGCTGAACCAATCGAACCCCAGGAAAGATTTTTAAAAAATCCACCGATTGCCGAAACAATCCCTTTTCCCAATGCAGCGAAATCAGTTTTCTTTACAAATCCATTAAATGCATCAAATAATCCTGTTACAGCTTTTCCAATAGCTGCGCCGCCTTTACTCCACTTAATGCCTTTTATTGCCGTTGTTGTGGCGGTTCCTATGCTCTCCCCTAAATTTGTAAAGTCAAAAGTTGACACAAAATCATAAAGCAGATCAATAATAGAATTGAACCCATTACACACCAAAGAGCCAACCGCCGGCCAGTCTATCACATTTACGGCGGAATTTAAGCCGGTTGCAAGTGATCGCCCTATCATTCCCCAGTCTATTGTTGTTAAAAGAGTATTTGCAAATGTCAGGGCGGTATTGATACCCTCGCCAATAGTAGAACCTACCAGAGACCAATCTAACGCCCCTACAAAGCCATTTATAAATGTTCCTATACTCTGCGCTATCTTCTTTGATGTTTCTTTGATTTTCGCCCAGTCTATGCCCTCTAATGCTGCGTTGATCTTTTCCGCCACCATCGCGCCAATTTCTGAAAAATCCGCCTTTTCCCATGCGTCCTTTATCATCTGTGCGAGATTTGCGAACTTGTCCCCGACTTTCTCAGTCTCGAAAGAGTCCGCCGGATTAGTTGCACCAGATCCGCCGCTGTTATCGCCGTTGTTGTCCTGTAATATATTTAACTCATCAATCCCGGCTGTAGCCGTTGCAAGTTTCTTTGTACTCGCTGTTGCTTTGTCGAGACTTTCCGCATAATTTCCTACAACCTTTTTTGCATGAGTAAATGTTGACTTTCCTGTTAATGCAGCAAAAAATTGACCGATGGCGTTCGTTGCTTCAATCAGTTTTGATATAAAAGCGTTAATAATAGGGGTAACGGCATTTATAAGCGGCTCAAAAGCTGCAATTATGCTATTTCCAAGCTGTTTCAACCCAGACTGCATAGCAGAAATATTTTTATTGAACTCTGTACCCTTTGCCGCCGAATACTGCGCCAGTGTGTCAAAGCCCTGCTTCATGGTGTTTAATAATGCCGTAATTGCCCGGCGTAATACCATAAATGCAAATAAGCGTGTGACGCTCCTTATTTTCTTACCAAGTCCGTTAAATGCTGCGCCAAGTTTGGGAATCTGAGATTTTAAGCCCCTCAATGCTCCGGCGGCTTTCTTACACGCTGCAACAATCCCGGAACCAATAGAACCCAATTTTGCAAAAGCTCCCTTTACTACTCCACTAATTCCAGAAAGTACCGTTTTCAGGCGGCTTGTCTGCTCTGTTGCACCTGTCAGAGAATTTTTATAATTTCGCATCTGCTCCGATGCTTCCGCTAAATCCTGCGCTGCCCTCTCGTATGTCGTAGAATCAAAAGCCTTTGCTCCGCTCTCCATCTGCTTCATGGTGTATTTTGCCTGGTTCATGCCGTCTATGAGGTCCTGCATATCTGCGTTGAACTTCTCCGCACCAGATCCAAGCGAAATTTTTTCACGAATGCCAGAAAAAGCCGTCTTTAACTGTTCAGCTATACCTTTTAGCGTCTGCATCTTTCCGCCCATTTTCTGGACATTCTGCGCTGCTTCTGTCTCGGTCTGTGCTGTCTCCGCAAATGACTGTTTTATATTATTTGCTGCATATGTCGCCACACTTTCGACTTTTTCCACATCCTCGACAGATCCAAGCCGAGATTTTATAATGCTTTCGTCTGTTGTGCCGTAGTTCTGCAGATTCTCCGCCCAGTTTGGTTTTTCCCAGAAATTAAGCGGCTTTTGTGCGTTTACTTTATCCATAGCCGCATATAACTGTTCTAACGTGCTTTTTGCTTCTGAAATGTCATAAACTAAATTCCTGTATTGTTTAGAATTTTCATTTATTCCAGATACGGTTTTTAATTTATTTTCTTTTTTTGTCAGTGCATCAAGCCGGGCCTCCACCTGTGCAATATGTTTTCTTAATTCTTCGGGATTTCCTGATACTTTGATATCAGAAAACGCCGTTTGCAGTTTCTTCTGGAAGTCTTCAAAACTTTCCATTTCCTGCCGTAATTTCTTTGTGTTTATGCCATTCAAAGCCGTTTTCATAGCTTTCAGGCTCTCTATAGTCTTATCTATCCCTTTATCTGCCTTTTGCGTTGTTGCTTCGATTTCAAGGGTAATAGCATCTACTTTTTCAGCCACGATTAACACCGTCCTTTCATTTTCCGGCATTAAAAAAGAGCCGGGGTTTTCTCTCGGCTCTACGCGGCTCTAATTGATTAGATGCTTATTTCTTAGATCCTACGATAACGGCAACACATAAAAAAGCCGTAACGCATACGATTGTTGTACAAATAACAGCGATCATTTTTCTTTGCTCCTTTCCTCATAACCTGTTTTATATGCTTTTCTTATTGAATCAACAAGCCAGTTCTGAAATTCTCCCGGCGTGTTGTATCCATCCACAACAATTTTTTCAAGTTCTGCCAATCTGCTATTTTGTGTCTCTGCATCAGAATAGCCGGCATTATAAGCAACGGTTATAATTTCCGTAACTGCTCCGGCATCCTCCAATTTTTTCACAGTTGGCAATGTGCAACCGTACATTTTCCCATATACGGCGATTTTATGCTTTACTTTTCCCATCCCTACACCTCCACAATCTCGCTAGGGCTGCAATTAAGGCACACAGCTATTTTATTTATGGTTTTTATTGTCGGCTCCCTCTGTCCTCTTAAAATAGCCGTTATTGTGCAATTACGAACGCCGCACCCCTTAGCAAGCTGTTCTTGTGTCAAATCTTTTGCACACATCAGATCAATAATCTTTGCTTTGTTTGCTTTCATCGTGATACCTCCATAAACAGAAAAAAGCCGGATGATTTACACCCGGCTCATGGCTCTACTTGTCGTTATTTGATTATATTTTATAGGATTTTTTTAGATTTAACAATATTTTATCGGTAACACCGATTTTTTACCTTGAAAAAATAGGCTAACCTGTGGTATATTGAAGATAGAAAAAGGGAAAGCCAGAGAAGCGGCTACCCTCAACAGTGATTTACCTAATTACTTAGGCCGTCAACTATTCGCAGTAGTTGGCGGCTATTTTCGTTTATCCTTGAAAATCTTATAGCAAAGACCAACAAGGGCAACAATGAATATACAAAACTGAATCAAATCAGAATATGTAACCATTGGCAACGCCCTCCTTTCTTTCGTCTGGAGGGTTAGCCCCTCCGATAAAGAGGGTAAGCCGCCCGGCTCTCTGGTTTCCCATGTGTCTATATTATCATCTATTAGTATCTCTTTCAATCAAATTCTGACCGGATCGCCTTTTTTATTTTTGGAAAATTTACGGGGGTGAGTTGGCGGCGACTTGCCCGGAAATACACCCCCCGCCCAGGGTCTCCGCTCCGTTCTCCCGGTTCTTTCTGTGTAGCTGCTATCTACAGCCAGGACGAATACCAGAATCACACAAAATCATGCTTGATTTTATATTTTGTCACAAGATTGTCGCAAAAAGCACATAAAAAAGCCTTGGAGTGCTGATTTTACTAGCATTCCAAGGCTTTACATATCAAGTATTTTTTCTTGTCACACATATGTTCGTGTGTTGGTATCTCGTTGCATCTGCTTTATTTTCAATACTTCCTTATAAAAACAACATTCATCTGATTGCATCTAATAGTTATCACATTGACCGCTAGTGTCACAAATTTTGTCACAAACTGTCACGAGATCCGAACCGCTTTTATAACTGCCTCTTGCTCCTTTTTCTTCTCTTCGCTAAGGTCTGCGTATACATCAAGTGTTGTATTGATGCTTGCGTGTCCTAACATATGGCTAACCGCTTTCATATCTGCGCCGACAGAATAGGCGAGGCTTGTGTAGCTGTGGCGGCTCTGGTGTGGTTTCCATACTTCTATTTTTTCCTTTCCCATCTTCTCCGCCTCTTTATTGTAACGCTTTGTAATACGTGCTATAAGCTCCCTAAAAGGCGGCTCGCTCCATACATTCCCGTTATTATTGAGAAATACAAAGCCCTTTACCTCTCCTTTTATGTTGCCTGAATCGTCCACGCGTGGGAGGGTTGGGGTCTCCCTTGCGCTCTGCATCTTCAAACGCAGGAGGGCAAGTTTTACAGTGTCATTCATTGCAATCGTGCGGACTGATGTTTTACTTTTGGGGCTGCCTACTGCCAGAGTAAAGCCGTAATCCTTTTCCCTGTACCGGTTCAATGATTTATTTATGCGAATCTCCCCGGCTTTGGTGTCCACGTCCTCCCAAGTCAACGCCGCAAGTTCTCCGATTCTCATACCAGTATTAAACAGAACTAAAAATGCCGGGTAGCTATATGAATATCTGTCACTATTTCGCACATACTCCAAAAAGATTTTTATATGTTCCTCCGGCACCGGCTCCCGCTTTTCGCTTTCTGTCTGTGGTAACTGTATATTTTTAGCCGGATTCTTTACTATAATATCATCATCAACAGCACAATCACAAACGATATTTAAACAGCTTTTGAGATTTGCAAGCGTAGAATGTTTTTTTCCATCCCTTACCATATCATTTATAATTTTCTGTATGTCTGCCTTTGATACCTTTGTTATTGGTTTCTTGCCGATGGTCTCCCGTATATAAGTATTATAATAACTCTTGTAATTGGTGCATGTGGTGGCTTTTCTGCCGCTTTTAGCGTATAACTCTAACCAGTTGTCAAAATATTCGTTTAAAGTCGTTTTTGCGCTCTTGCTGCTGATCCTGCGCCCTCTGTCTATCTGGTGTAGTAGTTCATTTTCTTTTTTTCTAAGCTCTATTAAATCATCATCCGTAATAGTTACCCTTTCACCGTCTACCATCTTGCGGAACATATAGCGCCGCCCCTTAGGATCCCAATATTCCCCGGTCTTTAGTATACGCCCTTTGTGGTCTTTTCTCTTCTCGCTCATACCCTCGCCCCCTCTCTGTCTAATATTTCGCCGCTGAGTGCGTCTATAACGTCCCCTGTGGCGTTTATTGTAATTATCATACATCCGCCCACACTATCCGTTATTTTCACGCTATTGTCTTTCTGTGGCTTTATTTCAACGTCTGTAAAGTGTTCGTCTATCCATCGCATAATTTTATATTGTGCTATAGTCTGCGCTCCTTTTACCATATACAAAACCGCCTTTCTACAGAAAAAGGGCAACACGCCAAAAGACGCGCCGCCCCTTTCTTCAACTATGAGGCTTTTTGTCTGCCTCTGCTTTCTCATACCCTTGTTTATAAGCCTCTGCCACAATCGCCGCCATGGTCGCATAGCTCACAGCCTGATCTTTAATATATCCGCTGTTTCTTGCAATCCTGTAGGCCTCATGCATCCCTATTAGTTGGCTCATTGGTAGCCTTTGCCTCCTTGGGAAATTCATAATTGAAAAATTGCCGCTGTGGCTCTCGCTTTATAAAAAGGTCTCTGATTCTCTTTTTTCTTGGTGTAATCGTTAAAACTATCATGGTGTTACCCTCCCTGTATGTATGTTTTTTTGTTGTTCAATCGAGCACATATCGGATCTTTCCGGGCGGGCTGTCCATGGGGTTAATATTCTCTAACCTGTTTTATTACCTTTCCGCATATCTTCAACGTTTCCAGTTCTTCCACCGATACGAACTCCGCGCGGTGCACCGGATTAGAAAAAACCAACCATTTACCGCAAGCGGTTGTTGTAAGTCTACAGAATTTTTGATTCCCTTTGTATTCAATTACATATATACCGCTTTCGCCGGTTCTTTCTTCGGGAGCAATATATAGAGTATCACCCGGCATTATTTCCGGCTGCATTCCTGAGCAGCTTTCCGGATCTGCTACAATAGTAACCATTTTACAAGCCTCCTTTTCTTTACCTTGACAAGGAAGCGCACGCACAATAAAATAAAAACGTGGTGGTTTCATCATCAAGAATTATTCTGTTAAGGTTTCCCGGTGCTTTGGTCGGTGCGTGGGGAACCTTATTTTTTTACTTAAATAGTTCTTTTAAGTACTCTTTGTACTCTTTCACTAATTCATCTCTTTGGATTTTAGTAAATACATTTACAAAACCCGGGTATTTTTCCTCATGACTTTTTTCGTACTCTTTTTTGTAGTCCTTACAAAATTCTACGATAAATTTGTGATAATCTTTTGCGGCCGAATTTTTTAGCAAGTTAATGTCAGCCTTCTTAGAATTAGCTAGATTGCTTATGCTTTTATACTCTGCCAATAGCTCCGCTTCTGTCTGTTCGATATACTCCGCCGCCGCATTATCAAATGCGTTTGCAAGTGTCGAATCCTGAATATACATTGTTTTCTATCTCCTTTCTCAAAACTAGGTTATATAACCTTGTATGTATATATTAACATGTTTTGTGTATGATTGCAATATGTAAAGTTATATAACTTGAAATATTTTTAATATGATTGTATAATAATTGCATCGTGCAGAATGGAGGTATAAAATGGCTATCGGAAAAGATAAAACACAGGTGCTTTTAACCTTAACCAAAGAAGATAAAGCAGAATTGCAGCGGATCGCCGACAATGAAAACCGCTCATTTACCAATCTGATAAATACAATTATTAAAAACTATCTTAAATCACAGAGAGAGAGTTAACACCCGGCAGAATAATAACCGGGTGTTTTTCTTTGCCCTTTCTATGCTCTGTATTGCCTTTTTAATGCTCTCAACGTGCTTTTGTGTATAATTTGCCATTGAAAGCATTAAAAAGGCAATGCAAGGCTCTCACGCACTCACACACATATATTAGTATCTGCTCCCCACAGCATTAAAAGCGTCATACCCCGCTGATCCGTATTTTATTTGTGCGTTGTCCTGCGCTTCCTGCCACATTATCTTATTTTCCTCTTCAACGGTTGCTTTCCACACGGTACGCATGAGGCAATTTTTGACAGCTCCGCCCTGTCTCGCCGCTGCCTTTACTCTCTTCCGGCTTTCTGTGTCGTTCACATCTAACACAATGCCGGACGATCTAAGCGTTCTACGTTCAAAGGAACGTAATACCGGGGCCGAGAAATCATCATCAGTCAAATAGTCCGGGTTGATCTCTAACCGTTCGTGTAATCTCTGGAAGTGATCCCCAGAAATAAGCGTTTCGCCGTTTACGTCACTCCTTGCAATATCTATAGCGGTCGCCTGATCGTCTTTGTATATCTGTATAAAACTAAGTAAATAGCCCTCTTCGTCAGCGAACAAATCCAAATAAAAGCTCGGGTCTGGCATCTTGAACCGCTCTTTGAGAATTGCGGCGGCGTTGGTGTTGTCCCTTGTCAATCGTGACAATAATTTCATTGCCCAATAATGACCGGCGCACTTTTCAAGCAATACACCTATTTCAAACTCGGTAAAATCTCCACCGGTTGCCTCTGCTGCGTTCTTAATCTCCTCGAAAGTGGTATCATGTGCGCCCTCTGATACAGAATTTTCGACCGTTGCGCGTGCATTCGCAAAAGCGGCCGTGATCGAATCCCGCGCCGTGTCTCTAACCATCTGCATAGCTGCCGCTGTTGCCGCTCTGACTTTGCTTTCCTGCTCGTTCTTGTGTTCTTCCGTGTAAATTGTCTGTGATCTTATTTCGGCGATCTGCTCCGCCTGTGCCTTTGCTGCCTGGTTGATTGCAATAATAAAATCTTTCGTTGTTTTCTCTAATGATCTGCTTAACATATTTTTTACCTCTCTTTTTTATCGTGTAAAGTTTCGTGTGAAATTGGGCTTTCTTCCGTCTCTAATAACTTTATTAAATCATCGTCAGAACATCCCATCGGTTCCGCATTTATCAAACGTCTTTCAATTTCTTGTACGCTTGGTACTCCTGTATCAGTAATCGGGGATGTATTTTCTATTGCAAATATGGTTCTGTTATTTTCAATATAACCGAATGCCGTTTTTGCCATAAACATCCAGTGAACACTCGGGATTTCTCCCTCCATGCTCCACGTCTCTAACAAATCACTCACAACGCCTTTTGCTCTTCTTATCAGTTCCCCACGCTCTCCGCCCTCTTTCTGCCAGTTTAAAAGAGTCATACGGGAGACATCGAGCGCATTTGTAAGTCCCTCTATTCGCGGAGGCTTTCCGCTCTTCGCGCACTCATCAAAATAGGTTAGTATTCTTTCTTTGATTGCTTCCGTGTCATTGTGGTTATATGGTTTTCTCCCCATGGCATTATTGACCGCGGCTCTAATATCTGCCGCTATTTTATTATCTTCTACCTCAGGAGTTGCCCATTTTCCTTTTGTGTTTGGCATCCTTTTCGCCTCCTCTCTGCCGTAGTGTTATTTTATCCGGGAACCTTAGCACCTCCGCCGTGGTTCTCAGTTAAAACCGTTATTCCTTGTTTTCTTTTTTCAAAGCCTGCAGTTGTCCGTATTCATTTCTAAACAAAATAGAATTGTATGGGTTATCCTTGTTTTTCCATCTTCCGACGAGTATTTTTCCATCATCAAAATACTTTACAGATATAAACGAAACAAGATCACACTCTAAGAATATAAACTCTGTACAATCATCCTCAGGAATTACAGAAATAACACGGCTAAGAAAAACAAGGTCGTCTATTTCTTCTCTGCTTGCTGCTTTTCTGTATTTAATCTTCTGATCGGGGCCGGTCCATCCGGCTTTCCATTTCTGCATATTATTCACTTTGTGCCCTCCTCTCGTTAAATGCTATAAATCTGTGACCAACAGACGCTCTTTGTATTTGTCGTGATGCAATAATCAATCAATTTAACAACTTGGTTTGTACTTCGTTCATTAACACGCCCTGCATAATCCTTTGAATGACTTTCTATAGCCTGTCCAACTTTATCAACAGCGTAATAGTTTTTAAATGTGTCCCCTCTGGTGTACTTGTACGTTATCCATCTGTTAAAGGCTTTTTTCAGTTCTTCCGGAAATCCTCGCTTTTCTGAAACATCATTAGCCGCAGACAATGCCTCTGTTTCTGTAAGTGTTGGAACGTCAGACTTCTTTATGTCTGACGATCCCACTAATTTATTAGTGGGATAATATATACTGTTTCTTTCATTCTTACTTTCTTGTTTAAAAACATTCTTGTTTGTCGTCACTTTTTGGCTTTTGGTCTGTCGGTTGTCTGTCGGTTGTCTGTCATTTTTTCCGTCATTTTGTCCGTCACTTTTTTGGTACAATCCCCAATTAAGTATTGAAATAAGGGAGTTTTTATTGCTTGTTTGTCTGTCAATCTGTCCGTCATTCTGAAAGTCGGTTAGAACCCTCCTGACCTTGCTTTCGTTCAACTTTAGTTTGTCAGATATGGAGATACAACCCGTTATGAGCTGTCCCGGTTGTAATACAATCCTCTTACCCTTAAATATTGCCTGTTTCTCTGCGTGCGTAGCATTCAATAACAAGTATGCCCATACTGCGAAATGAGCGGAGTCTTTCATAACAATCGGATTGTCAAGCGTCTTTCTGTGTAACTTTATCCACCCTTCCA
>ERZ1034876.1244-NODE-1244-length-10733-cov-8.283667_pt1 | contig 10733 bp, 6 predicted proteins | sample MGYA00520698_ERZ1034876 | MGnify/ENA primary metagenome ERZ1034876 (study PRJEB33766, sample SAMN09781723) | gut metagenome | biome: gut microbiome | host: Homo sapiens | place: Madagascar | study: EMG produced TPA metagenomics assembly of the PRJNA485056 data...
GATAGCTCAACTAGCCGCTGCTCTTCCCCGAACATCTCGACAAACCGGGATTTGATGAGGTCGTCAAGTTTTCTCGTGATTGTTCGAGTCCTTGAACAATTAGAGTCGATAATGGAGAATCGCTTACAAAATGAAGCCTGCTCTGTTTTGGCTATCAAGGGAAGTTGATATTGTTTTAGCCAGTTTACACCCAGGTTCTTCTGCGCAACTCCGTTTGATGATTCAATAGCCTCTTGCTCAAATTGATCGGAATTTAGGACTGCGTAAATGAACTCTTTTGTAAGAGGGGAGTCTTCCTTGACCCTCAGGCAAGCAACGCGTTGATTCAAAGCAGCAGGAAGGAGGTTGTCAGGCATTAATCCGACACGCCCAACATTTCCCGTGAGCGAAACAAGAAGATCATCCCTTACGAGAGCATAATCCGAGGATGCCTGTTTGTTGTCACAAGGATAGTAACAAGGTAGTTTATCTTCAATATAGCCTTTTTGAACATTGGCGATTCGAATGATTCTGATCCCTTTCGATACATATTCCTTGCTTTTAAAAGCGTATCCGCTAAGTATGCTGCACGTTTGTTCGAGCGCAATTGTTTCCATCGTTTATAGCTCTCCTTTCGCCTATGCTGAAGTTGGGCTGGCGATGTCAGCCAAAAGCGCGACAACTCGTAATATAAGATCTATGGCTTTTCCAGCGCGTTGGCTATCAGATATTCCGCATCCTGGAAGCCTGTCCTTCTCTACTAATGCCATTCCCTGTTGCGTGATAATGCAGGAGTCGAGATACTCTTGCAATGTGGTGCATTGTTTGGTTCCTCTTATGTACTCGCGAAATTCTAGCTGACGAAATGCGGGAACAAGTGCTTCCCCTCGAATGCCAGGTATGGCGCCTGTATTAATATATGTGCCATCATTTTTATATCTTAACTCAGCCCACAAAATTGCTTGAATCATTGATTTTTTTAATGGGGGAAGGGCGTCATTCGGGATTAACGCGTTCCCTGCATCGTCTAGTGTGAACTCAACGCGACAATCTTTGATTGCTCTTTCGACAGTAACTTGTTTAAGCCCCCATCTTGCTGCGGCTTGCTCCTTGTCCATTACAGCATCCCTTCCAACTCTGCTAGGCCTTCGGCAATCTCTGCGTTCAGTTTTTTCAAGTCGGCAAGGATTTCGCTGGTGGGCGGGTATTCGATCTTCTCGTAAACGATTTCCTTGTACTTGTTGATGGACAGGTCGTAGTCGTTGTCGATGATTTCCTGGACGGGCACCATGAAGCTTTTCTCGGTGCGTGCGCGGTCGAGTTCCTTGTCCAGGTTGCGGAAACGCTCGATGATATCGGGGATGTCGTTTTCTTTTACGGGGTCGCGCTTGTCATCGAGGCTGAAGCCGTCGGCTTCCATGTCGTAGAACCATACGTTGTCCGTGCCGCCGTTGTCGGTGCGCGTGAATATGAGGATAGCTGTGGACACGCCTGCATACGGCTTGAATACGCCGGAGGGCATGGAGATAACCGCCTGCAAGCGATTGCCTTCGATAATTTCCTTGCGGATGGCCTTGTGTGCTTTCTGCGATCCGAACAGCACGCCGTCAGGCACAATGGAAGCGCAGCGTCCTCCGACCTTCAGGCTCTTCAGGAACAGCGCAAGGAACAGCAGCTCGGTTTTGGTGGTGGCGGCAACTGAGCGCAGGTCCTTCGCGATGGTTTCCTTGTCCAGGCTGCCCTTAAATGGTGGGTTCGCCATGATGAGCGTGTAGGCATCGCGTATGTCGTTGTCTTCCGAAAGCGAGTCGATTTGCGTGATGTTCGGGGCGTCCACGCCGTGCAGCATCAGGTTCATGGCGCCGATGCGCATCATGGTGGAGTCGGTATCATGGCCGGTGAACATGGTGGTTTGGAAGCGCTGCATCACGCTGGCGTCCATGAGCTCGGCGCTGTAGTGCTCCTTGATGTATGCCGCCGCCGCGCAAATGAAGCCGGCGCTGCCCATTGCGGGGTCGCAGATGATGTCATCGGGTGTGGGCTCCATGAGTTCGGCCATCATGCGGATGATGTGGCGCGGCGTGCGGAACTGGCCGTTTTGTCCAGATGTTTCTAGCTTGGACAGCAGGTACTCGTACACATCGCCCATGATGTCCTTGTTGCCAAGGTCGATCTCGTCCAGCTTGGCGACGATTCGCGTGAGCGTGCGGGCGTTGCTCACCAAGAACGTGGCGTCTTTCATGTATTTGGCAAATGCAGCGTTATCGTCTGCCACCAGATCGTTCTTGATAAACGGGAAGACATTTTGCAGCATGTTGCTGAACATTGCTTCAGGCTCGTAGTTGCGGAAGACGCTCCAGCGGCAATTCTGGTGCTCAGCATCGAACGTGGGGTCGTCCAGCGTCTCGTCGAACAGTGCGGCGTCTGCCTCGCGGCGCGTCTCGTTGTCGTCAAGAATCTTGATGAACATGAGGTAGGTAAGCTGCTCGATCACGGTAAGTGGGTTGCTTACGCCGTTGGACCAGAAGATGTCCCAAATGCCGTCAACTTTGTTCTTCAGTTCGCCAGTTATCATGTTCCGCTCCTTACGGGTTGGTTTGCTTGCTTATATTATCGGGCATTACGTTCCGATTGTGTTCTCGATTTGTTCTCGGTTGCGTAGCGGGTGGGCTTTTCCATTATCGGTCCTTGTTCTCGTCGTTTTCGGCGCGGTGCAGTAACGCCCTTAGCTCGTCGGGGGTGTAGGTTCCGCCGGGTTTTGAGTGCAGGGCTACGTGGCAATTGGGGCATACGGGGATAAGGTCGTGTACGGGGTCCACTTGGTATTCGTGGCCGATTTCGCTGATCGGGGTTGTGTGATGCACTTGGATGATGCCCGCGAATTCGGCCCCGTATGCTTTGGCGAAATCGAAGCCGCATATGGCGCAGGCGGTTCCATTGGCTTGCAGGCACGCCTGCCGCGCGCTGCGGCTGCGCTCGTAGCGGTCCGCGACGATGTTGCATTGAGCGCCTTCGGTGAACAGTTGATCGGGGTCTTCGTCTGTGGTTTGCGCTGCCTCGATTGCTTGCTGCGGGATGTCCCCGTAGGCCTTTCTGATTTGCTCTTCGATGTATTCCCGAGGATCCAAAACAACTCCTATTCCTCAAGGGGTAGTACAAGGCCGTACGGGTTTTCGACGGAAAGGTTGCTAACTTTTCCGAGCACCACCCACAGGTTGCGGTAGGTATGCGGACGGGGAATGCTTGCCTCACCGTATCCATCAGTGAAATAGATGAGAAGCGCATCGCGGAAATAGCGGCGCTCATTGATGTATTCGATGACGGGAGTGAAGCTGGTACCGCCGCGTCCTTCGACATGATCGGGCAGGTCGTTGGGCGATTGCAGCCGGTAGACCCGCTGAATTACGGCGTCGCACTCAATGACGGTCAGCTCGAACGATCGCCGCGCGATGATGGCGAATATCTCATTGAATATCTGTTTGACTTGCTCGTCTCTTACCGACCCGGATGTGTCGATTGCCACTACGATTTTGAGCGTTTTGCTTTCGCGCGCCCCCGACAGGTCGAAGCGCCGCGGCTGCCTGCGATTGAGGCGCATGCGCGTTTTCGTCTTGTCGGCAGCTATGGTCCCTACGTATTTTTTCAAGATGGCTTTCCAGTTGAGAATGGGTGGCTTGTTTGCGCGCGCCACGGCGGTGGCAAAGCGGGCGGGCATAAGGCCGCGCGATTCTTCTCCCATCATGTCGTTGACTTCGTTGAGCAGCTCCTTTACGGCCTCCGCCATTGCCTCGGCGGATTCGCTTGCGGGCTCGCCATTTTCCGCGGTAGAGACCCATGCGTGATCGCTGATGTTCCCGGCGGCGTTTGCTGCGGTGACAACGTTATCTGCGTCTGCGGGGTCGTCTTGGCTGGAGTCGTTAGCGTTTTCGCCCTCGCCTCCGCTTTCATCGCCGTTTCCTTCGCCACCTGGCTCGCTGCCTGGAATCGGTGCGATGCCGTCTTGCTGTTGGTCGTCCAGCATATCCTCGCAGTGCTTGATGAGATCGAAGTAATATTGATAGCTTTCCATAGGCAAAACGAACGGTAGCTGGAACTTCGTTTTGATAACCTCAGACGTGACTATACCCCTAGGGGCCTGCATAAACTGCTTCCCTTGTTTGATTTCGTTGTTCAGCATGTCGTTTACCGATGCATCGGCGGCATAGTTGAACAGCTCGAACAGTTCGGGGTTGCCTTCGGGGTTCGATTTCGCCATTTCGGCGGGGTGGTTGAACACCACGTGATCGATTTCGTGACAGAAGATGTACAGGATTTCCTTTAGCGAGTACTTCAACAGGATAAGCGGGTTCGTTTCGAACACGGGCGGGTACTCGCCCAGGCGAATGCCCGCAATGGAGCTTACGGCATAGTTCGTTCTAAATGTCATGGACATGAGGAAAAAGCCGTAATAAGAGTCGCGCTCTGCGATGAGAAACAGCGTCGCAAGCTGGGCGAACCGCTGGAAGTCGCTGTCGATTTGCTGCAGAAGAGCCCTGTCTTTTGTTTGCTCGAACGCGCTTACGCTGCTCTTCATGCCTTGCAGCAGCGCGGTTATGTTGTCTTGCTGGCTTGTCATTTGCTGCCCTGGATGGCTTTGCGCGTCGCGTCGGACAGGTCGAGCATCTCCAGAAGGTCCTGCTCGAACACGTCGAACAGGACCTCGATGAGGCCATCGCCTCCCGCCGTTTTCCCCGCAGCGATTTTTTGAGCGAAAAGCAGCTTGGTGGAGGCATCAAGTACGCTTATCAATGTGCTGAGCTGCTGCTTCATTTTGCTGAAGCCCTTTGTGTCCAGTATGAGGAAATCCAGGTTCTCTTCCAAAAACCCTAGCACCGCATCGCATGTTTGAACGCGCTTTGCCACTGGCATCTTTTTCATTGCGGGCGCTACCGTAGACAACTTCTCATCGTCTGCGAACACCTCTTCGGCCGTGAACGCGTTGACGTTTTCGACGAGGCTGGCGAAATACATGGTTGCAACGGTACCGCCCAGCTTGGCCGCCACCAGTTCCTTCATGTCTTTGGCGACAACGTTCTCGCTATTCTCCTTGGCTGTGAAAAACGGTTGCAGCAGTGGCTCGCTGGACAAAATGGTGTCTACCATGTCCCAGCCGCGCGGCGAAGGCGTGGGTTTTTCCTCGTCGTCAAGCTCGGCGGCTGACTCGGATAGGCATTTCGGGTTCTCTTTGATGAACTGCAAGATTGCAGGTGAGATGCCCACTTTTTTGCCGTAGCGAATCCATTCGCTTGTGTTGCTGGTCACCTTTAGCTTCAGGAAGCGGTCGAGCTGCGCGGGGTCCATTTCGTTGGTGGCGTATACGCTGTTTTGCGTGCTGGGGTTCATCGCGCCCACGAAGAACACCCACCAGGGGAACTGGTAGCCGTTTACCGTCTTGGTGAGCAGGATGTTCATAAGCTCCTTGTACACGGTATTTTCCGTGCGGTTGATCTCATCCACGAAGATGATGACGGGCTTCACCTTGCCCGAAAGCAGCAGGTCGATTTTCTCTTGAGGGGCAAGGTCGTTTTGCGCGTAGCGATTCTCCGTGCCGCTGAGCACGTCGTTTTCTTCGATAGTCTTACCTGCCTGCTCGAAAAGCAGCTTCTCCTGCTCTTGGATACGCTCGACCGCGTAGTAGGGCAGGAACTTGAACTGCGCTTCGCCTTGGGTGTTTTCATATTGGTAGGGAAGGCCGGTGATCTCGCCTTCTTTGAGCGTGCCGCCCTCGATGGTGATGCACGTGCCTCCAAGGTCTTTCGCTACGGTTTTCACAATGGCGGACTTGCCGATGCCGTGCTTGCCGCTAATCAGCGGAGTGATGGCAACGTTTTCCTTGTCGGTGGCTATGTTTGCCAGAATAGCGCGCTTAACCAGTCGCGCGGCGTTGTTCACGGAAATCAATATCGGACTCCTTTGAGGCGTAGGAACACATCGAGTTTATTCGAGCGGTTTTCCTTTTTACGCCAGCTGTTTTTGCCTTGCTTCAGTACGATTGTGGCGCTGAGGTCGCTGAAGTGCTTGATGAAGAACTCCTCGCTGAATGTTTGGCAGCGTGCAATGGCGCCATGGTCGAGCGTAGGGAAGTACTGCTCCAAGAACTCCTCGCTGAAGCTCATTTGCTCAACAAGTGAGGATAGTTCGCTGCTCGATAGCTCGTTGATGTGAGTTTTCACGAACTGCTCGTTCAGTTCGGGCGTGCTGTTAACAAGCTGCTTGAATGCGTTTGGCGAGCCATCGCCGAGGCGAGTTGCCTCGATGGCGCTCATGATGCGCTGATCTTGGTTGGGCGCAGGGCTGCTGGAGCCTTGCGACGGGGTGGAGTACGGCGAAAGCGACTCGAGCGGAATTTGGGGCAGCTCTGACTTTTCGCCGGTCTCCTTCTTGTTTTGATGCTGCTTCGCTGCCGCTTGCTGGCGTTTATGGCGAATCGCTGCGATGGTTTCCTTGCAGCTTTTTGCGTACTGGTAGTCATAGTCGCCCGTTTCCAGCTGCTCTTCCAGGCAGTCAAGGTCGATTTCAAGCAGTTCCGCTTCTTGGGTGAGGAGTATTTCCCTGATGTTTGCGCTCATGGTCTCGCTCACTCGCTTAGAGGCTTGTGCAACGTGTTCAGCGTCTCTTTGACGATGGGGAATTTCTCGGCACCGAAAAGCTCAACGACGCCGATGCTGTTGAAGGGACTCTCGTTCAGAAGCGTTTTCGGCGTGATGTCGCCATTTGCCTGCGCGTAAGCGACAATCTGCTGCAGGTAGGTTTTCTGCTGCTCGTTCAATTCCGGGTCGTTCAGCACATGGCCGAGCTTTTGCTCGATCGTTTCATCGGCGATGCCAACCTGTTTGCGCAGGAACCTGAGCGCTTCTGCATGTTCTCCCCATGCAAAGCCCGACCACGCGGCAAAATCGGCGCCGGAGCCAATCGTTGCAGTGAACACTTGCTTGAGCTGTTCTTTCTCCTCGTCTGTAAGAGGTTCCAGCGAGCGCAGCTTCGCCAGCATCACATTGCCGTCATCCTGCAGGTATTCGTTCGCCTTCTCGATATAAGACTTGCTGCGCTGCATGCCGCTTTGCTCGCCTTCATCGATCAGCGAGTCAGGCAGGTCGATGATGTAGTAGTTCCGCTCGTCTGGGATGTACTTCATAAGGTCGCGAAGCTCTTTGCGCACGTACTCGGCGCGCTCGAACGAGAAATCGTCGAGGAGATAGGCGCCATCCATCATGGCGGCGATGAGCTTTTCCCGTTTGAGCACCTCAGGGATGGTTTTGAGTTTTTGCAGCTGTTCCATGCGCTTCGTGAACAGGGTTTTTACGGACGCAAAGCCGTTTCTGATGGTGGCGGGATCCTTGCCTTCCTCTATGCGCGTCAGGTATTCTGACTCAACGGTAAGGACGAGAGAGTCGAAGCTTTTGACTTTCGGTTTGCCTGGCTCAGTGGGAAGGAGGGGGACAACTATGTCGTTTAACTCCTCGACTTCAGTTTTCGTCAGATTGTCCAGTCTGCCTTCTTGACGATACTTGTTGACGAACGCGATGTTGCGGTTCACCGCCATTGCGTCGTTGTTCAGATTGGCAATGGCGCTGGTGAAATAGTTGTGTAGCTCTTTCTCGTACCGCTTCTCGAAATCGGTCTTGTCCGTTTTGTTTTGTAGCTGCAATAAGATTTGCAGCTTCTTCTGGTTGATATGGACGCCTAGGCCGAGCGTTGGCGCCCCGCCCTTTCCGCTGCCTTGCACCGTCGACCAAGTGTTTGTTGCGTTGAAATACCTGAAGTTGTCATACCAGTCGAACGCAAGGAAACCCACTTTATCTTTGCCGGGCCCGAACAGATCGGGCGACAGGCGTGTGCCGCGGCCCACCATCTGCAAGAACTTGATTTTAGAGTTCACCTTCTTGAAGAACACCAGGTTCACCGCGTCGGGGATATCCACGCCGGTGTCCAGCATGTCGACGCTTACGGCAATCTGGGGGAGCTTGTCTCGTTCGCCGAAGTTGTCGATGATATTCAACGCGTCTTCAACCTGGCTGTCGATGAGTTTGCAGAATTCGTTACCCAAGTAATCGTATTGCTTATGGAATTCTTCGACGACGACTTCCGCTTCGACGTGATTCTTCGCGAAGATGATGGTCTTGCCAACCTTGTCACCTGCATCAATCTTCAAGCTGTTCTGCATGAGGTCGTCGAGCATGGCGCGGATTGTTCCACGGTTAATGTTGCTTGTGTCCGGCGTGATTACCGCATGAGCCAATGATTCCGCATTGTCGAATGCATTGTTTGGTGCGTCGGCGCTTGCGTAAGCCTTCTCGACTTCTTCCTTCTGCTCGTCGGTAAGGCTGTCGTAGGAGATGCCCCTGCGAAGGCCCTCGGTTGTCTTGTCGAGCACATGGAAACCCACGAGATAGCCGTCGTTGATGGCCTGTTCGAGTTCGTAGGCGTAATCAGGTTCGCCGTTGACAGCTTGAAATACCTGGTAGGTGCTTTTCGAGTCATCGCAGCGCGGTGTGGCGGTCAGGCCGACCATGAGCGAGTCGAAATAGCTGAACAGCAGCGGGTATTTGCCGAAGATCGAACGGTGCGCCTCGTCCACGATGATGAGGTCGAAACGCCCGATGCCAAATTCGCGCGTATCGCCATCGATGAGCCCGATCATGGTTTGGTATGTGGCGAAGATGATGCGTGCGTCTTTGTCGCGGTTGATGCTGGTGCCGGTGAACATGGATGTAGTCACGTTCGGCAACAGCTTGTTAAAGTTCTTGTGCGCTTGGCGCACGAGGCTGGTGCGGTCAGCAAGGAACAGCACGTTTTTGACCCAGTTTGCTTCCATGAGCACTTTGACCAGTGAAATCGATACGCGGGTTTTGCCCGTGCCTGTTGCCATGACAATGACTCCCCGTCGGCGGCCTTGGTTTTGGAAGACGTCGCAGATGCTGCGGATGGCGTCTTTTTGGTAGTCGCGGTTCGTGATGCTGTCTTCGATTGAGGGGTTCGAGATGTCCTTACGTGCGCTTACGCGTTGCTTGAGCAGCTCGAGCTCATCGATGGAATGGAATCCGAATACGCGGCGCGTCGGGAAGCCGAGCGCATCCGTGCAGAAGATGTGGTAGCCGCTGGCGTAGTAGGCCACGGGGCGGAACCCGTATTTCTTTTGCATGAGGGTCGCCGCGTTGAGCGCATGCTTTCGGCCGACGATAGGGTTGGCAAGGGCGTGCGTGTAATCGATGACGGCAAGCGGGCGATTGTCCCTGCCGTACAAGACGTAGTCGATGGTGGAGCCGTCTTCCAGCGTCATGTTGATGGCGGCGGTTTCGGGGTATGCCTGGTTGTCGCATGAGGCAATGGCCCAACCCGCTTCACAAAGCGATGCTTGAACGTAGAGCTTTGCGTTCTTCTGCTCGTCTCCGCGCTTTCTGGTGGAGAAATGCGCCTGGCGCAGCGTTTCGGCGTATTGCGCAACCACGTCATCAGAGGGCTCGCAAGGCTGCTGAGACTGCTTGGGAGCGCAAGGGGCCGGCTCGGGCATCGCGGACGATGCTGCCCGAACGGCAGTGGGTGTCTGCGTTTGGGGTGTGGCTGCAGGTTTGCCTGGCGCTTGCCGTCTCGCGCGCGCTTTTTCCAAGGGCGATTCGAAGGTGGGGTAGTCGTCGATGAGGTTGAGGTTGATGAGGACTTCACCAACGATATAGTGCAACTGCTCGAGCGTGTCGCAAGCTATTTGGGGGCTGAGGCGTTCGCCGTGTGCGCCAAGATTGCCGTTCTTTCGTACGGTATGCATGGCGCTGACGATGGTCTCGTCGTTGATGTAGTCGATGAAGCGGTGGTCGTCCATTTTTTCGAAAAGGGTTTTGCCTGCATCGTCGTAGTCGGCAACGGAACGATAAATGAGCGCGACGATGTACTCCAGCGCGGATCGCGAAGATGCGCAGCTTTGCGCAGGAAAAGGCATTGCGAGCTGTTCGGCTGCATCGCAGGCTCCGAACAGCTGCGAAAAGCCGGGCACGCCCCTAACGAAATCGAAGTTCATAGCAACCTACCTTCGTCAGCGAAAAGGTACTTTCGCATCATTATAGTGGTAAGGCGCCACGGTTTGTTGCGTAACATTGCCTGCTGGTCGGGCATGACCTTCTACTGCTATGGGTCTCAATTTGTCGGGGTGCCTTCCGTTCCCCAAAAACGATTATTTCTCACTTTTGGGGAACGGGGCTTGAGAGTGAAGGGTCCTTTTCTTCTCGCGTAATGCGTGAGGGAAAGGGTCCTTCTTGTTCTCGCTGGCGACTTCATTTGATTGGTAAGCGGTAAAATAGTGCCAACACTACCAGCGGGAAAGGGATGACATGAGCTCTGGGGAAACTGTCGGAAAGAGGCGTTGTTCGCGCTTCGTTGTCGCGATAATCGCCGTTCTCCTCGGGATGGCGCTTGGCTTCTCCGCGCAAGCGGCGCCGGGCGTGCAGGCCGCCTTTGTGGGGCCCGGCGCGCAGACTTCCTTCGCCACGACAGAAGGTGCTTCCATAGAAACCCTCCAGCAGGGTGGCATCGAGCTTCAGGCCGACATGGAAAGGACCGTCTGGTGCTCGCGGTCGGGCAGCAAGTACCATTACGGCTCTACCTGTTCGGGGATGAAGAACCCCATCGCGATGACCTTGCAGCAGGCTGTCGACTCTGGTAAGCAGCCCTGTTCCAAGTGCGTGCACGAGTCGCCTACGCCCGACCCTGCCCCTAATCCCAGC
>ERZ1034876.1246-NODE-1246-length-10732-cov-6.293528_pt1 | contig 10732 bp, 9 predicted proteins | sample MGYA00520698_ERZ1034876 | MGnify/ENA primary metagenome ERZ1034876 (study PRJEB33766, sample SAMN09781723) | gut metagenome | biome: gut microbiome | host: Homo sapiens | place: Madagascar | study: EMG produced TPA metagenomics assembly of the PRJNA485056 data...
GTGTTATGCCTCGGCAGTGAATGCCTTTAGGAATGATTCGGCGCGGTCTTCGTAGCCGATGGTGGAGGAATAGGTTTGACGAAATTGAATGTTGTAATGTGCTGAAAAAATTTTCTTGTTCCACTTGCTATTTTGTTTGAAAACGCTAACTTTGCATAAGTTAGGCTGCGGTTCGGGAAATGAAAAAGAGCAAGCTCAATTCTTTCCACTCACCTTGCGCTAACTTTGCATAAGTTAGGCTGCGGTTAGGGAAATGAAAAAGAGCGAGCTCAATTCTTTCCACTCACCTTGCGCAAACTTTGCATAAAAACCAATAAAAAAGCAGACGATATGAAACGATTTGTAATTATTTCGGCGATTTTCATCAGCGCCGTATTTCGGGCATCCGCGCTGGATGTCTCGATAACGGTTCCCGTTGCCGGGTCCTTGCCGTATGTACTGAAGCAGCAATACGATTGGGAAAAAGTCACATCCCTGACCGTGTATGGAGAGATTAATGGTGATGACTGCGAGTTTTTGCGGATAATGGCTGGGGGCAAAAAGGACACATCCGAGGAAACTCTTGAATATTACAACGGTTCAGAAAAAGGCTCCTTGCAAATACTCGACCTTGGCAATGCCACAATGGTGGGTGACGGCTGTGCCTTTTATGATACAGAACTTACAAAACTCACGTATCCTTTGATAGAAGGGCGCGACAGAGACAATTCCATTGGATTCAATACTTTTAAATACTGCAACAATTTAGAGGAGGTTGACCTGTCAAAATTCTTAAGTCTTGAGGCAATTGGCGAAAAAGCGTTTTATAAGACGGACTGGAATTTAAATAATTTGAGGAGGGTCGTACTTCCGCCAAGCGTTATGCACGTCTATCATGGTGCTTTCTACGGAGATTTCCATGTCAGCAAACTTCCATCATCATTGTCAATAATAGAAGATGACGCATTTTCATATTGTACCATTGACGAAGCTGACCTTGTCAAGATAGATGATATAGGTCCGTCGTCCTTTTGGCGTTGTAAGTTGCCTGAAAAAATGGAGTTGAATCTGTCCACTGTCCGTGGAACTCCAATTAGAGAATGTTATGGACTTAAGGATTTAACGTTTACATATAACGGTGAAAGAAACAAAGTAACCTACAGAGCGGATATTGCCGAGAAAGCTTATGATCTTGAGACATTTATGGTGAATATTTCACGGGAATCCGATCTTTACGGGGTTTCTAAATATTATCCGGGATTTTCTGGATGTCCCAAAATGAAGACCATAATACTTAATGGTCCAATGCTCGAGTATGCGTATTGTAGAGGAAGCTCCGTTGAATCCGTTATATTTGACTGCGTCGAGACCGACGGAATCGTTGAATTGGAAAAGCAATTACTGTCGGATAAGAAAAATCTGAAATTTTACGGGCCGGACTATTCTCCGACCAGGAAAGGATATATGACCAAAGACGGCGCCCTGTTCTACGGCGATGGCACAACGACGACACTGCAATTCGCCCCTCGGTCGTTGGAGACGTATACGGTGCCGGAAGGCTGCGTCAGATTTGAGACAGGCGCATTTGACGACTGCACCGACCTCCGCGTCCTGAATTTAGGCAATGTTGATTTTGACGAGCCCTTCTGGTTCGGATTCAACTATTTTGACCAGACCGTCATACTTGGAGACCGGAGCAGATATTACGTAGAGTCGGATGTCGTCTACCGCAAATCGGCAGACTTGCTATCTCTCATAGAACTTGTCAGATATCCGTCGCATAAAGAAGTCGGCAGCGAGTACAGAGTGGACCGGCCGTTCTACAAAGACGCCTATCTTGGCAAGCATCCAGAATTGATGCATGTCAGAATCGCGAGCGACATCACAGACGTCACCGGTCTTTTCCCGGAGGCGACAAATTTAAAGGTCATAGAATTCGAGTCCGACCGTCCGCCGCATGTCTCCGATGCAGACAACACGCTGAGAGAGATGTCGGTGAAGGCAAGTTTTCCGGGCTATTTCATCATGGTTCCCAAAGGGTCGGGCGCATATTATTACGCCAATCCGTTCTGGCGACAATTCCAGATAAAGGAATATGACTCCGTGGCCGACATTCCTTCAGACAGCCTCCGAGTGGACATAAACGGGCGGGAGCTGTCGGTCGTCGGCCTTGTCGGCGGAGAGCGCATGGAGGTTGTAAACGCCTCGGGACAGACGGTGTATGCTGGTGCGGAATCAACTGTCACGCTTCCGTCGTCCGGAGTCTACATTGTGCGTGTCGGCGCGACGGTGCGGAAAGTTGTTGTGAAATAACGAATAATTCATATAAATATAAAGCAGCGGGGTTGCAAATGCAGTCCCGCTGCTTTATGCCAGCGCGCATAGTTATGCCTCGGCAGTGAATGCCTTTAGGAATGATTCGGCGCGGTCTTCGTAGAGATAGCCTGCGGGGGTGAGCGGACGGTCGGACAGCGCGCCGTATTGCAGCACTTGGATTGCAACAAACCGGTGGTCGGCAGAGGCGTAGCAGTCGATGTGCACTTTGCTGATGTCGTTGATTGCCACATCGTCGAAGCCGGTGTCTTTTAGCATACGGCGCAATGCCGGTAGTTGCTCCATGCCGAAATCAAGCGAGCGTTTGCCCACGGGGCTGCCTGTCGGGTCGTACACCCATCGGCGAGGGTTGAAAACGAGTGTCACAAGACCGAATCCGGCGAGCACCCATCCGGCGGCGAGGCGCAGCATGTTGAGGTTTGACGTTGGGTCGCTGACGCTGATAAAGATGGCGAGATACAGCCCTAATAGCAGCGTGACGGCACCAATGAGCACGGATGATGGGTTTATGGCTTTTTTCAGGTCGTTGCAGTTCTGATATGATAAGATTTCAAATTTTGATTCCATGATTCTTTATTTTTTAGTTTGACAATAGTATTGTGTCGCGGAGTCTGTGAGAAACCGTGACGAGCTTTAATTTGTGAAAAAATAAGGAATCCGCTAAATGATGATGTGGCGTATGACAAAGACATAGCCCGTAGACTGGGTGTCGATGCCGAAGGTTTGTGACAGCACGTCGCTGCTGACGGCGTGCCGGCGGTTGCCTGCAAGAATGCGCATCCGCGCGTCACAACGCAACGAGCGTTGCCATTGCCAATGGTTTGTGCGTGCCTGTGTGCGGCTTTGTGCGGCGAACGTCTCGGTTGCGGGCAGTGTCAGTCCAGCCTTTTGATGAGTCATCAGGTCGCTTGCCGACGGGGCAGAGTCGCAATGGCGGTCGGCGTTGTCGTCGCTCAGCGTCATTGTCGGTTCCGGGCATACGGTGTGGGCGCTCTGCTTTGTGGCAGAGCATGAAGTGGCTGCCATCTGCAGCAGCACAACAATCAGTATGCAGACAATCCGCTGTATCATTGTTTGACAAAAATAGTGACAATTCCGCAGACTGGCAAATCCTTGAAAACTAAAAAAATCCCGACGGGCAATGCCTGTCGGGATTTCTGTCGGAATATCTTTATACGTGATTATTCAGCCTTGCCTTCGCTGCCGAGCACGTATTTGATTTTGTGGATGTAGAGTTTCTTCATGTTGTCGCGAGCCGGACCGAGGTACTTGCGTGGGTCGAATTCAGCTGGCTTCTCTGCAAACACTTGACGGACAGCGGCAGTCATTGCAAGACGGCTGTCAGAGTCGATGTTGATTTTGCATACAGCAGATTTAGCGGCTTTGCGGAGCTCCTCTTCAGGAATACCGATGGCAGCCTTCAAAGCGCCACCGTATTTGTTGATAGTGTCAACTTCCTCTTGAGGAACAGAAGAAGATCCGTGGAGCACGATTGGGAATCCAGGGAGTTTCTCCATAACAGCGTCGAGCACGTCGAATGCCAATGGAGGAGGAACCATGCGGCCAGTCTGTGGGTCGATGTGGCACTGCTCCGGAGTGAACTTGTAAGCTCCGTGTGATGTACCGATTGAGATAGCCAAAGAATCGCAGCCAGTGCGTGTTGCGAAATCGATAACCTCTTCAGGGTCGGTGTATGTGTGGTGGTCAGAAGAAACCTCGTCTTCAACGCCTGCCAATACGCCGAGCTCGCCTTCAACTGTTACGTCAAACTGGTGAGCGTACTCAACAACTTTCTTAGTCAAGGCAACGTTCTCCTCGTAAGGGAGGTGAGAACCGTCGATCATAACTGAAGAGAAGCCGAAGTCAACGCATGATTTGCAGAGCTCGAAGCTGTCGCCGTGGTCGAGGTGAAGCACAATCTGTGGGTGCTCCCAGCCGAGTTCCTTTGCGTATTCTACAGCGCCTTCTGCCATGTAGCGGAGAAGAGTCTGGTTGGCGTAGTTGCGAGCGCCTTTTGATACTTGAAGAATAACCGGTGATTTAGTTTCAGCAGCGGCTTGGATAATAGCCTGAAGCTGCTCCATGTTGTTGAAGTTGAATGCTGGGATAGCGTAGCCTCCCTTGATAGCCTTGGCAAACATCTCGCGGGTGTTCACGAGACCAAGATCTTTGTAATTGACCATAATAGTATGATATTAATAAGTAATTAGTTACTGAAAAATTTCCTTATTCGACCGCAAAGTTACAATGTTTGCTCCGTCTGAGCAACAAAATTTTGTTTAAAGTTTGTTGCACGGGTATTTGCGGCAAATTTATGCTGGCGGAAACGGCTCTTGCGACAATGCTTAGAATGCCGCCGTGACGGCTTGGGTGATGAAATAGCCTCCGACGATGAGCCACACGTAGAGCATCGCTGCGAGCAGAAACGGCTTGGCGCCTGCCTGGCGGAACTTGTCGATGCCTGTGTCGGTGCCGAGGGCGGTCATCGCCATGGTGAGCATGAATGTGTCGGCATATTCGATTGCGCCGTTGAGCGGTATGTCTTTCACTGTCGCCGCGCCGCAGAGGTGTTGCAGCAGTGTGTTGACGCAGATGGCTCCGATAAACAGAAATGCGAACCATGGTATGGTGATTTTGCGCTTGCCGCCGTCGTTTTGTCTCCGCGACAGGAAGAGGCTCATGACCACAAGCACAGGGGCGAGCAGCATCACGCGTATCATCTTGGTTATTGTCGCCGTACCAGCGATGCCGAGGGCGTCGGTCGGGTCCATGGCATTGCCCGCACCTGCCACGTGTGCCACTTCGTGGAGCGTGCTGCCGGTGTAGATTGCCACCGCGCGGTCGGAGAGCCCGTCGAGCAGTCCGGCGCGATACATTATCGGGTAGATGAACATCGACAGGGTGCCGAACACCACTACGGTCGACACGGCTATCGCCGTCTTATGGCTTTCGCAGCGCACCACAGGCTCTGCGCCGAGCACGGCTGCGGCTCCGCAGATTGCGCTGCCTGTCGACGTGAGCAGGGCGGTGTCGCGGTCCAATTTAATCCATCGGCTGAAGAGGAGTCCGAGCAGCAGTGTGCCGGCAACGATGATTATGTCGACGGTTACTGCCGGCAGTCCCACGGCCGCTACGTCGCTGAGCGTCAAGCGGAAACCATAAAAGATGATGCCGAGGCGCAGCAGCCGCTTGGTGCAGAACTTTATGCCGGGCTCCCACTCCTTCGGCATGCGGCAGCGCAGCGTGTTGGCATAAATCATGCCTATGATTATGCCCACAATCAGCGGGCTAAGCGACAGAGCCTTGACTTCGGGAATGCCGGCGATGTAGAATGCCGACAACGACATCAGCGCTATCAGCGCGATGCCGTGCAGGCGGTCGAGTGTTGCGGTCTTCATTATTCGTCCTCTCCTTCAGTGGCTATTTCCTTTTCGCGGATAGCCACGGCAAGGCGGTTTGCCACAGCCACGGCTTTCGTGATATGGTCGCACACGTGGTCTTTGCCCACAAGCGCCTCGACGCGAGCTTTCTCAAGCGCGAGATGCACGTTGTCGCGCACGCCCGACAGCACCACGTGGATGCCTTCTTTCTGCGAAGACTTTATGAGAATCTCAAGGTTGTGGATGGCTGTGGAGTCGATAAACGGCACTTTGCGCATGCGCAGGATGCGCACAAGCGGCTTGTCGCCCATCGAACGCATCATATCGTCGAATTTTGTCGCTACGCCGAAGAAGAACGGACCGTCGATTTCATACACTTCCACTCCTTGCTCAAGGTTGAGAATCTCGTGGGTGTTGACTTCCTGACCTTCGGCAATGTCGATTTGCTCGCCGAAATGGTGTATCTCGGTGTTCTCCATCACACGGCGGAGGAACAGCAGGATGGCAAGCAGCAAGCCGAGTTCGATGGCTATTGTGAGGTCGAACACAACGGTGAGGAGGAATGTCACAATCATCACAGTCACGTCTGATTTAGGCGTTTTCAGAATCGCCTTCACCGTGCGCCATCCGCTCATGTTGTATGAAACCATGATGAGCACACCGGCAAGGCATGCCATAGGCACGAGGTTGATGAGCGGCATTAGGAACAGGAAGATGAGCAGCAGCACCACGGCATGCACTACGCCGGCAACCGGTGTGCGTCCGCCGTTGGTGATGTTGGTCATTGTGCGCGCAATGGCGCCGGTCACCGGGATGCCTCCGAAAAACGGAACGACAACGTTTGCCACACCCTGGCCGATTAGCTCGGTGTTGCAGTCGGTGTTTGATCCTGTTGCGCCGTCTGCGACGGTGGCAGACAGCAGCGACTCTATGGCGCCGAGCATCGCGATGGTGAATGCCGACGGCAGAAGGGCGTTGATGGTGGCAATGTTGATGTCGATGGAGTGTGGCGACGGGATTGTGCCCGACAGGTTGTGGAAACGGTCGCCGATTGTTTCCACGCCCTCAAGTCCGCAGTATTCGTGCATGGCCCACACCGCGGCTGTCACCACAATTATGGCGAGCAGCGCGCCGGGCAGACGCTTCGACACGTAGGGCGCGGCAATGATTATCGCCAGCGATACGATGCCCACGATTAGCGTAGGCAAGTGTGTCGTGCCGAAATGAGTCATGTATACGCCCCATTTCGAGATGAAATCGGCTGGCAGCGCGCCTGTCTGAAGTCCGAAAAAGTCGGTTATCTGTGTTGAGAAGATTGTCACGGCGATACCTGAAGTGAAGCCGATGACGATTGGATAAGGGATAAATTTAATCACCGTGCCGAGTCGGAACAGTCCAAGCGCCACGAGTATCAGTCCGGCAAGCACAGTGGCTATAGCGAGTCCGGTGAGTCCGAACTGCTGGATGATGCCGTAGATGATAACGATAAATGCGCCCGTAGGTCCGCCAATCTGCACAGAGCAGCCGCCGAGAGCCGAGACCAGAAAACCTCCGATTACGGCAGTGATGAGTCCGACGGTCGGCGTTACGCCCGACGCTATACCGAATGCCACGGCAAGAGGCAGAGCCACGATGCCGACAACGATACCCGCAATGACATCGTCTTTGAAACGTGCCATATTGTAGCCTTTCAGCGAAGTGATCAACTTAGGCTGAAAGCTAACCTTCTTGAGAAAATCCATAAAATAAAAACTTGTATTTTTATACCTAAAACATTAAGACCAGGAAACCTTTATCCACAATCTTTAACCAAATTTCACTGCAAAGGTACTACGATTATCCCGTGGAAACAAAAAACAACGCATAAAAAGACGTTGTGCGGAGCAGAACGTTGTGTTTTTAGCGACATATTTTTTGCACGAAGGGATAAGAAAAACTAACTTTGCCGTATATACATGACGATTATGGCTAATTTTGACCCGAAAACCAAGATAGAGCGTCTTGTGCTTAAACACCCGGCATTGGCGTCGATTTTCAAGGAGGCTGCTGCGACGGTCGACGACCAACTGACCGTTGAGGAGTTCTGCTTTGTCAACGGTATAGACTTTATGGACTTCTTCCGCCGGCTCGACGAGGCGGTGGCTGCTGCCGAGCAGCGCGACCAGGAGCAGCGCGAGGCGGTGGAGAGCCGCATCAGTGCAGATAACGATGCTGTGGAGGAGAAAGTGGGCGTGGCGCGTCAGGCTGACGAGATGCCTGCCGGAAAGAAGCACGATGCTGTAGTACTCGGGTTGCTGGTGTTTGGCGTTGTGGTCTACGCTCTCAGTGCCGTGGGTAATTTCTTTGCCGGAGCCGGCTTGATACGCACCATCCTCGGCATTCATCCTACGGAAGCATTTCCGCATGTGCCTCAGATGCTTAGCTTCCTTAATGCGGTGTCGTTGGGCGGATGCGCACTGTTGCTGCTATGGCGGCGTATGGGAGTTGTCCTGCTGCTGCTTGGCGCGATGATCTACGATGTGCTTGCCGTGGCGCTCACCGACAGCCTCCCCACCGACACAATCCTTGCCGCCATCATCACGGCCACAATCCTGACCGTCAGTTGTAACGGCGAGAAATACAAGGACTTGTTGCGGTAAGAAAACACAATAATCGTGCGTAGCGTCGTGCCGGAGGCACGACGCTGTTCCACGCGCAAATCAAAACTGGTGGGATTGATTGGTAGACGGCCGATTTTTCGTAACTTTGCAGCCGGAAAAAAGATTGTCAGGTTAAAACAACGTATGGATAACAACAACCCTCATATTCTGGGCACGGCGCCTATCGGCAAACTGCTCGTTCAGTACTCATTGCCGTCGATTATCGGAATGACGCTGACGTCGCTCTACAACATCATCGACAGCATATTCATCGGTCACGGCGTCGGTCCGCTTGCCATTTCCGGCCTTGCCATCACATTTCCGCTGATGAACCTGCTTATCGCCTTCTGTACGCTTGTCGGGGTTGGCGGTGCTACGATTTCATCGATACGCCTTGGTCAGCGCGACCGCAAAGGGGCGGAGGACATTCTCGGCAATGTCGTGATTCTTTGTGTGGTCAATGCGGCATTTTATGGCGGAGTCACATTCTTGTTTCTCGACCCGATACTTCGTTTCTTCGGTGCCAGCGCGGCAACGCTCCCCTATGCCCGCGACTTTATGCAGGTGATTCTTCTCGGCACGCCAGTTTCGTATATGATGATAGGCCTTAACAACGTGATGCGTGCCACGGGCTATCCGAAGAAGGCCATGCTCTCGTCGATGCTTTCCGTGGGGTGCAACCTTGTGCTTGCCCCGATATTTATTTTCGTATTTGACTGGGGTATCCGTGGCGCGGCTTTCGCCACGTTGTTGTCGCAGTCGGTGGCGCTGGTGTGGGTGCTGCACCATTTTCTTGACAAAAAAACGTATATCCGTTTCCACCGCTCCACGCTGAAGCTGCGCAAGCGCATAGTGAAACAGATTTTCAGCATCGGAATGTCGCCGTTTATCATGAACGTGTGTGCCTGCTGCATAGTGATTTTCATCAACTACCAACTTCTTTCGCACGGCGACGACTACAGTGTGGGCGCTTTCGGCATCATCAACCGCGTGCAGATGCTCTTCGTGATGATTGTGATGGGCATAGCGCAGGGAATGCAGCCGATTACGGGCTACAATTTCGGCGCCGGACTCGTTGACCGCGCCCGCCGCAGCGTGCAGCTCGGCATCGCCGCCGGATGCACGATGACAACGCTGGGATTCGTCCTTGCAGTGTTTTTCCCGGGAATGCTTGTCGGGATGTTCACCGACAGCGCGCTGCTCGTTGAACAGGCGTCCAAGGCGTTGAGCATCAGTATGCTCTCATTTCCTGTAGTTGGCGCGCAGATAATCATCTGCCAATTCTTCCAGTCGATAGGCAAGGCGTTTATAGCCATCTTCCTGTCGCTGTCGCGCCAGCTGTTGTTTCTGCTGCCCGGACTGGCATTGCTGCCCGTGTGGATGGGCGTCGACGGGGTGTGGACAAGTATGCCGGTGAGCGACTTCCTTGCCACCGTAGCTGCGGTTGTAATGTTTGTTTATCAAATCCGTAAATTCCGCCGCAAGGCCGCAGTCACCACAATATGAGAAAAAGTTATGGAGAAATAATACGGTTTGCCATTGTGGGCACCGCCAATTTTCTGATAATAATGGCAGTCAGCTGGTTGCTGATGCATCTGTTCAGCATCAATTTCTATGTAGCCAACATTGTGGCATACGTGCTGGCGCTTGTCAACAACTTCTATTGGAACCGCATTTGGGTGTTCCGCTCCACGGAAGGACGCATGGGGCGCCAGGCGTTGATGTTTCTTGCCGCCTACGGCATAGCCTACCTTGTGCAGCTCGGAGTCGTCGCTGTGCTCGTGCAGTGGGTGGGTGTCAACAAGGACCTCGCCAACTTCGTCGGACTTTTCCCGTTTGGGGCTACCAACTTTCTGCTCAACAAATTTTTTGCGTTCAGATAAGTATTGCCTGGGCAATATTACTGCTTTTCAGACAGTTCGAGGCTGGTAAAACGCACGAAATGATAGGATGACAAAAAAATATTGAAAATTTGCGCTTGAAAAATTGCACAATTAAAAACTTAGTCGTACTTTTGCAACGCTAAAACAAAAAAGCAACCCGCTTCAGTAGCTCAGTTGGTTAGAGCACCTGACTGTTAATCAGGGGGTCGTTGGTTCAAGCCCATCCTGAAGCGCAAATTTTAAAGCTTCAATAGCTCAGTTGGTTAGAGCACCTGACTGTTAATCAGGGGGTCGTTGGTTCAAGTCCATCTTGAAGCGCAAAAAGTTCCGTAAGCATCGCTTGCGGAACTTTTTTATTTCTAAATAATCGTGGGTAGTGGCGTACCTCCGGCACGCTGACGGCTTGGAGATGCACGGTCCCGGCACGCTCCTGCGTCGCGTACCGGGTTACCGAAAAGTGACGTGCCTCCGGCACGTGTCGCCTCAGCCATCTGTCTGTGCGAGAGTATATCCGAAG
>ERZ1034876.1249-NODE-1249-length-10712-cov-12.404523_pt1 | contig 10712 bp, 10 predicted proteins | sample MGYA00520698_ERZ1034876 | MGnify/ENA primary metagenome ERZ1034876 (study PRJEB33766, sample SAMN09781723) | gut metagenome | biome: gut microbiome | host: Homo sapiens | place: Madagascar | study: EMG produced TPA metagenomics assembly of the PRJNA485056 data...
GATTTGAATCTATGCCCAATTAACAACCGTCAGGGAATTGTAATTGATGGTGAAGATTCAAAGGTTATTTGCAAAGACTAATTTGAAAAATCCTTTTTTTGAAACTGGAAAATCGGAAGCTGAGGAGATAGACTATTGAGAACATATGAGAATAAAGACGAGCTTAAAAACGAGATAAATAAAAGCTTTGCAAAGTATATTTCAGAATTTAATGATATTCCGGAGCATTTAAAAGATAAGAGAATTGATGAGGTCGATCGAACTCCGGCAGAAAATCTTGCTTATCAGGTTGGCTGGACAACTCTTGTTATTAAATGGGAATCAGACGAAAGAAAGGGTATTCCTGTCAAAACTCCTTCGGATAATTTTAAGTGGAATCAGCTTGGCGAATTATATCAATGGTTCACAGATACATATGCTCAGCTGTCACTGCAAGAATTGAAAGACAGATTGAATGAGAATATCAACTCTATTTATGCAATGATTGATTCTCTGAGTGATGAAGAATTATTTAAACCACATATGAGAAAATGGGCTGACGAAGCAACTAAAACAGCTGTCTGGGAAGTATACAAATTCATACATGTTAATACAGTTGCTCCGTTCGGAACCTTTAGAACCAAGATTAGAAAATGGAAAAAGATTGCACTATAACTTCCAGTTTATCGCAACCTCAGAAGCAGGGTTTGGGGCAGGCACGCCCCAACAAGAGCACTTCAAAAACGCGGGAGCGTTGCAGAAGTGCAGTCCCGGAAGGGCACAACATTTTCAAGAATTGAAAATTTGTGGCCACGGGACGATTCTTGCCTTCTACGTTTTCCTGAAAGGCTCGAAAGAACTAAGATGATTCAAAAACACGAACTGCCTATTTTAGAGTATGATCCCAACTCGGAAGAAGTCATAAGGCCAAATCATGGTGCAGAACAGCTGAAACTTCCCGAAAAATGCGTCTATGCCTTTCTTGGAGAAGCAGTTGATGATTATGCTTTCGAGGCAGAAGCCACCGTTGCTGAAACTTTTGAAACCATAACCCGGAACTATCCTGTTTACATCGTAAAGCAGGATGGCATGGAATTTTGCCTTTGCGCTGCCCCGCTGGGCGCACCTGCAGCAGCACAACTGATGGACTTCCTCATCTCCTGCGGTTGCAAGAAAATCATTTCGACTGGCTCTTGCGGTGTTCTGACCGATTTGGCCGAAAACGAATTTCTCATTCCAATAAAAGCGTTACGGGACGAGGGAACCTCTTATCATTATCTTCCGGCATCCCGCTATATAGAGCTTGACAAAAATATCCGGGATGCCATCGAGCATACTCTTCTTGTGCAGAACATTCCGTTCCGGGAGTGTGTTACATGGACAACGGATGGATTCTTCCGGGAAACACAGGATATGGTGCGGTATCGCAGAGCGGAAGGATGTACAACCGTTGAGATGGAGTGTGCCGCATTGGCTGCTTGCGCCCGGAAGCGAGGTGCTTCTTTCGGGCAGATCCTCTATACGGCAGATTCCCTTGCAAATGTTCTGAAACACAATGAACGTGATTGGGGAAAGAACTCTTTACGGAAAGCACTGGAACTCTGTATCGCAGTGCTGCAAACGATTTGAAGGTTCGAGTGCTGTGGACAATGCTCCACCAAAGAAAAAGACCTTGAAGCGTTGCTTCAAGGTCTTTTTCTTTGTGTTTGACCCCACATGTAACCGCACGTTTCCATAAAGGTACCCCCGCACATGGTGTATCCTTCCATGCGCGGGGGTACCTTGTATTTACTGTTTCTTTTTTCTCCGGCTTACGCCCCAGGCGATGCTGCCCAGGAGCGCCAAGGCGGAAACAAGTTCGAAGCCGCGCCAATAGGCGGGGGCCTGGTAGGCGATCATGATCGTACCGGTGTAGCCCGCCGGGATGTTCAGGGTGATACGGGCGTTCTCGCCGGTGCCGAGGGGGTATTCCTCGCCGGTAGCTTCGTCCACGGCATGGTAGTGGCCGTAGTTGAAAATAGGCACCGAGATGTCGGCGGCCTCGCCGTCATTTTCCACTTCTAGATAGGCCTTGCCGCCCCGCTTCTCGTAGGAGAGCAGGTGCAGGTCGTCGCTGCCCGGCTTGGGCTGTGCCCAGATGGTCTCGTAGGCGCTGGTACCGTCGATGAGGTACTCGCCCACACCGGTGGTAGGTGTCGGGTCCATCTTGCGGTAAGTATTATAGGCAACCTCCTGCTGGCCGGTCAGCATCTGGGTCTGCATTACGCCGGTCATCAACAAGGTGCATCCCACCAGCGACAGGGCCACACCCTTTGCCAGGCGGAGGTTCTTTTCCTTCAACAGCTGAATCGCCAGCACAACCGCCAGGCAAAGCAGTGCCGTTGCCAGAGAAAGGAACCGCCACGGGTACTGGAACAGGCCAATCAGCTTGCCCACCGTGCGGCCCAGCCAGTTGTGGAAGCTGTCCCACGGGAACACATGCATAGACAGTACCGTTGCCAGCACCGCAAAGCCAAATGCTGCCTGCATGCGGTGCAGGGTATCCCTGTCGTGCCAGCTTTCCCGCCGCAGCAGGCAGTAAAGCACCAGCAGCAGCCCCACCACCAGTGGCAGGCCGAACGACAGCGTCATATCCGGGTTTGTGCCCGAATCCGCCCCACCGAATCCCGGCCCAAACGGGCTGAACAGCTGCACCAGATACGTTCCCTGGTTCTGGATCTTGCCGATCAGCGGGCCGTTGACCATCAAATTGATCTCGTGCGTCGAGATCAGGAACGGGAAGAAATACCAGGCGCTCAGCGCCACAGCCAGCAGCGCCGCCTTGACCCAGGCCAGCAGGCGGGCAGGGCGCAGGGTATCCCGCAGGCGCAGCAGGCAGAACACCACCAGCAGCAGCGCGATCAGCTCACAGCTGAGCAGATGGCACTGCACCAGCGCCGCCATGCCAAAGGCCATGGGCGCCCACTGGGCAAAGCGGGGCTTCTCGGTGGTATATATATTATGCAGGCCCACCAGCACCAATGGCAGGAAAGTGATGGCCGTGTACTCGCCCACCGAGGCGCGGATGTAGGTGCAGACCAACCGGTAGCAGGACAGTGTGTACAGCGCCACGCCCAGCAGGCCCAGCTTGCGGCTGGCGGTAATTTTGCCAAAGCTGCAATAGGCAATGATGGCGGTGGACAGTGTCACCGCAAAGATGTACACCTGATAGCAGGTGCGCAGCGGTAGCCAGGCGTTGTACAAAAGAGCTGGCAGCGTCAAAAACAGTTCGCAGTAGCACAGGGAATTAGCGTAGCCATAGCCGTTCAGGCTGTCAGTGGTCATGCGCACCGGGAACTGCCCGTAGGACAGCTCCGCCGCCATGGCCGAAATGCGCTGCAAATGGTAGTCCAGATCATGCCCAAAATACAGGTAGTTGCTGAACAGCGGCAGGCAGGCCGCCACCGTGATGCCCGCCAGGATCAGCGGCACCGCGTACTTGCGGCGGCGCGCCGGGGCATCCGTGTCCCCACGGGCAAACAACAGCAGCAGCGCCAGGTCCAGCACCGCCGCCAGCAGCACGAAGATGACCAGCCGGGTCAGGCGGTAGATGGGCTGCTCGGTCAGGGTAATGCCGTACAGGTAAAGCTGGCCTTCGCCGTAAGTCAGGGTCGCGGTCAGGTCCTGCATTCTGGCGCCGTAACCCACCCACAGACGGGTGGTCACCGTTCGGTGGCAGTCGTCCAGCGTTACGGCGTCGGCACTAATGGCTGAGGGGTTGCCCTTGCTGGCAAAGGACAGCGAACCCGCACTGTACAGTGCGTTAAAGGTGGGCGCGTCCGGCATTTGGCAGGAGAAATACCGCACCGTCACCTCATACGCGCCGGAGCGCATCGCGCTGCCTGCCGTAGAAAAGCTGATGGCCTTATCCTCCGGCGGGGTGAAGTCCTCACTGTTGTTCCAGATTTGCAGCGCCGTCCCGTCCTCGTTCACAGCGGCGATCTGCGGGTAGTCGTTGCTAAAATCCGCCGGGGTCAGCTGCAGTTTGTAGGGTGCGCCGAACAGCGATGCTGCCAGCGAGGCCAGCACAGCAGCCTCCAGCAGGAGCACCACGGCAAACCAGCGGTTCGTGCGCAGCAGTTCACGCAGTTTTTTCATACAAAGGGGCCTCCTCAGCCGTCCCATATCATGACTTTGGCGTTCAGGATGGAGGTGTCCTCCACCGTGGCGATGTACTCGCCCTTCTCATTGCGGGGGGTGCGGTCGCAGTCCAGCAGGCAGATCTGGCGGGCTTCCTCGGTGCCGTCGGCCAGGCGCACCTTGTACTTGATGACTGCATTGTCCGGCACCAGCGCGCCCTGCACGTAGACCCGCATGCCGTCCATCACCTCGCCGGTGTCGTCGGTCAGGCGGCCGCACCAGGCCAGGTCATAGCCGCCGTAGTTACGGTAGGTCTGGTAGGCGTAAAGCGTGCCGTGGTCGGCGGGCAGTTCGATGCCCGGCATCTGGGCGTGAAGTTCCCGCCCGGAAAAACGGCAGAAGAAATTCGTCTCGGCCTGGGTATTGGTGTCCCAGACGTTCTCATTGCAAAGGATCAGGTCGTCGGCCGTGACCTCATCGGCCAGGCCGGCGCGGATGGTATCGGCAAAGAAGTTGTAGGCTTTCAGGTTCTCAGCGTGGTGGGTGCGCAGACAGCCGCGGGTGAACGCGCCGTTGGCGGCAATACCCGCCGCCAGCACCACCGCCAGCAAAGCGCGCAGCACGGCCGAGGGAACTTTCGGCAGACGGCAGCACAGTTCGGCCAGCGCCGCCACGCCTGCCGCCAGCAGCAGGCCCAGGCCCACCGAACTGGCTGCCGCGGGGATGTAGCCCCACTTCCAGGTAATGGCCTCTGGCTGCTGGTAGCGGGCCGACAGGGCCAGCAGTGCCGCCGGGGCAGCCCACAGCCCCAGGCCCAGCAGGGCCAGGCCGCCCAGGGACTTGCCGCTGACCTTTTCCCTGGGAGCAAACAGCAGCGCCGCTACAGCCAGCAGCCCCAGCACAAAGGGCCAGAGCATGTCGCCCTTGCTGATGGTGCCGCAATCCTGCCCCTGCAGCCAGGGACCCAGAAACGGGATGGACGCGGCCATCTGCTGCACGGTCACACGGGCCACGTTGGGGATGTCCAGCGAAAGCTCGTTGCCGGTGCCGCCGTGGCGGGAGCTGGCAAAGTGGAAGCAAAACGCCACCGCCATGCCGCCCAGCACTGGGGCCGAGGCCCGCAGGCCGCCCCGCACACTGCGGGTGTACACCACCCACAGCAGCAGCGCCAGCACGGCGTAGACATAGCCGGTCTCGTAAGTGCCGCAGGCGATAAACGCCAGCACGGCCGCCGTCACGCCCCAGGCGCGATGGTGGGACTCGTGCAGGTAAAACAGGCACAGCCAGCTGGCCGCCGCCCAAAGCAGCGTGCGCTGGGGCACGGCGTAGTAACTGTACATGCCCTCGTTAAAAATAGGAGCCGCCGCCAGCGCCAGACCAAAGGCGCCCAGAGCCAGGGCATTGCTGCGGCTGAGCTTTGCCGCCACGCGGCTGACCAGGAAAGCCGCCGCGCCCGTCATGGCAATGATGTACAACCGGTAGCTGGCCAGCGTGCGGTAAAACAGCAGCGCCACCGCGTTGGGGTAGTGGAACGGGAAGAACCGCACCTGCTTTAATAAAAAGAAGCTCAGCCGCTCCTTTAGGTCCTGCAAGGCATACTGCCAAAAGGACATGCGGCCCATATCGTACAGCCATCCGTTCAGGGTCAGCTTGTCGTCGCCCTCGGCCGGTACGCTGATGGTCACCCGCAGGTACATAACAGCCGCCGCAAATACGGCCAGATACAGCACCGCCAGCGCCGCCCGCCGGACCGCTGTGTTTTGTTTTTTCATATCGTTCCTCCCCTTGCCGGGATATAGTCGTAGATAAGGGTATTATAGCATAGCCGGGCATTGCGTGCAATCTGCGCGGATATAAAAAGCCCCGCACGCAGGCGGCGGGCCTGTATGCGGGGTTGGTATGCTTTTGTATGTATGGTAAACGCCGCCACAAGCGGCGGGGGATTGGTTTAGCTGCGCCGGGCTGCCGTATTCAGGCCAGCGCAGCGGTGTGGAGCTGCTCACGCATCGCGTCCGGGGTCGTCTGCAAGGCAAGGGCAAATTCCTCACTCAGCAGCTTTTCGGCGTTCACGTAATAATCCTTGTCCATAAGGTTCAGCTTTTTGCCGCTGTTTTTTCGCTGCCGCTCCTTGCAGCTGATTTCCTTGAACAGCCGCAGATAATCCGGCACACAGTGGGATTGCAACAACTCCTGATAATGCTGTGCCAGCAGGGCCTGCTTGGGGTAGCGGGATGTACGCACTTCCAGCGCGGGCATCTCGGCCAGATAGGCTTCGCCCTGCTGCGGCGTGACCGGCGGGCGCAGGTAGGCGGCCGTACCAATGGGCAGGTAGATTTTCTCCTTGTGTTTGCAAAAAGTATTTTACCACATTTTTTCGCGTTTTTTCAAAGGCAGTTTTCCACAAAAATACCACGCCGCATGCATGGGCAAAATGCCTATACAAAGCAAAAAGAGGAGCACCGAAGTGCTCCCCGTTGCGAGTTATTGCAGTTTAGTCCAGCTTCATGTCGCCGTCTTTGATCCAGCCCCACTTGCGCAGGACCTCGCAGAAAACAACGCTCAGCACGGCGGGCAGGACGAAGCAGATCAGCACCAGGCCCACCCAGTCAAAGGCGGTAACGGCCTTGCCGGCCTCGATCCAGCCGGTGTAGACGCCGATCTGGCCCACCAGGCCGCAGGTGCCCATGCCGCTGGAGACCGCCGGGCCGTTCATTTCCAGGCGGAACAGGCAGGTGGCGATGGGGCCGGTGATAGCCGCCGCCAGCGTCGGGGGGATCCAGATGCGGGGGTTGCGCAGGATGTTGGGCATCTGCAGCATGCTGGTGCCCAGGCCCTGGCTGACCAGGCCGCCGACGCCGTTCTCACGGTAGCTCATAAAGGCGAAGCCGATCATCTGGGCGCAGCAGCCAGCCACAGCCGCACCGCCCGCCAGGCCTGTCAGGCCCAGGGCCGCGCAGATGGCCGCACTGGAGATGGGCAGCGTCAGGGCCACGCCTACCAGCACAGAAACGACAATGCCCATCAGCAGGGGTTGCAGCTCGGTGGCCCACATGATGACGTTGCCCACAGCGCTGGCGACCGCACCGATGCTGGGGGCGCAGAAGGCGCTCAGGCTCACACCCACCAAAATGGTGACCGCCGGGGTGACGAGGATGTCCACCTTGGTCTCTTTGCTGACCAGCTTGCCGACCTCGGTGGCGATGATGGCGATGAGGTAGACGGCCAGGGGGCCGCCTGCACCGCCCAGTTCATTGGCCGCGCCGCCGACAGCGATCAGGCTGAACAGCACCAGCTGCGGGGCGTGCAATGCGTAACCGATGGACGCCGCCATGGCCGGGCCAGCGATAGCCGCCGCATAGCCGCCCGCCGTGACCAGGAACGCAAGCCCCAGCTGCTGGCCCAGCGTCTTGATGATGGTGCCGATCAGCAGGCTGGCGAACAAGCCCTGGGCCATGGCGCCCATGGCGTCGATGCCGTAACGATGCGCCGAGATGACAACATCTTTGCGCTTAAAAAATGTACTTACTGCCTCCATAGATACTTTTCCTCTTTCTGCTTGTTAAATTTTTGTACAAGGGTCAAGGTGATTATAATACAGCCGCCCCACAATTGCAACCCAAAGCGGGAAAATCGTGGACAATGATTGAAAACGCGGGGAAGATGCGATACAATGGCAACAATGACCTAAAAGGAGGTCCCATCATGGTTGAGACTTTTACCGTCCACATCACACCCTATGACCTGGACCGCAACACCTTTATCTATCTGCCGGATAATTGGCAGACCAGCGGCAGGCGCTATCCCGTCATCTACATGTTTGACGGCCACAACCTGTTTTTTGATTCCACCGCCACCTTTGGCACCTGCTGGGGGCTGAAAGACTATCTGGACGCCCACCCCAACGCCATTGTGGTCGCGCCCGAGTGCAACCACGAGGGAAACAAGCGCCTGGAAGAATACTGCCCCTACGACAGCGATTGGTTCGACGGCATCCACGGCACCGGCAAACAGTACATGGATTGGCTGGTGAACGAGCTGAAGCCAGCCATCGACGCCAAGTATCCCACCCTGCCCGACCGCGGGAACACAGCCATCGGAGGCTCCAGCATGGGCGGCCTGATGAGCCTGTACGCGATCACTGCTTATAATAAGGTATTCAGCAAAGCGGCATGCCTGTCGCCGTCGGTACGCATCTGCCTGCCGCAGGTCAAGGCCGAGCTGAAAAAGGCCAAGCTTGCCCCGGACACGCGGGTGTACCTCAGCTGGGGCGAAAAAGAGGGCAAAGGCAAGCACCAGCTGGCCCAGTACACAGCCAACGCCCTGGCCGTTACCCGCGGGTTAAGCGGCAAGGGTGCCGAGGTGTATCCTTATTTGCAGATGAATGGAAAGCATTGTGAAGCTGATTGGCGGAAACAACTGGGACGGTGCTTTAAGTTTTTGTTCGGATGGAAGGAGCGGTAAAGTTTTACTATTTCTGACGAGGCGGCAAACGAAAGCCGCAAACACAAAAAAGGAGGAACCCAAAATGTCAAAAGCCGTAATCTTCTTTGCCCAGGGGTTAGAGGAATGTGAAGCCCTGCTTTGCGTTGATATTCTCCGCCGTGCGGGGGTCGAAGTCACCATCGCCGCTGTGGGCGGGGAACGCATCGTTACCAGCGCCCGCCAGGTCAACGTCGTGGCCGACGCCCTGGCTGAGGAGCTGGACTACGCCCAGTTCGACGCCTGCATCCTGCCGGGCGGCATCCCCGGCGTGCCCAACCTGAAAGCCGACGCCACCGTGCGTCAGGTCTGCACGGATTTCGCTGCCGCGGGCAAAAAGGTCTGTGCCATCTGCGCCGCGCCCACCGCGCTGGCCGCCTTCGGCGTGCTGCAGGGCAAAAAAGCCACCGTCTACCCCGGCATGGACGCCGACCTGACCGCCGCCGGGGCCGCCTACACCGGCCTGCCGCTGACCATCGACGGCAACATCATCACCGGCGAGGCCCTGGGCGCTGCCATCCCCTTTGCCTTGGCTATCGCCCGTGAGCTGGCCGGTGCTGACGCCGCCGCCCGCGTCAAGAAAGCCATCGTCTACCAATAATTCCACGCCTATACGCAAAAAGTCCCAGGCGCATCACGCACCGGGGACTTACTTTTTATCAGCTTATTTGCGGCCGCGCTGGAGTTCGATCCAGGCAAGGTCGCCGCGCTCCAGGCCATGGATCAGCACCTCGGCCGTGGCGATGTTGGTCGCCACCGGGATGGTGTGCATGTCGCACAGGCGCAGCAGGGTCACATCGTTGGGCTCGCCGGGTTTGGCGCCCACAGGATCGCGGAAAAACAGCAGCATATCCACTTCGCCGCAGCCGATCATAGCCGCGATCTGCTCCGAGCCGCCGCGCCCGCCCGGATACAGGCAGCGCACCGGCAGGCCGGTGGCGTCGTGAACGATCTTACCGGTGACACCGGTGGCCACCAGCTCATTTTCCGACAGGATTCGGACATATGCTGTACAGAACTGCGCCATCAATTCCTTGCGGGAATCGTGGGCGATCAAGGCGATCCTCATTGCTGTTCCCTCCCTGGGAGTATGTAAGCGTTTACTATACGCTATAGCGTGTACGAACTATTTATTATAATAAGATACCTGTGCAAAAAAAGCAAGTCCCGCAGCCTAAAACCTGTTAAAAATTTGCACATCTTTTACCTAATCCGGCAATTTTCACAAAACAGGCTGTGAAAGTTTAGCTAAACCGCGCGGCGTAACCATGCTATAATGAGAAAAAGAAGCTGCACCCGCAGCTTGCAAAGGAGGAATCCCCATGAAGAAATCCGCCCAAACTGTCATCCGCCCGGATGCCTGCTATACCATCGCTGCTGCCAACGGCCGCGTGCTGGAGGTGGCTGATTTCAACACCGAGAACGGCGCTTCGGTGCGCCTGTGGAGCTACGAGGGCCAGCCCTGGCAGCAATGGTTTTTTGTAGAGGCCGGGGAAAATGAATATCGCATCAAGAACCGCTTTACCGGCAAGGTCATGGACCTGGCGCTTTCCGGCGTCGAGAACGGCACCTGGGTACACCAGTGGTCGGCCACGTCCGGCGCAGGCCAGCGCTGGCAAATCGTGGATGCCGGCGGCGGCAAGGTAAAACTGCGCAATGTGTTGGCCGATAAGGTCATCGACCTGGTGGGCATGCGCGTGGAAAACGGCACCCAGGCCCAGATCTGGCAGGACGTTTACGGTGAGAACCAGCTGTGGAAGCTGGATCCCGTGCCGGATCGTCTGCTGGAGCGCACCGCTGAGCCACCCAAGCCGACCCGTTCCGCCCCCAAGAAGGCCGCCGCCAAGACCACCCGCACCCAAACCGGCAAAAAGGCCGCCGGCAAGAGCGCACGACGCGGGAGCAAGAATAAGTAACGCCTTATTGGCTCTCTCCGGGAGAGCGCTGTCACCGCAGGCGACCGAGGGAAGGCGCATATAAAATAGCTGTCTCTCCCCACCCGCTCTGCGGGGAGTCCTCTCCCAGAGGTAATGTCACTTAGTCAGCACCAAAAAGAAATAGAAACCAGCCCGCAGGATTCTGAACTGCACCCCATTTGTTAGACAGTATGGTATACTATCTAACAAGTGGGGTGT
>ERZ1034876.1250-NODE-1250-length-10704-cov-6.793502_pt1 | contig 10704 bp, 3 predicted proteins | sample MGYA00520698_ERZ1034876 | MGnify/ENA primary metagenome ERZ1034876 (study PRJEB33766, sample SAMN09781723) | gut metagenome | biome: gut microbiome | host: Homo sapiens | place: Madagascar | study: EMG produced TPA metagenomics assembly of the PRJNA485056 data...
CCCCAGACCAGGGCTCCGACGCCGGCCATGGCAATGACAAATGCCATGAGGAGCGCGGCCGCCTGCTGGTCACCCGTGGTGGGCAGGAAACCCTTGACCGTCTTGACGATGTTCGTCACGGTCTTGGGCGTACCGGGGTCGGGCGTCGGCACGGGCGTTTCGGGCTTCTTGTACGTGTTGTTGAACACGATGCCCTCGACGCTCTTGTCGCCCTTGGCATAGGCGACGCTCGCCTTGAGGTTGCCCTCGCCGTCATCGACCACGTTGACGGTCGCGGTAAAGACGGACTTGTCGTAGGTCATGCCGGCCTCGTCGCCCTTGACCTCGCTGATGGTGTAGACGTACGTTCCGGGCTCGTCGTACTCGAACTTGTCGAAGCTGATCTTGCCGTCGGCATCGTTGGTGACGGTGGACTCGACGTCCTCACCAGCGAGCTTAAAGCTAAACTCGTCCTTCTTGAGCTCGCGTCCCTCGAGCACCTTGATCGCGCCGATGGAGACCTGCGTGGGCATGGCGTGATACTTGTTGGTAAAGCCAGCGGACTCGGTGGTTCCCTCGAGCTTGTGCGTCGCGGTCAGCGTGCCGTCGCCGTTGTCCTTGACGGTGGTCACGATGGCGTAGGTCGCGCTGTCATAGGTGACGCCCTTGTACAGGCCGAGCGCGTTGGGGCAAGCCTCGCGCAGCGTGTACGTGTGCGTGCCGGGTGCCTCGTAGTGGATCGGGCTCAGCGTGACGGTACCGTTGGCGTCGTTGGTGCCGCTCGCGACAACCACGCCGTCCTCGAGCAGTTCAAACGTGAACTCGCCAGCTGCAAGGTCGCGTCCGGTCAGGCGCTTGACCGTCTTGACCTGGTCGGTCACCACAGAATCGGTGGGCGTCACGCTGTAGGTGTTGGTGAACGTGAAGGCCGCACCGTCGTCGCCCTCGCGCACGACCTTTAGATGTCCGGCGCCGTCATCAGCCACGGTGTAGGAAACCTTACGCGTGGCGTTGGCGTCGTTGGTCACGCCAGGGACGCTACCGGACTCGGTCACCGTGTAGGTAAAGGTATGCGAGCGCGGAGTAGCGGCGGCAGGCTCGTTCTCGTCCTCGGATTCATCAGCGTTAACGTCAACGTCGGCCTCGTCGGTCTCTGCCTCGTCGGCATTCGCCTCATCGGCTTCGGTCTCGTCGGTCGCGTCGCCCGTCACGCCCAGGGCGCGGTTGAGGTCCTCGAGCGTAAAGTGGATCTTGCCAAAGTCCACATTGCCGGCCGCGTCGTTGGCCGCGGTCGTGCGCTCGGGCATCGGGGCGCCAGCCTCGTCGGCAGTCACGGTAAAGGTGAACTTGCCCGCAATGTCGCCCGGGGTCAGGCCCTCGGCAGCCTGGAGCTTCTTAGTGCCGGCGAGTGCGGCATCCACGGCCTCGGCGCCGTAGATGTTCTCAAACACGGGCTCGGTGCCACCGTAGTCGGGCGATGCCGTCAGGGTGCCGTCGCCGTTGTCGACGACGATGACCTTAAAGCTGAAGCTCGACTTCGCGGCGGTAATGCCCTGATCGGCCAGCAAGTTCGTGTACTCAAAGGCCGTGTAGTTGATGGTCCACGCAAGCTTGGCATCCGTGTCGGTGCGGATGGCGCGGCCGGCGCTTACCAGGTTGGCAAGCATCTCAGTGTCGTAATGCAGCTCTCCAAAACTCACCTGACCATTTAACGTCGTCTTGACGGTACCCTCGATGGCTTCCGTCTCGCCCGCGTAGGCGATGCCGAACCAGAACTCGCCGTCGACCATCGGACGACCAGTCAGCTTCTTGGTGGCAACGATCTGGGCAGCTTCGCCACCAGGCGCTTTGGTCGTGGCGCTATAGCTGTTTTTGAACGGGACCACGGCGCTCTCGGGCTTGTTCTCGCCGCTCTTGTGGATCGTCTCATGCGTGTCCTCGGGGCCGGAGACAGTCGTCGTAGCGGTAAGCGTGCCGGCGCCATCGTCGGCGATAGCGATCGTCACGGTGCGCTCGGCGTCGTCGTAGGTGTAGCCGGACTGGCCGTCGTTCTTCTCGGCCACGGTGTATGTGAAGGTCTTGCCGGCATCTGCCTGCGTAAACTTGACCTCATGGCCCGCCAAGATGTCAATCAGGCCGACTGTTGCCTCTGCCGTCGCAGGGGACTTGTACACGTTGGCGCCCTCGTGCAGGCCGAGCGCGTCGGCAGAAGCCGCATCGGCGGGCGTCACGGTAAAGGTGAACTGGCCCTCGGTCATGGGGCGTCCGGAGAGGGTCTTGCTGAGCTTAAGGCCGCCGGCCGCGGTGTAGTTAAGCTCAGTGCGGTACGTGTTGGTGAAGCGTCCGCTTTCCTTCTTGGTGGCATTGGCGATCAGCTTGCCCTCGTCGTTCTCAGTCACGGTCACTTCGGCGGTCGCGACATGCCCGTCATACGTCATGCCGGCCGCGTTGCCCGCGTTCTCACGGATCTCGTACTTGTAGGTTCCGGCAGCCGTGTAGCGGATCTTGCCGAACTTGATGGCGGCGATGCCGTTGTCGTCCGCGTTCTTGTTACTCACGGTCACGGTTGCGGGGTCGGGCAGCGGGGTGCCCTCGGGAGCGGTGATGGTAAAGCTGAACTCGTCCGCATCCGTCCAGTCGCGGCCGTCGATGGCCTTGCTCAGACCAAAGTCGAGCTCAGTCTCGAGCGGGGTCACGCTGTAGCTGTTCTCGAAAGTCGCAGCCGTGGCGTCCTTCAGGACATGCTCAGCCTTGAGCGTGCCGTCGCCGTTGTCGGTGATGGTCGTCTCGATGGTGTACTTGGCGTCGCTGTAGGTGATGCCCTTACTGGTGGTTCCGCCGTTGACCTCGCGCAGCGTGTAGGTGTGCGTTCCGGCCTTGTCGTACTTCACGGCGCTCATCGTAATCGTGCCGTCAGCGGCATTCTTGCCAGTGGCGACGACCTTGGCGTCCTCGCCCTCGCCCTCAACGAGCTGGAAGGAGAACTCGCCGTCCTTGAGCTCGCGCCCGGTCAGGGACTTGGTCGCGGTGATCTCGTCGGTGACGCTAAACTCTCCGGCGTTCGGCTTGTAGGAATTCTTGAACTCAGCAGTCTTGGCATCCTTCAGCTCGTGCTTCGCCACGAGCTTGCCCATGCCATTATCGGTGATCGTAGTCACGACGGTATAGGTTTTGTCGTCGTAGGTGATGCCGTTGCCTTCGGCGCCCTTAACCTCGCGCAGGATATAGGTGTGCTCGCCGGGCTTGTCGTACGTCACGGCGCTCATCGTAATCGTGCCGTCAGCCGCATTGGTGCCAGTGGCAACGACCTTGGCGTCCTCGCCCTCGCCCTCGACGAGCTCGAAGGAGAACTCACCGGCGGTCATGTCGCGCCCGGTCAGGGACTTGGTCGCGGTGATCTGATCGGTGACGCTGGAGCGCTCGGGGGTCACGTTGTAGGCGTTCTCGAAGATCGCTTCCTCGACGTTCTGCAGTTTGTGCTCGACGCTGAGGGTGCCGTCGCCGTTGTCCGTAACCGTAGTCACAATGGTGTATTGGGCGGTGCTGTAGGTAATGCCGTTCTCGGTGGCGCCGGCCTTGGTCTCGCGCAGCGTGTAGGTGTGTTCGCCGGCCTCGGTGTACGTGACGGGGTCCATCACGATCTTGCCGTCGGCATTGTTGGTGCCGGTAGCGGCAACAACGTTACCTTCGACGAGCTCAAAACGGAACTCGCCGGCCACAAGGCCAAGCTCGCGCCCGGTCAGGACCTTCTTCGCGGTGATCTGGTCGGTGACGCTGGAGTCCTTGGAACCAGGCTTGTAAGAGTTGGTGAACTCGGCCTTCTCGGCGTCGTCCTTCAGCTCATGCTTCGCCTCGAGCGTGCCGTCACCCTTGTCGGTGATGGTGGTCTCGATGGTATAGGTCTTGCCGTCGTAGGTGATGCCGCCAGTCTTGCCCTTGACCTCGCGCAGCGTGTAAGTGTGCGTTCCGGGCTTGTCGTATTCGATGGGACTCATCGTGATCTTGCCGCTGGCGTCGTTGGTGCCGGTAGCAACAACCTGGGCGTCCTTGCCCTCGCCCTTGACGAGCTCAAAGCCAAACTCGCCGTCCTTGAGGTCGCGCCCGGTCAGGCGCTTGGTCGCGGTGATTTCGTCGGTGACGCGCGTCTCGACAGGCGTCACGCTATAGGTATTGGTGAACGTGAAGGCCGCGTTGCCGTCCGGCTTGCGGGACACGCTCAGATTGCCCTTGCCGTTATCGGTCACGGTAAAGGACACCGTGCGCGAAGGCTTGGCATCGTTAGTCACGCCGGCTACCTCGCCGGACTCGGTCACGGTGTAGGTAAAGGTGTGCTCGCGCTTTTCGGGTTTCTCGCCCAGAACCTTGTTGAGGGCGTCGAGCGTAAAGGTGATCTTGCCAAAGTCGACCTTGCCGGCCGCGTCGTTGGTTGCGGTCGTGCGCTCGGGCATCGGGGCGCCGGCCTCGTCGGGAGTCACGGTAAAGGTGAACTTGCCGGCGATGTCGGCCGGGGTCAAACCGTCAGCAACCTGCAGGTTCTTGATGCCCGCAAGCGACGCCTCGGCGTCTTTCGTATTGTAGGAGTTCTTGAACTCGATGCTCTTGACGTCCTTGGCGTCCTTCAGCTCATGCGTAGCCACCAGCTGGCCCTTGCCGTTATCGCTGATGGTCGTCACGATGGTGTAGACCGTTTCATCGTAGGCAATACCACCGGCGTTACCCTTGACCTCGCGCAGCTTGTAGGTGTGCTGGCCGATCTTGGTGTACTTGATGGGGCTGAACGTCACCTTGCCGTCGGCGGCATTCGCAACGGTCTCGATAAGCTCGGAGTCCTCGCCCTTAACCTCGCGCAGCTCAAAACTAAACTCGCCGGCCGCAAGGTCACGGCCGCTCAGGGACTTGGTCACGGCAATCTTGTCGGTAACGCTGGACTCAACAGGATTCGTAGCGTAGGTGTTCCTGAACTCGGTCTTGCCCGAGGTTACCTCCACGGCAGCGCTGAGCTCGCCCTTCTTGTTGGGCGTAACCGTCACGGTGATCTCCGCAACATTCTTGCTGTAGGTAACGCCATCGACCGTGGTCCCGGCGTTCTTTTCGCTGACCTTGTAGACATACGTGCCGGGCTCTTTGTATTCGATCGTGCCAAAGTCGATGGCAGCCTTGCCCTCGTCGTCCAGGTGCACGGACGCAGTCACGGGCGCGGTCGCGGACACGGGAATCGGGGCGTTGCCCTCGGGCGTCAGCTCAAACTTAAACTCATCGGTATCCGACCCGCTGCGGCCCACGAGTACCTTGGTCAAGCCAAAGTCGGCCTTGGTATTCACCGTCGCCGGCGTCATGTTGTACGCAAAGCTGATCTTGCCGTTGTTGCCCAGGTGAGAATTGACCTGCGTTGCGCTAGCCTTGGAGGACGTGTCGTTCCACTTGGGATTGAGCACGTCGGAAGCGGTTTCGGTCAAGTTGTCGCTCTTGTCGGTATGAAGCTCGTCAATAAAGGCCAGGCGTGCGGTTCCCTCGCTAAACGACAGGTTTCCGCTCCCGTCGTCAACCACGCCGCCCGCAAACTGCGCAGCATGTTCGCCGGAAAACTCGATAACGGTGGTGCCGTGGTCGAGCTTGCCGTTGGCGTCCGCTACCTCAAACTCATCCTGGTAGTAATAAAGGCGGCCGCTCGCCAGCTGTCCCTTCGCGGGCAGCGTGCAGGCGGGATCCGTGTAAATGGGCGTCTGCTTCTGGAAGAAGTAGTAACGGTTGGTGGTGGCGGGCGTAAAGTTGGCGACCGTGTCGCCCAGGTCCTTGTCACTCCACTTGTTGGCATAGAAGGCAACGGACTCGGAGCCCTGCTCGCCGGTCGTATTCTTCTCGATGTACTTCTTCAGCGCCTCATCAGGGGTGAACAGGTTTTCGCGCGCGATAGCCTTGACGCTCGAAGCGTACTTCACGCGGATGGGCTCGACGTCGTTGACTGTAAGCGTGCCCTTGGTCTTGTCGACGTTAAATTTGCGCAGCGGAATCAGCGACGCAGGGATCTTGACCTCTACGATGTCGCCCTGCTGAGGGTTATCCTTTGCGGCGCGTTGAACGGTGATGACCAGATTCGCAGCTTCGCCGGTAAAAGTGTAGGTGTCGACATTACCCGTGGTGGACGGATCCTCCGGGCCCTTAAACGTCTTGCCGTTGTATTCGACCTCGGTGAAGCCATCGACCTGCATAAAGTCGCCCAGCTCATCGGTAAACGTAATGTAGCCGGACTTATGCTCGCCATAGCCGTCGTGGATTTCGGTCGGATAGCCAACGACCTCGGTGATGCTCTCCGAGATGTCCTTAAAGATGTCCTCGAGCTCCTGGGCGTTTTTCGCCGACTTGTAGTAATTGGCGTTTTCTGCGCGCGCACCAAAGTTGATGGTCCACTCGCCCCAGTAAGAAATGTTGGACGTGGCGGCAGGATAGTTGCTCGACACGGCGTGCATGAACTTATTCTCGTTAATCGTGCCGGAGGCCGTGGGATCGGCACTGGGATTCGCGCCGCTAAAGATGCCAATGGTGTAAATGACGGTGCCGTCTTTCTTCAGGCTGTTTGCCTTGTTGATGGCGCTATCGGCAACCGAGGACTCAAAGCTGTTGTAGCTCGTGGGCGAACCATCGGCAAAGAACAGGACGACCTTCTTGGAGGCTTCGCGGCCAGAAATGCCCTCGGCAAGATCCATGCCATAGTCGGCACGCGTGGCGCCGGCAGGGGAAATGGAGCTGACCGTGCTCTTAAGGCTCTCCGCATCCTCGCCCAAGCAAAGCGTCAAGGTTTTCATGGTCTGCGAATAGTTGTAAGTGTGGCCGCCTTCACGATAAGTACCGTTGCCGACCTGCTCAGTCTTATTGCCCGAGAACTTTACAATGGCGACCTTATGCCGCTTGGACTCGTCCGAGATCTTTGCATTTTCTTCGGCAATCTTGTCTATAAAGCTATTGGCTGCGGTCTTTAGCGCGTCAATACGCTTGGTACGATCGCTTGAACTCATAGGGTCACTCATCGAGCCAGAAGCATCCAGCACCAGCACGATGTCGAGCGGCTTGGGGACCGTCGTCGTTGTGTTGGATGTCGAGGATATCGCCGAAAGCGTGGTTAGAAAGTCCGGCTCCTCGCCGACCTCGACTGTTTTGTCGGTCCAGATTCGGCCGACGTTTTGTGTCGTGATTTTGCCGCTGCCGTCAGAGCCGGCAGCCCAGTATGTCCAGTTGTCACCGGTATTGGGGTCGACGACCTTTCCGCTTACTGTCGGTCCGTCCATTCCTGTGCTGGACCTGGCGTTGGCCTCGGGCAGCATGGCAAATGCTGCAGCCGGCAACACCAGCACTACGGCCAGTATCACCGCCAAGAGACCCCTCGTGTACTTACTCATCGCGTCTCCCTTCTCGCGGTCTTAGACCTTCCATCAGCCTAAAGTTACGAAATGAGACACAATTTGGGCAGGTGACACACGTTCCAGATTCGGTTTTGAGCGTGAGACAAATGTCTCACCAAAGTTGAGACACGAGGGTTTTCGCAGGAAAACGGGTGCGACTCAAGTTGGATGGGCCAAAATGGCGCGTTTTCCTTCATCAGAGAGGGGTTAGTTAATAGCCCCTCTGCACGAAACTGGCCCATCTACTACGTTTGACCCGATACCCCCGACCATACCCGCGTTTTACGAAAAACCGCAGGCGTTCTACCTGCGGTTTTCTTTTCGCGTTGCTCGCTGTGTTCGGGGGTTGCCGCTCAAAAGTAGTAGATAGGCCCATTTTGTGCCGACGGGTCACGTGGCAGCCCTCGCAAGACCAAAAATGATCCGTTTTCCTCCGTCCATGGGAGATCAATGGCTGCTACTGATATGGTGCCATTTCAAAACTATGCCGGTCTACTACGATAAAAATGAAATCCCCAATCACGCGTAACTTTTTCGCAAACCGCAAGCCGTCTACCTGCGGTTTTTGTTTTGCCAAATGCGGTGTGGTTGGAGGTTGGCGATTTATCGTAGTAAACCGGCATAGTTTTGTTCGCGGTGACCCATGAGCGCGTTCACGCGCGGGACCGGCGGGGCATTTTTGCCCCGCCGGTCCCTATTCCAGCGTTATTCCGGCTTGGTTTCTACCGTGGGAGTCTTATCCGCCGCAACTGGGGTGCGGGCGGTGTCCATAGTCAGGCAGTGTTTGGGGCAGCTTTCGATGCACTCGCCGCACACCACGCAGGCATACGGGTCGATCGACCACGTCCCACCCTTGCGATCGACCGCGAGTGCGCCCGCCGGGCAGCGACGCGCGCACATGCCGCAGCAGATGCACACGTCCATGTCGTTGACGATATGCCCGCGCAGGCGCTCGGGCGCTGCGAGCTTCTCCTGCGGATAGCAAACCGTGACCGGCTGCTTGACCATAGAACCCAAGGCCGTCTTGGCAAATGTCAGTAAACTCATGCCGCGCCTACCTTTCCGTGCAGCTAATGCAGGGGTCGATGGTCAGGATAATCATGGGCACGTTGGCAAGGAGCACGCCCTGCAGCGCATGCGTCAGACCCGCCAGGTTTTGCGACGTCGGCGTTCGCACGCGGAAGCGGTCCAGGTTCTTGGTGCCGTTGCCGCGCACATAGTAGTACGCCTCACCGCGCGGCTGTTCAATCACAACCTCGCCGCGGGCACCGTCGGCCGGCGTGAGCTTGGTGCGTCCGCCGATACCGTCGTGCGGAATCTTCCCAACAAGCTCCTTGATGATATCCATGGCCTGTGTGACCTCGGCGCAACGCACCTGGCAGCGGGCATAGCAGTCGCCGTCGGTCGCCACAATGGGCTCAAACGCGGCCAAATCCGCATAGGCGCCGTCGCCAAACATGCGCACGTCGTAATCCACACCCGAGGCGCGACCGAACGGGCCTACCATCGAAAGCTCCAGTGCATCCTTCTTGCTGATCACGCCCACGCCATGCAAGCGCTCGCCACAGCTGGCATCGTCCAAAAACGTATGCACCAGGGCCTCGTAGTCGGGACGCATGGCATCGAGTGTCTGGACAATACCCGCCAGCTCGGAGTCCTCGATGTCGTGCTTAAGGCCGCCGATCTCGTTAATCGAAAGGATCACGCGGCCACCGCAGGTGCTCTCGAAGATCTTGAGAATCTGCTCACGCAGGGTCCACGAACGATAGAACAGCGCCTCGAAGCCAAAGGCATCGGCGAGCAGGCCCAGCCACAGCAGATGCGAGTGAATACGCGAAAGCTCATGAAGAATGGTGCGGATATACTGCACGCGGCCGGGCACCTCGATGTCGAGCATGCGCTCGCAGGCACTGGCATAGCCGCAGCTGTGACCCACGGCGCAAATGCCGCAGATGCGCTCGGCGATGTAGCCAAACTGGTGCATGTCGCGCTTTTCGGTGAGCTTCTCGAGTCCGCGGTGCACAAAGCCAATCTGCGGAATTGCCTCGATGACGCGGTCGTCCTCGATCACCAGGTCCAGATGAAGCGGCTCGGGCAGCACCGGGTGTTGCGGGCCAAACGGAATAACGGAGCGATGTGCCATGGACCTTACGCCTCCTTTTTCTGCTTGTCGCGGGCGGCCTTGGCGGCAAGCGCCGCGCGGACCTTGGCCGCTTTCTCGGGGTCCATGGCGGCGAGCTTTGCCTCCATCTCGGCAGCCTTGAGCGCGGCCTTGGCAGCGGCATCGTCATGCTGAGCATCGGAGCCGGCAGCCGCAGCGGGCTGAGCGACGGCAGCGCCCTCCCCCGCAGCAGCAGCGGCAGCGGCCTTCTCGGCTGCGGCCTTGCGCGCCTTGGCCTCGGCGGCGGCGCGGACCTTCATGGCCTTCTCGCGCGCGGCTTTCACCTCGGGCGTGATCACACTCATGGGCTCGGCGGTCGAGACCTGGTAGAAAAAGCCGTTAAAGTCGACCTGCATGTCGGTGATGGCAAGACCAAACAGGTCATGCGCCTCGTTCTCAAACGGGAACACCGCCGGATAATACGAGCTGATGGACGGAATCTCCTGATATTGGTCGATGCCCTCGACTACCAGGTTCTCAATCGCATAGCTGTCGTCCTGCGCGATCTGCTCCTGAGCAGTACGAACGTTGATAAACGTATAGACCAAGCGATACGACCCGTCGTCCACACAGCGCTCGACATGCATCTGCACAAAGCGCGCGCCGGCACCCTTGAACGCCTGCACATGCGCCAGGAGCTCGTCGATCCCGACGGTGGTATAGATTGCCTTTTGCATTACTCGGCCTCCTTTGCAGCGGCGGGCACACCGTCAGCCCCGGCCCCCGCGGCAACAACCCTGTCCTCGCCCAGCTCAACGCCACCGTCCCAGCTTGCAGCGCCGCCCACGGTAAGCGGGTCACCGCCAGCGCGCATCACGGCCTCCTTCTGATCAAGGATGCCGCACGCCTCCACGATGGCATCGATCACGGTCTCGGGACGAATGGCGCACCCGGGCGCGTACACGTCCACGGGAATCGCGCGGTCCACGCCGCCAATCACGTTGTAGGCATCGCGGAACACGCCACCCGAGCACGCGCAGATGCCGCACGCCACCACGCACTTGGGCTCGAGCATCTGGTTGTAAATCTGACGCACGACGGGCAGGTTCTGGGCATTGACCGACCCCGTCACCAAAAAGATATCCGCATGCTTGGGGTTGCCGGTGTTGACCACGCCAAAGCGCTCCGCATCGAACAGCGGCGTGAGCGAGGCCAGCACCTCGATAT
>ERZ1034876.1251-NODE-1251-length-10699-cov-6.516441_pt1 | contig 10699 bp, 7 predicted proteins | sample MGYA00520698_ERZ1034876 | MGnify/ENA primary metagenome ERZ1034876 (study PRJEB33766, sample SAMN09781723) | gut metagenome | biome: gut microbiome | host: Homo sapiens | place: Madagascar | study: EMG produced TPA metagenomics assembly of the PRJNA485056 data...
GGCTAGGAGCTTTTGGGCCTTCAGCCCGTACTTGAACCACATGCGAAACTTCAGTGTCTTATTTTTTATTTGCCTGTATATTTCTTGATGGCTTTGATAAAAGTGTCGCCATATTTCTTGATCTTGAATTCTCCGATACCGCTGATGAGACCGAATGCCTGGAGGGTGGTAGGCTTCATCCTGGTTAATTCGTGCAGACTCTTATCTGATAGCACGATATATGGAGGATAGCCCTGTTCGTCGGCAAGATTCTTTCGGATTTTACGCAGATATTCAAAGAGTTTCTGATCTTCTACACCCGACATCTCATCCTCGAAAATCACACGCTCGGCATGAACCACAGGGATGCTGCTTCCTCTTGAAGATCTGTTGACCCTTTGCTGACGAGGAGCCCGCTCTTCATTCTCAACTATCACCAGCGAAACCTGATGTTCTCCCTTGAGAACCTTCCAGCCTAATGGTGTGACTTTCATTTGGTTATGCATGTTGTACGCCACTTCGAAGAAACCCATCTGCAGCATCTGGAGCATGTATGCCTGCCAGTCGCGAACGCTCACGTCTCTGCCTACACCAAAGGTTTTCAGTTCGTTGTAGTGGTTGCGCACCACGGCAGGAGTCTGCATGCCTCTCAATATCTCGATGCAGGTACCAATAGCCACTCTTTCGCCTGCACGTACCACGGCACTCAGGGCTTTTTGCGTGAGAACGGTGCCATCGAAGGTGCGTGGCGGATTCTTGCACACATCGCAATGGCCGCAATCCTTTGCCGATGTCTCGCCGAAATAATTCAGGAGGATTCTTCTTCGGCACACTCGTGATTCGGCGTATTCCTCCATTCTCTGCAGTTTTTCGAGATTCACGGAACGCTGTCCGCTTTCTTCGCAGAAGGAGCGCAGGGTAATGATGTCGGCTATCGAATAGAAAAGCACGGTGTCGGCTGGTGCGCCATCTCTTCCGGCTCTGCCTATCTCCTGATAGAAACTCTCTATGCTCTTCGGCATGTTATAGTGAATCACCCAGCGCACGTTGCCCTTGTCGATGCCCATTCCGAAGGCGATGGTAGCGCAGACCACCTCTATCTGGTCCATCTTGAAACGCTCCTGCACCGAGGCTCGCTGCTGGGCAGAGAGTCCGGCATGATAGGCTTCGGCATTGATGCCATGCGACTGGAGCGCCTCTGCCACCATCTCCGTGTTCTTGCGCGAGAGGCAGTAGATGATGCCTGCTTCTTCGGGGCGACGGGCGATGAAATGGTAGATGAACTTCAGCTTCTCCTTCTTGGTGCTTTCCTGACGCACGGAGAGACTGAGGTTGGGACGGTCGAAGCTGCTCACGAAGGTCTGTCCGTTCAGATGCAGCTGGTTGATGATGTCCTCGCGGGTAATCTTATCGGCTGTGGCGGTGAGTGCCATCACCGGAACGCCCCGGAAACTCTCGTGAAGGAGTCCGAGCTGCGAATATTCCGGACGGAAATCGTGACCCCACTGACTGATGCAGTGAGCTTCATCCACGGCGAAGAGCGAGATCTTGATGTTGCTGAATAAGTAAGGTATCTCGCTGATGAGTTTTTCGGGAGAAACATAGAGCAGCTTGAGTTCGCCCGCCTCGCATCGTCGCCGGATGATGACATCGTCGGTGGCATCATTTCCGCTGTTCAGCGCCTCGGCAGGGATTCCGTTTGCCTTGAGCGCCTCCACCTGGTCGTGCATCAGGGAGATGAGGGGCGAGATGACCACGGCAGTGCCTTCCATCGCCAGTGCCGGAACCTGGTAGCAGAGGCTCTTACCTCCGCCCGTAGGCATGAGCACCAGGCAGTCGTGACCCTGCATCACTTCCTGGATGATGGCCTCCTGGTTTGGTCGGAAGGAGTCGTATCCGAAATAAGTTTTTAATATCTCGTTGATTTGCATATCTCTTAACTATTTTTTCTTCTTTTTCGTTGGATATTCCTGCAAAGTTACGAAAAAAACGGGAGATTTATTACATTTCTTTATATAAATTGAGAAAAGTGGGCCGAAAAGTTTGAAAATTGAAATAAAAGTAGTACTTTTGCGGTAGAAAATAAAGGTTTTAGACATGGCAAAATGTAATGTAAACACCCAAGAGCGCTTCGCCGACATCCAGATGCTTCGTTACGAACTGAAGGGTTTTGACGAGTTGTCGCTCAACCAAAAATTGTATATCTATTGCTTGTCAATGGCTACGCTGATGGGACGTGACATCACGTTCGATCAGCAGGGAAAGTACAATCTGCGCATCCGCAAGACCCTGGAGGCAATCTATCGCCACTATATGAGAAGCGGAGAGAAGGCAGGGACGCCGGCATCTGATATCTGCGAAAGCGGAGAGACACTGGAAAAGGCTATCTGCGAAAGCAGAGATACTTCGGATAAGGCTATCTGCGAAAGCGAGGAGTTCAAGGCTTTCGAGGTTTATCTGAAGCGAGTATGGTTCGCCAGCGGTATCCATCACCATTATGGCTGCGAGAAATTCAAGCCGGGATTCTCCGAGGAATTCTTCTATGAACTGATGGAGAACATCGGCGAGGCGGAACTGCCGCTGAAGCGTGGAGAGAGCAAGGAAGACCTGCTCCGACTGCTGGTACCCGTGATCTTCGACCCGGAGGTGATGCCGAAGCGCGTGAACCAGACGGATGGCGAGGACTTGGTACAGACTTCTGCCTGCAACTTCTATGAGGATGTGACCCAGGAGGAAGTGGAGCGATTCTATGCCAAGATGAAGGATGCCGACGATGCCACCCCGCCTTCTTACGGACTCAATTCCAAGCTCACCAAGCGCAATGGAGAGATGGTGGAACTGGTTTGGAAGGAAGATGGTCTTTATGGTGAGGCCATCAGGGAAATCGTATCCTGGCTGCTCAAGGCTCAGAAATATGCCGAGAACGAGGGACAGAAGCACGTTATCGATCTGCTCGTGAAGTTCTATCGCACGGGTAATCTGGAGGATTTCGACCGATATAGCATCGCCTGGGTGCAGCAGCACGAGGGCATGGTGGATTTCATCAACGGATTCATAGAGGTATATGGCGACCCGCTGGGACTGAAGGGTACCTGGGAGGGAATTGTGGAATACAAAGATCTGGAGGCTACCAAGCGCACGCAGACCATCAGTCAGAATGCGCAGTGGTTTGAGGACCATTCGCCTGTGGATCCCCGTTTCCGCAAACCGGAGGTGAAGGGCGTTACTGCCAATGTAATCTGTGCGGCGATGCTCGGCGGTGAGGAATATCCGGCTTCGGCCATCGGCATCAATCTGCCTAATGCCAACTGGATTCGCCAGGAGCACGGTTCGAAGAGTGTGACCATCGGCAACCTGACCGATGCCTACAACAAGGCGGCGCAGGGCAACGGATTCAGAGATGAGTTTGTTATCGACGAGGAGACCATAGCGCTGATGAACCAGTATGCCGATATCACCGACGACCTGCATACGGATTTGCATGAGTGCCTGGGTCATGGCAGCGGTCAGCTTCTGCCTGGCACCGATGCTGATGCCCTGAAGGCGTATGGCAACACGATAGAGGAGGCGAGGGCCGACCTTTTCGGCTTATATTATGTAGCCGACCACAAATTGGTGGAATTGGGATTGACTCCGAACGACGAGGCTTACAAGGCGCAGTATTATGGTTATCTGATGAACGGACTCCTCACGCAGACCATCCGCATCAAGGAAGGCGATAAGATTGAGGAAGCGCACATGAGAAACCGTGCCCTCATTGCCTGGTGGACGCTGGAGCATGCTGAGGGAGCCGTGGAACTGGTGACAGAAGAGATAAGCTATGCTTCTGCCGAGGATGCCCTGAAGGATTCTGAGGGTAATATCGTGACCACCCGAACCTATGTAAAGGTGAATGATTACGAGAAGCTCCGTCATCTGTTTGGAGATTTGCTTGCCGAGATTCAGCGTATCAAGAGCGAGGGTGATTATGAGGCGGCCCGCCAGTTGGTGGAGAAATATGCCGTGAATATAGACCCAGCCTTGCATCGCGAGATTCTGGCGAGATACAAGAAGCTGGATTTGGCTCCATACAAGGGCTTTATCAATCCGAAGATGACGCTGGTGTTTGATGAGGAGGGCAATCCTACCGATGTAAATCTCGATTACGAGGAGAGCTATACCGACCAGATGCTCCGCTATTCTGAGGAGTACGGAACGCTATAAATAATAAATATGACAGATAACAAGAACGAGGAATTTCCGATAGTAGATGAAATGGGCAATATCCTGGGTGCCATCACCCGAGGTCATGCCCATGACGGAAGCAAGATATTGCATCCTGTGGTTCATCTGCATGTATTCAACAGTAAGGGAGATTTATATCTCCAGCATCGTCCGGCATGGAAGGATATCCAGCCTGATAAGTGGGATACTGCCTGTGGCGGACATGTGGATTTGGGCGAGAGTGTGAACCAGGCGCTTCATCGTGAAGTAAGGGAAGAGCTGGGTATCACGGATTTCGAGCCGGAGTCTTTAGGACACTATGTGTTTGAAAGTCAGAGAGAAAAGGAACTGGTATATGTGCATCGCTGTGTGTATGATGGCGAGGTGAAGCTGAGTCAGGAAGAGTTGGCTGGCGGCAGATTCTGGAGTAAGGATGAAATCAAGGAAAATATCGGAAAAGGTGTTTTCACTCCGAATTTCGAAAACGAATACCAGAAGTTTTTCATGTGATATTCTTCATCGGAACACGCGGAGTTATCGGAAACATTCTTGCTTTTCGGATTACGCACGGAATTTAGACGGAAAGCGACCTGTTCGGTCGAGGGAGCTGAAACCACATTTTATAAGGTCACGCAGATTTCGCAGATAACGCAGATTTTTTTGATTGACTCTTTTTGTGTCCCACAGATTCCACAGATATACACAGATTTTTGACCTAAAATCTGCGTCATCTGCGAAATCTGCGTGACTATACATCATGCAGTTCCGGTTACTCGACCGAACAGGTCGCTTTCCGTTTAATCCGTGCGTAATCCGAAAAGCAAGAATGTTTCCGATAACTCCGCGTGAGATCCGATGAATAAAAACTCCGCAGATAAAATTATATCTCGAAGATACCTTTGAGTGCCCCTCTGGCGATATTCTCGAAATCTTTTCCGAAATCGCAGAAACGCATTACGGCATTGGCGGCTGCATGCTTCACACCCATGTTATCACCCTGGAAGGCAACGGCAGCCTGATCCAGGAACTCATTGATACCACGATCGTTAGGTTCTTTGCCATTCGCAAAGAGACGGGCTAGAAGCTGGAAACCGGCTATTTCATACAGCGGTTTATCGCTTGCAATCCATTGATACGCAATCACCGGCGCATACTCCACATGCTGCAACAGGTTGAAGGCAAGCATTTCAGCCATTTCCTGGCTCTGCACCTGCTCCATCCAGATATCCGTTATCTCGGCAAGCATCCTGTCGGCAGGCATGATGAGGGTGGCAAGAATCTTGCACTCTCGGATGTCTTCCTTCCAAAGTTCAATGGCGAGGTCGTAATCCTTGCCGTATTCCTGCGCCATCTTCTTCAATTCATAGAAGGGCACACCCCAATTCAGCTTATATCCCAAGCCCTTGTCGCGCATGGATTGCGAACCCGGACCGTTCATCAGCAAGCGAAAGCTTCGCTTGATGGTCATCAGTTTCTGATGTGTTTCTTCGTTCATCTTAATATTTTAAATCTAAAGTTTTAATACCTTGCAGAACATTCCGTCGAACTGCTCTTCGATATTCGCTGGCTTATGCTTGAAGATGCCGAAGATGGCACTTCCGCTTCCGCTCATGGCAGCATATACGGCACCCAGATTATAGAGCTTCTGCTTGATTTCGGCAAGCTCGGGATGCATCGCAAAGATAGGAGCCTCGAAATCGTTGATGAGCTCCTCCTTCCACGTCTCGATAGGCTGGCGCACAATGTCGCGGCAGCACTTGGCAGGCTGTTTCGGGGTGATGGCAGCATAGGCATCCTTGGTGCTTACGGCGATGTCGTCGCGCTTTACCACCACGATGTAGTAGCCCTTCATGTTGTCGCCAGGACCGCTCACCGGCATCAGTTCGTCGCCGATACCCTCAGCATAGCAGGCTGTATCTCCATCCTCCGGGTCAGCACTGATGAAGTAGGCACAGTCGGCACCCAGTTTGGCAGCATATCGCTCCATCTCCGGTATTCCGATGTTGAGGCGGAAGCGCTCGTCGAGCAGACGGATCATGTAGGCAGCATCAGCCGATCCGCCACCCATTCCGGCCTGCGAAGGGATGCGCTTCACCAGATGAGCATGGATGCGAGGAATCTTGAAGTCGGCAGCAATCATATTGTATGCCTTCACCACCAGGTTCTTCTGCTCATCGCAATCTACAGCGTTGCCCGTAATCTTCAGGTCGCAAGGCACCTCGCTTGGAAATTCATCGCCCATCAGCTTGATTTCCAGGGCGTCGGTAAGCGGGATAGGGTAGAACACGGTCTCCAGGTTGTGGTAGCCGTCAGCCCGTTTGCTTACTATGTTTAAGCCAAGATTTATTTTGGCGCATGGAAATGTAATCATAATCAATATTGTTTAAGAGTCGATAATACTAATATCATTATAATATTGATGCAAAGATATAAAAAATATCCCAATTCCAGCCCATTTCCTACAGATTATTTTCCTGGCAGCATTAAAAATATTAAAATCATCCCTATTTTGCAATATCTTTTGTATCTTTGCAAAATGTATCCTCGTTTCAGAATGAGTGATTCCGCTTAAGGGGAAATATATTTTGAGTTAAGGCTAATAATATTTAGCCTTAAGACTAAAAATATTTATCCTTAAGGCTAAATAAATGATTAGATAAAAATAAAAAATAAAATAGCTATGAAGAAAGGTGATAAAGTAAGATTCCTGAGCGAAGTGGGCGGCGGAAAGGTGGCCGGCTTCCAAGGCAAGAATATCGTGTTGGTGGAGGATGAAGACGGATTCGAGATTCCGATGCCTATCAACGAGGTGGTAGTGGTGGAGCAGGACGACTATGCCATGGGCAAGATGATTTCTGCCAAGATGGATGCCAAGCAGAGAGCGGAGGAGCATGCCAACACCGAACTGCATCAGGACAGCCGAAGCATCAAGGCTATCCTGAACGAGCACGAGAACGACGTGGATATGAACGTAGAGGAGTATGATGCTGCCGACCGCGAGATTACCTTCGTGAAGCAGATTCAGGAGCGTACGGGCGGCAACAAACTCAGCGCCTATCTCGCCTTCGTGCCTATCGACATCAAGGACGTGACCAATACCCGCTTCGAATCGTATATGGTGAACGACAGCAACTACTATCTGCGCTACACCTATCTCGTAGCCGAGGGCAATGCATGGACCCTGAAGGCTGAAGGCGAAATCGAGCCGAACACCAAGCTCTTTATCGAGGAATTCGGTCGTGAAGCCCTGAACGAGATGGAGCACATCGCCATCCAGCTGATTGCCTATAAGAAGGACAAGCCTTTCCTTCTGAAGCCAGCCACGGACGTTCAGTTCCGTCTCGACCCGGTGAAGTTCTACAAGCTTCATCTCTTCGAGGAGAATGACTTCTTCGAGACGCCAGCCTATCTCTTCACCATCGTAGAGAACGACGAGGTCGCCCGTCCGCTGGTCATCGATTCCAAGCGCTTGAAGGAGCAGATGTACAAGGACGAGAAGGTGATAGCCAACACCAGCAAGAAGAAGAGTAAGAAGGATGACGGTACCCTCATCATCGATCTTCATGCAGATGAAGTGCTTGAAACAACTGCTGGAATGAACTCTGCCGATATTCTTCATTATCAGATGGATATCTTCAAGAAGACGATGGCTGAGAACAAGAAAAACAAGGGACAGAAGATTATCTTCATCCATGGTAAGGGCGAGGGCGTATTGCGCCAGGCACTCATCCATGAGCTGAACTATCGCTATAAGAACTGCACCTATCAGGATGCTTCCTTCCAGGAGTATGGATATGGTGCCACACAGGTTACTATCCGATAAAAGTAATCATAAAGTTCAAAGTTCAAATCTCAAAGTTCAAAGTAACATGAAGTACGGATTTATTAAGGTGGCAAGTGCCATCCCTGCCGTCAAGGTAGGCGATGTCATCTTCAACACCCAACAGATAGAAAACCAGATAGCCCAGGCGGAAGGCAAGGGCGTAGAGATCATCACTTTCCCGGAATTATCCATCACGGGATATTCCTGTCAGGACCTCTTCCGCCAGCAGATGCTCCTGGAATCATCCGAGCAGGCAGTGATGATGCTGCTCGATTTCACCCGAAAGCTCGACATCATCTCTATTGTCGGTGCTCCGGTAGTGGTAGGCGACCTGCTGCTGAATTGCGGTATCGTGATTCAGCACGGACAGATCTTGGGCATCGTGCCAAAGACTTATCTGCCTAACTACAGCGAGTTCTACGAGAAGCGCTGGTTCGCCTCTGCGCAGGACTTGCGCGATTGCGAGGTTCGCTACGCCGGACATAAGGTGAAACTGACACCGGATGTGCAGATATTCCACACCTTCGACGGCGTGCAGTTTGGCGTGGAGATATGCGAGGATGTATGGGCTCCGGCTCCTCCTAGCAACAAGTTGGCGCTGGCTGGTGCCGACCTCATCTTCAATCTCTCTGCCAGCGATGAACTCATCGGAAAGCACAACTATCTGAAGAGCCTTCTGAGTCAGCAGAGTGCCCGCACCATGACGGGTTACATCTACAGTTCCTGCGGTTTCGGCGAGAGCACGCAGGATGTGGTTTATGGCGGAAATGCCCTGGTTTACGAGAATGGAGTATTACTTTCGCAGAGTGAACGTTTTTCTCTTGACCCTCAGATGGTTATTGCGCAGGTAGATGTAGAGAAACTCCGTTCGGAACGTCGCACCAATTCCACCTACGTCAATGCCCAGCGCAACATTAAATATTCGGTTCTGGGCGGTCAGTTCAATATCCGAAACATCGATGCTGAGCCTACCGAGAACGAGCGTGAATTCGTGTTGGAGCGCGAGGTGAATCCGCATCCTTTCATTCCTACCAGCAGCGATATGAACGCCTCCTGCGAGGAGATTTTCAATATCCAGCTGATGGGTCTTGCCAAGCGCATCGTCCACACCCATGCCAAGACGGTGGTAGTGGGCATCAGCGGCGGACTGGATTCCACCCTTGCCCTGCTCGTCTGCGTCAAGGCATTCGATAAGCTGAAGATGGACCGCCGTGGCATCGTGGGTGTTACCATGCCAGGTTTCGGAACCACCGATAGAACATATAATAATGCCATCTCGCTGATGAAGAGCCTGGGCATCAGCATCCGTGAAATCAGCATCGCCAAGGCGGTGACCCAGCATTTCGAGGATATCGGTCATGATGCCAGCGTGCATGATGTTACCTACGAGAATTCTCAGGCACGCGAGCGTACCCAGATTCTGATGGACCTTGCCAACAAGATGGGCGGTATGGTGATAGGTACAGGTGACCTCTCTGAGCTGGCTCTGGGATGGGCCACCTATAATGGCGACCACATGAGCATGTATGGCGTGAATGCCAGCATCCCTAAGACCCTGATCCGTCATCTCGTGAACCATGTTGCCGAGAGTGGGGTGGATGAGCAGAGTCGCATCACCCTGCGCGACATCATCGATACGCCTATCAGTCCGGAACTGATTCCTGCCGATGAGAACGGAAACATCAAGCAGAAGACGGAAGACCTGGTGGGACCATACGAGTTGCACGATTTCTTCCTCTATTATTTCCTGCGCTTCGGTTTCCGTCCTTCCAAGATTTACATGTTGGCTAAGAAGGCTTTCATCGATACCAAGTTGGAGCGTGTGAAGATCAGTGACAACGATCCTGATTCCTATGATGAAGAGACTATCAAGAAATGGCTCAAGACATTTGTTCGCCGTTTCTTCAACCAGCAGTTCAAGCGCAGCTGTCTGCCTGATGGTCCGAAGGTGGGAAGCGTGAGCCTCAGTCCTCGTGGCGACTGGCGCATGCCTAGCGATGCCGCATCCACCATCTGGCTGCAGGAGGCGGAAAACCTGTAGCTTTCCAGCCAGCCTTAACAGAATATTGATTCCCGATTTGAGCATCCGATACTATTTTGGTGCTCAAATCGGGATTTTTAATAGAAAAATTATTAATTTATCACCCCTTTATTCGGGAAAAACATATTTTTTTTGTAACTTTGCGCCCAAAAGTAAAAACAATATAAAATTAAAATAGATAATATGGCTAAGAAATTTGCCGAGCACAACGGTCTGAATCTCACTCAGACAAACAATGACGTACTAGCAGCGTGGGAGAAAAACGATATCTTCCACAAGTCTATCGACGAGCGTGAAGGCTGCCCTCAGTTTATCTTCTTCGAGGGACCTCCATCAGCTAATGGCCACCCGGGTATTCACCACGTGTTGGCACGTAGTATCAAGGATACATTCAACAGATACAAGACCATGAAGGGCTTCCAGGTTCACCGCAAGGCGGGATGGGATACCCACGGACTCCCTGTTGAACTCGGTGTCGAGAAGGAACTCGGCATCACCAAGAAGGATATCGACAACAAGGCTTCTGAGAAGTATATCTCTACAGAGGATTACAACCACAAGTGCCGCGAGAACGTGATGAAGTTCACCGCTGAGTGGCGCGAGTTGACCGAGAAGATGGGTTACTTCGTAGATCTCGATCATCCTTATATCAC
>ERZ1034876.1256-NODE-1256-length-10645-cov-7.612465_pt1 | contig 10645 bp, 6 predicted proteins | sample MGYA00520698_ERZ1034876 | MGnify/ENA primary metagenome ERZ1034876 (study PRJEB33766, sample SAMN09781723) | gut metagenome | biome: gut microbiome | host: Homo sapiens | place: Madagascar | study: EMG produced TPA metagenomics assembly of the PRJNA485056 data...
AGAAGATGCAGGAAGCAGGTTTTGAGATTCGCACCTTTATGCCTAAATGGGGCACCATCAACGAGCGTCGCGGCCAGCTGCACGAGGTTATTCGCCTGTCTGGTATGAACCTTATCATCGATGATACAGACCACCCGCTGATCATCAAGGTTGCATCTATACCAACAACACGACAGCAGATTTATTTCATCGACAACGAAGATTACTTCAACCGCCGACAGATGGCAGCCGATGAACAGGGAGTGGAATATGCAGACAACGGCGAGAGAGCTATCTTCTTCGCACGTGGCGTTTTGGAAACAGTGAAGAAGCTTCGCTGGCAGCCAGACGTCATCGTATGCCAGGGATGGGTGAGCGCCGTGGTGCCTTTCTATATCAAGACCGCATACGCTGAAGAGCCTTCATTCGCAAACTCGAAGGTAATCCTCTCGCTCTATACCAACGAGCTGAAGGCCGAACTGGGAACCAACTTCAAGCAGTGCGTGGACTATCGCGATGCCAAGGCAGAACTGCTCGCCGACTACAAGGAGAATTTCGACTTCACGGAGCTGGGCAAAATGGCCATCGACTATAGCGACGGTGTCATCCAGGGTGAAGACGGTGCAGGCGTCAAACTCCTCGAATATGCCGGGGAAAAGAACAAGCCTGTACTCAACTATCCAGGTGATGACTTTGCTGATGCCTACAAGACATTCATCAACGAGGTGTTCCCGGATGAGGAATAATACCTCGAAACTATAGATTCACATTTCAAGGATAATGAAGATTTTAAGACTATTTACAGCGTTATTCATCGCAGCCATGGCTATCACCGCCTGCGATGACACGACTGACAACATCGGTTCGTCCATCACCAACGAGGTGGACAACCTCTCTATCCAGCAGAAGGTGTTCAACGTAACATCCCGCTCGGTAGTCTCAGGACCGGTTTTGAGCCGAAACAATACGGGTATGATAGGTAAGGTGAAAGACCCAGAGACGGGGACCTACGTCACCGGCGACTATATGACCCAGCTGGGCGTGTTGTCATCGTTCTCTCTCGACACACTGGAGTATATCCGCAATGCACACGATGGAAATATCGAGGCAGACTCCTGCTTCCTGCTGGTTTCCTACAAAACCATCTACGGCGACTCGCTGGCACCCATGAAGGTGACGGCATACGAGATGAGCAAGCCGATGACGGAAGACGAGGAATATTACTCCGACTATGATGCCTTCAAGGGCGGATGGGTTAGCGAGGACAACAAACTTGCCAGCGCCACCTACAACCTGAGCGAGGGCTCTACCAAGGCGTTCAGAATCTATCTCAACAAGCCTTACAAGGCAAGAGACGGAAAGACCTACAAGAACTACGGTACCTACATCATGAACACCTACGTGGAGCATCCGGAGTACTTCAAGTCTAACTACCGCTTCCTCAACAACGTATGCCCTGGATTCTACATCAAGAACACCGGCGGTATCGGAAACGTGGCCAACATCTGGAACACCGAGCTGCAGCTCTACTGGAAGATTCAGAAGACCGTGAAGGATTCTCATGGCAACGACAGCATTGTTTCGGGCTACACCTACAACCGCTTCGACGGAACCGAGGAGGTGCTTCAGCTCAACAAGATTACCAACGATACCAAGACATTGGAGACGCTGGCCAGCAACGAGGAGTGTACCTTCATCAAGTCGCCTGCCGGAATCTTCACCGAGGTAACGCTGCCAGTGGAAGACATCATCAAGGGTCACGAGAAGGATACGCTGAACACAGCCTCTATCTCATTCCCTAGAATGAATAATGTAGAAGACAGCAAGTATCAGTTCAGTGCTCCTTCCACCGTTCTGATGGTAGAGGCTGATAGCCTGAATGCTTTCTTCGAGCAGAGCAAGCTCACGGACAACCGTTCTTCGTATACGGCAACCTTCAGTGCTTCTAAAAGCAGCAAGAACGCTTATACCTTCTATAATATCAGTAACCTGGTTACGAAGATGTATAATGCCAAGCTGGAGGGCGAGAAGAAGAATGCCAACTGGGTGAACGAGCATCCTAACTGGAACAAGGTGATGCTGGTGCCAGTGACGCTGAAGACGAGCACCATCAACAACTCTACGGTGGTTACCAAGATCAACCACGATATGTCGCTCTCTTCTACCCGTCTCATCAAGGCTACGGATGATGCCAACAAGGATTACACCCTGGATAAGAGTGGAAACAAGGTAGCAGCGGGCCCAGTGCAGATCAAGGTGATTTACAGCCGATTCAAGGAATAAACTCATCATTTGAATGAATTTATTTGATAGATTTTATTTGATAGAATCATGGCAGATAATTTCCTTGAACGCCACCGCGAAGATTACGAGCAGCGCAAAGCTGCATGGCTCAGAAAAAAGCGCCATCTGCCCAAGCTGAAAACGCCAGCGCAGATTCAGCGGCCGGATGACGAAGCATTATAGATAACGAAGCATTATAGATAACGAAGCATTATAAGAAAGCCTGTTCAGCGAATCTGCTAAACAGGCTTCTTTCGTATTACAACTCGGTCGCAGCTGCTTTCGTATTACAACTCGGCCACTGCCTTTTTCTTCGATTCCTTCTCCAGTTTCTTCTGGCTTACACCACCCCACGCCACATTCATGCCGATGGCGATGCTGGCGTTGGAACTCAGAGGGATGAACTCCTTACTGGTCTTGCCCAGAAGATGATCCATGCCGATGAAGAGATTATAGCCGCTAGGATGGATGTTCAGCACCCAACCCATGCTGGTAGAAAAACTGTTCACGGCGAAGTTCACGCCGCCATCCAGCCAGCTCAGAGGCTTCCAGTTGGCACTCACCCTACCCTCGGTCCAGGTATAGGAACCGTTCAGACGGGTACTGCTCAGGGCACCGAACGACAGCTTCTTATACATAGGCAGGGTATATTCAGCACCCAGGTTGATGGTGGCAGCCAATGCCGTAGAACGGCTTCCGGCATCGCCCATATCCTTCAAATTGGCGAAATCAGAAAGCTGGTCGCCATAACTGTCCATCTTGTCATCCAGGGTTCCACCCGAACCGCTGCCCACAGTGGTATCATGGAAACCGTTGAAAACAAACTGGTTCTTGGCATTCACCGCCTTCATGTTGTTGCTCCAGTTGATGAAACCCAGGTCCATCACGGCAGCACTCACCCTCCAGTCGTCGTTAATCTTATATTCAGCACCCAGATCCAGTGCCATGCCGAATCCGTTCAGTCCGAATCCATCCACGTCCACATCGTCCACATGCTCATACTTGCCCTGTGTGCCGTCTGGCGAAACGTGGCTAGGGTCGTTATACTCCGAAACCTTGCTCTTGTAAGTAAAACCCTTCACGGAAACCTGTGCGGTTCCCTCACCCGAAAGCGTCCACTGGTCTGTGCCCGCCAGATTAGCCTGCACATCCTTCAGTTCCACGTCGGCAGCACCCACACCCAGCAGGAACTTCAACTTGGCACCCACTCTCAGTTTTTCGTTAATCTGATGGGAATGGCCCAGCGCCAGCTCAGCGTATGAACGGGCACGCAGACTCACGTCGCCGATGTTGTAATTCTGGTTGCCCGTGTTCTTGGCAAACTCAAAGAGCTCGTAAGGAAGCACCATGCCGAAGCTGGTCTTCTCGCTCAGTTCGATGGTATTGTATCCGCCAAACGCCTTGAAGCCAGCGGCAAGGATGGTGAGGTTCACGTCGCCCACAATCTTATTGTCGCCCTTGCTGAACCCCTTCAGCGCATCGCCCGTAGAGATGTAAGGGTTCATGAAGGTGGTCATTCGCTTCTGTCCCGGCTGTCCGTACATCGGATTCTTCATCACCACGTCCTGATAGCCGAAGTTACCACGGGTATTCACGCTGATGTTTCCCAAAGCCGGGATAGAGATGAAACTGCATGAATCGCCAAAGGCTGGATTCAGGTTGTGGCGATAGTGATAGCCCTCAGTGAAATAGGCAGAGTTCAAGTTCTGCGCCATCGCTGCGCCACCCAGCATCAGCAGGGATGCCGAGAGGATATATTTCTTTGATAAAATCTTCATAATCATCTACTTAACTTGTTATTTAATTAAAATCACCAATCACCTTTCCTACCAGTTTAATCTTGATGTCGTTCAACTTCAAGGTATGCTTCTCGGCATTGAGCACCACGCCCGTAACGGCAATTCCGCCCTCGCCCTTGGCCTTGCCCGAAACCACCACCTTCAAGCCGTCGAGCTTCTTGAAGGCATCTGCTTTCTTCTGCAGAATCTTCACGCTCAGAGGCGATGTAGCTGGGGTCGTGCCATCGGCAGAAGCCTTGATTTCGCCCGTAATCTCCACTTCCAGTTCGTCCTTGCTGATCTCTCTTCCGTACACATCTACAGGGGTTGCCTTCACGTTGAGATAAGCTGGCACACAACTGGTTACCTGGGCAGACAACTGGACATAGGCACCATCCGCCATATTCAAATCCTTGATATCGTCGTTCCATCCGTCCAAATCATCGGAATATTCGATGCAGGCATCCTCGGCAAAGGCGATAGGCGAATCGATGCTGTAAGATGGAGCCACCTCATAGTCATGATAGCCCAACTTAAAGGTACCCGCCTTCTGGTTGTTGGCTCTGGCGTTCGCCTGGAAGGTAATCTCATCAGGCATGGTCTTCACGAGATCAGAAAGATTTGGAACCTCCACTTTCTCCACGTCGCTGCCAGCTTCCGTTGCCGCAGCATTTCGGCAGATCACCACATGGGTAGTGCCATTCGCCTTGACGGCAAACTCAGGCACCTCAACGCTGGCGATTTCCTTGCCATCCTTCAGACTTTTGAGCGTACCGCCCGCAAAGCCCTCGATATCGAGGTTGCTGTTGAGTGTGAGATAGATTTGCGGATTATAGAGATCCACCACCACGTTGCCATCCTTCAGGAAGTCTGGAATGCCCGAGATGTGAACATTGCCCAGGGTATTCAGGTTGATGGTTGGGTTAAACTTACCCGTAGCGCCGGTAATCTTGATATCGCTCATCGAGAGCTTGTTCTTCATGGAAACGGATGAGATACCGGATGAAAAAGAGTAGTTGCTGGTTTCCACCGCCATGTGAACCTTACCGGTGAGCTGAATTTTCTCGCCAAGTGAAGTCTTTGCGATTTTCAGTTCGCCCAGTTCATCCTTTTTGGTGAAATCGAGTCCCACGATGTCAATCTTCTTCTCCAGATCTTCCAAAGTAGACACATTATTTAATGTGATGGTATTGCCCTCAACCATCTTTCCGTTCCAGGCAAGTTTCATGTAGGATGGGAAGGTAAGGGTAATCTTGTCGAATTTCTCTACCATGCTAGCCAGGTTCTGGAAGTCAACCTTCAGGTTGATGGTGCTGCTCACCTCGGCAGCAGTCAGTTCTTCCACCTCCTGAGGCTTGTTACCCTCGTAAGAGAATTCAAATACGTCGCCCTCGCCATGGAGCATGACTGCAGCTCTTGATGCTCTTGAATTTCGAGCCGAAGAGTTGAAAGAAAGCGTGATATTGCGGGAGCTTGACCGTCGGTGTGCCACCGTGATGCTGTTGATGTAAGGATGAGCCGCCTCCACATCATTTCCCTGCTGGCGGAATACATAGTCGAATCCGGTAGAGGCATCAGCCACCACGGAGCCGTTTTCCTCCAGGTCGAGCACTTCAGATAGTTTGATGTTATCAGTATTGCTGGCTGGCAATTCCAAACCATCTCCACCGATTCCAATGGTAGCGTCTATGTTGTTGAAATCATAGTCGCTATCAGAACAACCGGTTACCAAGAGGCTTCCCATCACGATCAAGGATGAGAACAGCCTGATTTTCAAGTGTTTTGTTTTCATTGTTCCTAAATATGATTAAATTAAAATTCATGTTCTTAAAAAAATATTATTCATCGGATTACGCGGAATAAACGGAACCTTAACCGCCTTCCTCGGATTACTCACGGATTTTAAACGGAAACTCGACCTGACGGTCGTGGCGATACCCCCTAAAGTTGGAGTACAGAGGCCCATAACAACAATTGGGTCACTGATTACGCGCCAGCCCAATGGCCGTAAGGCCAAATCCGTTTAAATTCCGTGCGTAATCCGCAGAGCAAGAATGTTCCGATTCCTCCGTGTAATCCGATGAAGAAAATCTATGAAAAAATCCAAGAGATTTATTCGATAATCGTATATTTTGCAAATTTCAGCAGAAGCTGCTTGGTGCCGGCATGAGCGAATGCCACTGTTGCCTTGGCATTCTCGCCAGAGCCTTCAAGCTTCAAAACTTCACCTATGCCGAAACGCTGATGCTCTATCTTGCATCCTTCCCGAAGAGAAGAAGATGATGATGCTGGTTTTGGTGAAGAAGATGATGATGCAGCAGATGCAGGCTTTAATGATGAAGAGAATGATGCAGCTGATGCAGATGGCTTTGGCTTCGGCGATGTATAGGATGGCTTCGGATCTGCCTTAAACTGCGATGATACAGACTTAGAATCCCACGGCATTCTTCCGCCATAACCGCCATCTGAACCATAAGGACCTCTGCCGGAACTTCTATCTGAACCATAGGAACTTCTTCTTCCATAGCCACCAAATGATGATCTCGACTTCATTCCCTCTCCCTCAATCAACTCTGGATCAATCTCTTCAATGAATCGGCTCGGATTGTCAAACTCCATTTTGCCATATCTGAAACGGTTTTGCGCATTCGTCAGGATGCAATGCTTCTCGGCACGGGTTATCGCCACATACAGCAGGCGGCGCTCCTCCTCCAGCTCCCTCACCGTGGTAGCCGCAATCGGACTCGGGAAAATGTTCTCCTCCAAACCCACCACGAAAACCGTGGCAAACTCCAGGCCCTTCGCCGCATGAACCGTCATCAGCGAAACCCTCGGCTCATCCTTCTCGCCATCGCTGTCGGCATCCGTCAGCAACGCCACATCCTGCAGGAAATCCGAAAGGAAAGTCTCATCCATCATGCCCTCCTCCTGGCGCTCAGCCACAAAGGTCTGCATACCGCTCAGGAACTCCTCCAGGTTTTCCTGTCTTGCCAGGTCGTCGGCATCCTTGCCCTGCATGATATCCTCGCTGATTCTCGCCTCCTTGATGATGGCATCGCCCAGGGCATACACATCAAGCGTATGCGAACGGTCGATGAACGAACTGATCAGCAGTCGGAAATTCTCCAGCTTTGTCAAGGTACCCTTGTTCACGTTCAGCCCGTAATGCGCCGCCTCGCCAATCACCTCCCAGATGCTCACCTGGTTCTCGTGGGCGCAGGCAGCCACCTTTGCCACCGTGGTAGCACCGATGCCGCGCGCCGGATAATTGATGATTCGCTTAATCGCCTCCTCATCGTCCGGGTTCGCCACCAGTCGGAAATAAGCGATGATATCCTTGATTTCCTTGCGCTGGTAGAAGCTCAGTCCGCCGTAGATGCGGTAAGGAATGCCCTGCTTTCTGAACTCCTCCTCGAAGCTTCGGCTCTGGGCATTGGTGCGGTAGAGAATGGCGAAATCATCATAGCCGCAATCGTCCTCGCGCTTGATGCGCTTGATGTCCTTCGCCACAATCAGCGCCTCCTCCTTGTCGCTGTAGGCTGGCTTATACTGAATCTTCTCGCCCTCGGCATTCCGGCTGAACACCTCCTTGGGAATCTGGTTGCGGTTGCGGCGAATCAGACTGTTTGCCGCCTCCACGATGGTCTGCGTACTGCGGTAGTTCTGCTCCAGCTTGAAGAGACGGGTGCCCGGCAACTGATGCTGGAAGTTGAGGATATTGTCGATGTTGGCGCCACGGAAACTGTAGATGCTCTGCGAGTCATCGCCCACGGCACACACGCGCAACTTCTCCCTGCACAGCTGCATCACGATCGACATCTGCACATGGTTGGTATCCTGATACTCATCCACCAGGATAAAGTCAAACCTCTCGGCATACTTGCGTCTCACCTCCTCATGGTCTCTGAAAAGCTGGAAGGTAAGCACCAGCAGGTCGTCGAAATCCATGGCGTTCGCCTGCTTGCATCGCTGCACATACTCCCTGTAAACCTCGCCCATCTTCTCCATGTTGCTGCGCTTGTTCTGCATAAAGATGTCAGCATCGGCATCGTATGCCTCGGCACTCATCAGGTTGTTCTTCGCCTTCGAAATCTTGGCGTGCACGGCAGCGGGCTTGTAGGTTTTCTCGTCCAGCCCCTTCTCCTTCACTATCGCCTTGATGAGCGAACGGGAGTCGGATTCATCATAGATGGTGAAATTGCTGTTGAATCCGATATGCTCCGCCTCGGCACGCAGGATGCGGGAGAAGATGCTGTGGAAGGTGCCCATGTAGAGATGCTGAGCCAGGTCGTTGCCCACCAGTTTTCCGATACGCTCCTTCATCTCGCGGGCCGCCTTGTTGGTAAAGGTGAGTGCCATGATGCTCCAGGGCTTCATCCCCTGCTGCAGCAGATAGGCTATCTTATAAGTAAGCACACGCGTCTTTCCGGAACCTGCACCGGCTATCACCAGCGAAGGTCCATCTATATAACTCACAGCCTGTTGCTGCGCTTCGTTCAAGTCTTTCAGTAAATCCATTAATCAATATTTAGCCGGAAATATATTCACTAACTCAAGTTTCGCAAGTAAGCCCCACACGCCCTGAAAGGGCAGAAACTCCTAGCCCAGGGCATCGCCCTGGGTGTTTATGGACGCAAAACTGTCGCCCTGTAAGGGCAAAAGCTTTCAAATACCTAGCAATATACAAAGCTTTTGCCCTTACAGGGCGCCTTGCTGATTGCCATTATACCCAGGGCGATGCCCTGGGCTAGGAGCTTTTGGGCCTTCAGCCCGTACTTGAACCACATGCGAAACTTCAGTTCACTAATAATTAATCACTAATAATTAATCACTATTCACTCATCACTTCCCCCTATATCCTCCCACGGCAGTACCCGGGTCGTAATCCTCACCTTCTCTCGGGAAGGAAGGGATGAACTTCATCTGATGTTCTATCTGGCGCTGGCGCTTCTTCATGTAGGCGCTAGGATGCAGGGAGCTGAACTTGCGGGGATTAGGCAGCGTGGCCGCTATCAGGGCACATTCGCCACGAAACAGATCCTGCGCCTTCTTGTCGAAATGATACTCCGCCACGGCATCCACACCATAGATTCCGGGACCCATCTCGATGCTGTTGAGATAAACCTCCATGATGCGCTGCTTGCTCCACATCAGTTCGATGAGGAAGGTGAAATATACCTCGAATCCCTTGCGCGTCCACGAACGGCCCGGCCAGAGGAAAACGTTCTTCGCCGTCTGCTGACTGATGGTGCTGGCGCCATGCACCTTGCCACCATGGGCATTGTTTCTTGCCGCATGCTCAATGGCATCAAAGTCGAAACCATGATGCTTCAGAAACCGGGCATCCTCACTCGCCATCACTGCCACAGGCATGTGGGGCGAGATTTTCTCCATCGAGACCCAATGATGATGCAGCGTAATACTCTCTCCATCAGCCACTTGTTGAAAACAGCGGATAATCATCAGCGGTGTGAGATACACTGGGATGAAACGGTAGGCTACTACAGCAAGAATGGTGGTGCTGAAAAACAGCACCACCACCCATTTGATTATATTTCTAACTTTTTTCAATACCATAGATTGAAAAACAAAAAATTTAAAGTCGATTTATTACTTCTTTCCTAACTTCGAAACAAAGAAAGATTCTTACTTCAAAGTACCGTTGTTGGCAGCGTTAACCATTGCCTGGCTAGCATAGAGATAAACCTCTACACGGCGGTTCTGGGCACATGCAGCCTTGGTAGCAACCACTGGGTTAGAAGAGCCCAGACCCTGTACGCTCTTTACCTGACTTGCAGATACGCCACAAGAAGAAAGATAGTTGTATACCGCCTTGGCACGGTTCTCACTCAGAGGAACGTTTACGGCGTCAGAACCTGTAGCATCAGTATAACCCTGGATAGCAACCTCGCAGTCGCTGTTGTTCTTCAACACCTGAGCAAACTTAGCCAAATCGTTCTTGGCATTGGCGTTGAGAGTAGAACCGTTCAATGGGAAGAGGATACCAGAATCGAAGGTCACCTTCACGGCAGTAAGTCCGTTGGCATCAGTCACTGTGGATACCTGTGCATTCTTCACAGCCGCAGCCTCTGCCTTTACCTTATCCATGTGCTTTCCAATCAAGTTACCCGCAGTACCACCCACGGCAGCGCCGATGGCAGCACCCACTGCAGCACCTGTTCCACGATGGCTATTGTTCAACAGTCCACCTACAAGTGCACCCAAGGCAGCACCAGAACCGGCACCAACGGCAGTACCCGTCTTCTGATTGGTTCCACAACTACCAAGAATGAGCAGCATAGAAAGCGCTGCTGCAGTTAAATTCATCTTTTTCATTTTAAAATTCTCCTATAATTATGTTATAATTGTTCAATAAACCTATTTTTTGGTGCAAAGATACTTATTTTTCCCCAAAAATGATAGGTTTCTAATATTTTTTTTGTAATTTTGCATGCAAATTTACATGTATTTGCCGAATTGAGGCAGGGAAAATGCCTATTTCCATGTAGGAATTCCCCTAAATGCCAATTTCGGGAGACTCAGGACGACCCTTCCATCAAGGCTTCCCCTTCTCCGCCCAGGGCGCTATACATTATTATATATAT
>ERZ1034876.1257-NODE-1257-length-10644-cov-15.998300_pt1 | contig 10644 bp, 9 predicted proteins | sample MGYA00520698_ERZ1034876 | MGnify/ENA primary metagenome ERZ1034876 (study PRJEB33766, sample SAMN09781723) | gut metagenome | biome: gut microbiome | host: Homo sapiens | place: Madagascar | study: EMG produced TPA metagenomics assembly of the PRJNA485056 data...
AAGAAAGCCGGACTGGCTGTCTGGCTTTTCTGTCCAAATTTATTGTAATAGAAGGGATTTTTATTTCCTTGCCAAAACCTGTGTTGCCATCCCGTGACAGCGCAAGTTATGAATTGCTGTCCCTCACGGCCCTGTGCGGGGAGTTCCCCTGCGACAGTGCCGCACGCCTTATTGGCAGTGAAAGCTACCGTAAGAAGATCGTTACCGGTCTGACACACAACCGCCTACTTCGCATCTTTTCCCGCAATCACCTTCGCGGTTACCGGCTCGGCATCCGCGGCAAGCGTCTGTTACAAGATCAGGAGCCGGAGCGGTTTCTCTTTTATCTGTCCGGCTGTGGCGACACAAATGCCATCAAATCGGAGCCGTCTCGCCGCCTGCGGCTGCACCGTATCGCACGGACATACATCACGATGAAAAATGCGGGCATCACAATTTTTCGTGATAAAAAGCCGCCGCTTTTCTCCCCCGACACAGCGGGTGCTATTCCTATTGAGGATGTCTACTTTTACGATTCCCGTGAAATGAAAGAACTTCGCTCCGAAATGCTGAAAATCTACGGTTCTCGGATGACCGGCGCGTTGTTCACTCCGAAACAAGCCTTTGCAGTGTTCAATGCGATGGATTCCATTCCGACCTTTGACCCCCAAATTGAACGCCGGGCCAAGGTCATGCTGCAAAGAGTTTGTCAGATTCGCACAGTGGCGACTCGAAAAGTAGATGGCATTTTATTGGCTGACCACTGGCAGACGCTATACATCCTGCTGGAGAACTCGAAAGGCTCCGAGAGAGAATACTTCTTGTTCGGCGAGGGTTACGAGCATTTCTATTTTATTACCAATGACTACTACGGCGAAGCACTGCTCTGGATGCTCTGTAACCCGGATGCGACTAAGCAGTTTTATGCGCTTCTTTTGCAGTCTTTCTGCCCATCCCCAAAAGATTCTGCCATTGAAAATGATGCCGTAACCGAAGACGGAACACCGATCCTTTTCGCGTATCAGCCGGACTTGCCCAAACTCTATCGTTTCTATGCAGCCTTGGAGCTGCACAAGCACAGCGGCATCATAGTTTGCTTTGATTTTCAGGAAGATGCTCTACGACCGTTCTGCGGCAGCAGAATTAAATTGCAAACAATCGACTTCTCTGACTTTGAGAGGAGGTTTCTGAACTCACCATGAAACGCCCCTCTAAAAGATTGCAAACCATTTTAGCCGTCGCCCTACTACTCTATGCCTGCGGCTACTTGACGCAGTTCATCGGCAATTATGCCGTCTGGCAGAAAAACGGCGGTGTGCTGGGCAGTACTTCCCCGCCGTTCCCCTCTTTATCACTATTGGTCTGTCTCAAAGGTATTTTGTGGTTTCCCTACAACCTGTACTGCATGGCGGGCTGCGCAGCGGTAGTTGCAGCGCTTGTCTTATACCGAAAGCTATTCAGCCAGGATTCCTTAACGGATTCCGAGCGCAATTTCGATTTCTCCGCGAAAGGCACTTACGGCACCTCTGGCTGGATGCAGCCGCAAGAGATTCCCGCTGTGCTGGATATGGTTTCCAACCTATCCCTGCATACAGGCACTGTGTTGGGGATGCTGAATGGCAAATATCTCTGCATCCCGGAGAAAACGCGCATGAACGGCAACCTTGCCGTCTACGGTGCCAGCGGCTCGATGAAAACCCGCTCATTCTGCATGAACCGTATTCTGCAAAGCGCCGCCCGTGGAGAGTCGCTGGTTATCTGTGATCCAAAATCCGAGCTCTACGAAAAATCCAGCGAATATATGCGGGATTTGGGTTATACCGTGCGCGTGTTCAACCTCGTTAGCCCCGAAAATTCAGACTCTTGGAACTGCTTGAAAGAAATCGATGGACAGGAGTTGATGGCGCAGCTTTTCGTAGACGTTATCATCAAAAACACCAACGGCACTGGCAAGAGCGACCGTTTCTGGGATTCCGGCGAGATGAACCTGCTGAAAGCACTGGTTCTGTATGTTGATCTCACATACCCGCCGGAGCAGCGGAATATTGGCGAGGTGTACAACCTCATCACCCAATGCAGCGAAAGTCAGTTGGACAGCCTGTTTGATGTTCTGCCACTGACACATCCTGCCAAAGCACCGTACAGCCTGTATCAACGGGCATCGGACTCTGTGCGCAGCGGTGTCATCAGCGGGCTGGGCAGCCGGTTGCAAGTGTTTCAGTCTGAACTGATTAAGACAATTACAGCTTACGATGAAATTGGCCTTGAACTGCCGGGGCAGCAGCCTTGTGCGTACTATCTCGTCACCAGCGACCAAGACAGCACCTTTGACTTTCTCGCATCGCTGTTTCTGTCTTTCGCCTTTATCAAACTCGTCCGCTATGCCGATGCAACCTGCCCCGGTGGGCGGCTGCCTGTGCCGGTCCATATACTTGGTGAAGAGTTGACAGCCTGCGGTACGATTTCCGAGTTGTCGCGGCGCATCAGCGTCATCCGCTCCCGCAATATCTCTATGTCCTGTGTATTCCAGAATCTTGCCGGACTACAAAACCGCTATCCGCAGAACCAGTGGCAGGAAATTCTCGGCAACTGCGATGTACAGCTTTTTCTCGGCTGCACAGACCAGTTGACCGCCGAGTACGTCTCCCAGCGCACCGGCATTGCCAGTGTGATGGTGTCCAGCACGTCTAAAGCGCTAAATACATTGCGGGTTTCCGATTATACTCCACAATATCGTGAAAGCAATGGTATCGGCAAACGGCCATTATTGACTCCGGACGAAGTGCTGCGCCTACCCGTGGATGAGGCGCTGGTTATCCTGCGAGGTCATAAGGTACTAAAGGTACACAAAATGGATTACTCACTGCATCCCGCTTACAAACATCTGCGGGAATGCAAAGCATCCGCGCACATCCCGGAGTGGCAAACCGCTGTGCCGGAAACCCCATCAGCTATTACGCCGTCAACAGCACCAATTGCTAAAACACCGCCCAAGCGGCGCGGCCGCAAGCCTAAAACAGTGGTCGCCGCTGATAAAACCTCTATTATGACAAAACCCGAAAACGAAAAGGAGCTTTCCCATGGAAATGAACAATGATATTTTTACCCCTGACCTGCCCATTCCCGAACCTGTGGATTCGGAGGAGCTCCCCATTCCTGCCCCTGCCAAAGATGAAACGCCCGCCGAGACTCCCCCACCCCGCCGCAGACGCAAGGCAGATGCCCCGGTGTTGACCATTGAAAGCGGCGACGAAATCGAAACCGAGGATGCCCGCGAAGCCGCCGCGTGGCACGAGATTCACAACGCCTACCGCACACGGCGCATCCTTTCTGCTCTGCTGGGTGGCATCGAGCAGACCGACAGCGGCAAGACGATTGCCGTTGTGGATTACAACGGTTTCCGTATCGTCATCCCGCTCAAAGAAATGATGGTTGCCCCCAGCGCTGCCAGTAGCACCGACAGTATGGCTGTCCGCCAGATGAAGCTGCTGGGCAATATGCTGGGCGCGGAAATTGATTTTGTCATCCTCGGCATTGACTCCAAGAGCCGCAGTGTGGTCGCCAGCCGGCGTGAAGCCATGATGCGCAAGCGTCAGCTTTTCTATTTCAGCCCCGATGCCAATGGCGAGTACCGCGTCCGGGAGAGGCGCGTGGTGCAGGCCCGCGTCATTGCTGTTGCCGACAAGTCCATCCGCGTCGAGATTTTCGGCGTGGAGTGTTCCATCATGGCGCGGGATCTGGCATGGGATTGGATTGGAGATGCCCATGACCGCTTTGCTGTGGGTGACCAAATTCTTGTCCGAGTGACCGAAGTAAACAAGGCCTCACAGGAAGAACTGTCTGTTCACTCCGATGTCAAGAGCGTCACCGAAAATACCAGCCGCGAAGCCTTGAAGCGCTGCCGTGTGCAGAGCAAATATGCCGGCCGCGTCACCGATGTGCATAAGGGCATCGTCTATGTGCGGCTTTCCAACGGAGTCAACGCTGTGGCCCACTCCTGCTATGACCGCCGCACACCCGGCAAAAAGGACGATGTCAGCTTTGTGGTGACGAAGCTGGACGAGGAGCGCAGCATTGCCGTGGGCATCATCACCCGCATTATCCGTCAGAACTTGTAATTTCTGCCTGAGCGGGCAGCCACCTGTGCTGCCCGCATTTTTGTGATAAGGGGAACTGTAAAATGGCTGTTTTTCGTGTGGAACGTACCAAAGACTATACCGTTATGAGTAACCACCATCTGCGCAATAAGGAATTGACCTTAAAGGCTAAGGGGCTGCTTTCTCAGATGTTGTCTCTACCGGAGGATTGGGATTACACGCTCAAAGGGCTGGCGGCTATCAATCGTGAAAGTATTGATGCCATCCGCACCGCCGTGCTGGAACTGGAGCAGGCCGGGTATATCGTCCGCTCCCGTGTCCGCGATGAACGCGGATGCCTGCGTGGCTGTGATTACATCGTCTATGAACGTCCGCAGGAGAAGCCTCCCAAGCCCACATGGGAAAATCCAACATTGGATAATCCCACTTTGGCGCAGCCTACATTGGAAAACCCTATGCTGGATTCTCCTACGCAGGAAAATCCAACGCAATTAAATAAAGAGATACAAAATAAAGAGAAACCAAATACAGACCTTATCTTATCCGAAAGCGATGCGGTTCGGAAAACGGTGAAAGAGAACATTGAGTTGGACCTGCTCTGCCGAAATATGCCGGAGGCCACCCCCATGCTGCAAGAAATCTACGAACTGATCATCGAGACAATCCAGAGTCAAAGTCCTACCGTGCGGTTGGGCAGCAATATTTTCCCCGCAGAACTTGTGCGGGAACGAATGATGCAGCTGAACAGTGAGCATATCCGATTCGTTCTCGATTCTTTCCATGCACGAAGCGGCAATATACGCAATCCGAAGAAGTATCTGCTGGCAATGCTGTTTAACGCGCCTATCACACTAAACAGCAAAACAGCCATTGATGCACAAGCAGCATTAAAGTGTTCAAAGAATAGGCAAATTTAGCCCAGCAAGATATGAACAAATTGTAAAATTTGAAAAAGTACCCGAATTTTTTTAATTTTTGCGTTCGAGATGACAGTAATAAGGACAAATAGGTTTTTTCGGCCTATTTTGCAAAAAAATCGGGGGTGAAATTTTATGAAACAAACTCGTATCCATTGCCCCTATTGTGGTTCCCTTGCCACACTGCGTCCGGCAAGCGAAATTCATGGGCTTTCGGACATTTCCGCTGGGACGTACCTATATGTCTGCCGTCGCTGGCCTACCTGTGATGCTTACGTCACAGCGGATCGCCGCACCAAACAGCCTCTTGGCACCCTTGCCAACGGCGAACTGCGGCACAAGCGTATCCTTGCCCACCATGCCCTGCACAATGTACAGACCTCACTCGGCATGAACCGCGACCAGAGTTACCGTTGGCTGCAAACGCAGATGAGGCTGCCCGGAGATCAGGTACATATCGCCAAGTGTGGCGACTACCGCTGTGAGCAGATCATCCGCATCTGCGAGAACGCCACCACATCCCACAAGTAATTTATCATCGTCTCAACCGTAAAAACTAAAATTATCGGAGGAAATCTTATGAAAATGCTTTACACTGCCAACGGCCGTTATATCCGCTGCTGCACCGAGGAAGGCTCCCGCCCGGTCATTATCGTCTGTGAGAAAGAATACGAGGTCGATGTGCAGGAGTTTATAGTCTGGTCCATCCTCAACTGGCGCATCCTGCGGGAAGAAGAAATCGGCAGCTACTACGAGAAGATGGCGAACAATACCAATGCCATCCACCGCAGCTGGCAGGACTGTGTGCAGCGCCTGTTGGTTCGTGGACTCATTGTGGTCGGCACCGGCGATACCGAGTATGACGCGCTGTACGATCTGCTCGCCTGCCGCTTCATCATCCCTATCGGCGCGGCATGGCCGCTGCGAATATTGTCGCTCTTCAAGCTGACGTTCTTGGAGGGCATCTCTTGGAAAATCACCCGCCGCCTGTTCCACATTGATGCCCGCAGTTCCTGCGAGAAGAAGGTCATTCGCCTTGCCCGGCAAACTCCCCTCTCCTGTGCGGAAATCATCAAGTGCGTTGAGATGGACATCCACCGCCTGAAAGACGGTTACGATGTGCTGGACAAGCTGTACGATGACAACGACCTGAACTGCGACAACTTCGCCCAGGCTGTTCGGGAGTACCGTTGCTGCCGCGAGGTCATCACAGCAGTGGCAAACCTTTACCTGCGGCAGCAGATTATGATTGATACATACTAACGCCTTATTCGCATTGATATACAGTAATATGTTCATCGTTTAGGCACACAAAAGGCACAGCCGACGAGTCTATCGGCTGTGCCATACTATGTGTGGTATAGAGGTCATTCCTGCAATAACCAATCGGCAACATCGTAAATGTCGATTCCCTCGTAACTGTACTTGGGGTGTCTGGTTCTGGCCAGAATCATTTTGGGATATGCATCCCGGATTTGCAAAAGGGGACGGCATTCGCGCTCGAAAGTGTCCGGCGCTGCAATATTGTCGCTTACCTGAATATAGACTTTTTCGTCACCCTTTTGTACAACGAAGTCGATTTCTTTCTGGTACAGCTTTCCGACATACACATCATACCCACGGCGCAAAAGTTCAATGCAGACCATGTTTTCATACATCCTGCCGTAATCCATATTTCGGCTTCCCAGAATGGCATAACGGATACCTGTATCACACAGATAAAACTTTTCCGAGCTTTCCAAATATTTTCTACCCCGGATGTCATAGCGCTTAACGTCGTAAAAGACAAAGGCATTGCACAAATATCTGATATACTTTCCAACTGTTACATGATTAGTTTGAGTGTTACTGGCTGTCAATAGCTGGCTGACCTTGTTGGGCGAAGTAAGGTTGCTGACATTGTCCATAAGGAACTCACTCAGCCGCTGCAGCACTAAGGTGTCTGGCAGCGCGTATTTCTGCACGAGGTCTCTTGTAACGATTGTTTCGTAAACTTCCTTGATGTAATTGATTCGGTCTTTCTCCGTTTTGTACGCATAGGACCCGGCCAGACCGCCCTTTATGGTGTAATCCTCAAACAGTTGGTCTATATCCTTTGTTTCTTCGTAATATCGGCAGTACTCCGAAAAGCTGAACGGGAAAACATGGATTTCAATATAGCGCCCTGTAAAAAGCGTAGCCAAATCCGCACTCAGCAAAAAAGCATTGGATCCAGTCAGGTAGATATCGTATTTTTCCTTGGCATAGAGGCTGTTGATAGCCAACTCAAATTGCGGACACATCTGCACCTCGTCCACGAAAAGATAGTTCGTCTTATTTGCCTGATACTGTGCTTCCACATAGGCGTGCAGTGCATGGTACTCCTTGATTTCCTCAAAGGACAAATCCATAAAGTCGATATAAATGATATTGCAGTTATCGACATGGCTTTTCAGGTATTCAATATAGGCCTGCATCAATTTGGACTTGCCGGATCGGCGTATCCCGGTGATGATTTTGATGTCCGGTGTGCCGTTCAATTCGATGATTCGCTGTAAATATTTGTCTCTCGGAATGATTTTCATAGTGTACCGCTTTCAAAAAATGAAAAATATTTGAGTTCTGAAACCATCTTGCTGCTTCTATTATAATAGGTACGTATAGTATTTGCAAGCAGTCGTTTTCAAAAACGTAGATTTTTTTCATTTTCGTAAGTGGTTATAGTTAATCTTTCCCGCAGTGGCAGATAGTACCGGGCATCATTGGAGCTCACAAAGAGCCTTGCCGGAATATACTATATTCAAAGCGTGATATTGTTCCGATGCGATTTGACATTATTCCGACTGAATGGTATAATAAATTCAATAAAGGCGAGGAGGCGTTAGTTTATGGTTATGATGTCCGCAAAAGAGGCTTCTACCTTGTGGGGAATCAGTACAAGGAGAGTTACTACGCTCTGCTCGGCAGGCAAGATTCCCGGAGCAAGCAAGGAAAATGGCAGTTGGCAGATTCCTGCCAATGCAGAAAAGCCCGCCGATGCTCGTGTGCGTACAGGGGCTTACAAAAAATCCACTATGCCAGCACATCTTCCCCTCCCTGTCGGCATTTCCGATTATCGCCTTGCATCGACGGAATACTACTATGTCGATAAAACGCTGATGATCAAAGACTTTTTGGAGCAGCGTCCCATGGTCTCGCTGTTTACGCGCCCCAGACGATTCGGCAAAACGCTTAACATGGATATGCTCCGTGTTTTCTTTGAAAAGACCGAGGAAGACACCTCTAAATACTTTACCAACAAAGCCATCTGGGCTTGCGGGCAGAAATATCGGGATTACCAAGGAAAGTATCCTGTCATCTTCCTGACGTTCAAAGACGTCAAGCGGAATACATGGGAAGAAACATACGCCCACCTTACCCGATTGATTGGTGAAGAGTATTTGCGCCACGCCGACCTTGCCGATAGCCCCGCTTGCAATGACTTCGAGAAAGCCGTTTATCAGCGTATTGTTTCCAGCACTGCTGACAGCACCGACTATATCTCTTCTCTCAAGACGCTTTCTTCCATGCTGCACAAGCACTATAATTGCCCTGCCGTCATTATCATAGATGAGTACGACACTCCCATTCAGCAGGGGCACCTGATGGGATTTTACGATGATGCCGTTTCTTTCATGCGGGGGCTTTTCTCCGGCGGTCTCAAAGATAATCGCAGCTTGGCCTTTGGTTTCTTGACCGGCATCCTGCGCGTAGCAAAAGAAAGTATCTTCAGCGGGCTGAATAATCTGGTTGTCAATTCTGTGCTGGACAAGAAGTACAGCACCTATTTCGGCTTCACCGCAGACGAAGTTGCCAAGATGGCCGCCTATTACGGCGCTTCCGATAAGCTCAACGAACTGCGCGATTGGTACGATGGTTACCGCTTCGGCGATGCCGAAATTTATAACCCTTGGTCGGTTATCAACTATTTCAGCGCCGGATGTGAGGCACGCCCTTACTGGCTCTCCACCAGCAACAATGATGTCATTTCCGAAGTTCTGGAGCAGGCTGACAAAGATATCTATACACAGCTGACAGATCTTTTGCAAGGTAAAACTGTTGCAACTTATGTGGATACCAGCGTCATTTATCCCCAGCTGCAAAATAATCCATCGTCTATTTACAGTTTCCTGCTTGTATCCGGCTATCTCAAGGTCGTAAAAGCGGAAACTTCTATCAGCGGGGATTACCTCTGCCATGTCGCTCTTCCCAACCGAGAAATCACCTATGTATACAATAAGGAGATTTTGAGTCATCTGAATGTCATGATGCCGCAGACTACGGTTGTTGCCATTCAGGAAGCACTCTATTCCGGCGACGAAAGCAAGTTGCAGCAGCAGATTCAAACATTGCTGACCCAGAGCGTCAGCAGCTTTGATACTGCCGGGGAGAACTTCTATCACGGCTTTGTCCTCGGTCTGTGCGCACTACTTGGCAACGCCTACGCCACCTCGAACCGGGAATCCGGTGATGGCCGCTATGACATCCAGCTTGCTCCCAAAACGCCTACCATGCCCGGCATCATCATCGAGCTTAAAGCTGAGAAACATTGCGATACCGAACAGTTGCAGAAGCTGTCACAGACCGCGCTCAACCAGATTGAAGATAAAAAATATGACACCGAAATGCTGACGCATGGTGTAAAGAGCATTTATAAGTATGGTGTCGCATTCAGCGGCAAAAATGTGGAAGTGGCGTTTAAGAAATAGGAAGTAATCTTTCCTACTGTGTAATTGTCTGAATAAAGCGGAGAATTTTTGCTGTTACAAGCAGGAATTCTCCGCTTTTTCTAACTTAGATGGAGGGAATTATTGCTATGGTATCTTTTCCATCAGTTCATCTATTAAATTTGTGCTAATTATTCGTGCAAAGCATTGCATTTCTCGTGCAAACAGCATATACTGTAATTGGAAAGGTGAAAGGAGTTGAGACTTATGGCTACTACTAATATCAGTATTCGCATGGATTCGGACTTGAAGGCACAGGCTGACGCCCTATTTGGAGAGCTTGGAATGAATCTGTCCACAGCGTTCAATATCTTCGTCCGCCAGTCTCTCCGGGACGGTGGCATTCCTTTTGAAATTTCGCTGAACCAGCCCAATAAGGAAACGATTGCCGCCATGCTGGAGGCAGAAAGGATTGCAAAAGACCCTTCTGTAAAAGGATACACCAATACGGATGAGTTGTTTGCAGACTTGAAAGCATGAGCGAGACGAAATACGTTGTCAAGTTTACGACACAGTTCAAGAAGGACTTCAAACTTGCAATGAAGCGTGGCTTCAAAATGGATTTGCTGGAAGATGTAATTACTCTGCTGGCAATGGGTGAAGTTCTTCCCGATAAGAACAAAGACCATGCTTTGACCGGGAATTGGGTTGGGCACCGTGAGTGCCATATTCTCCCGGATTGGTTGCTCGTCTACCGTCTGGAAGATGACATTCTGGTACTGACTCTAACACGCACAGGAACTCATAGTGATTTGTTCGGAAAATAGTGTCCTATATTGACAGCCACAAGATATAGTATTATAATAACCTCGTAAATGATTTTTGTGCTATATAAGCATACGTTGTTATTTTTGTAATCGGTGCCGGTAGTAGATGGCATTGCGCTGAATTGGGCGCGGTGTTTTC
>ERZ1034876.1258-NODE-1258-length-10637-cov-6.984407_pt1 | contig 10637 bp, 12 predicted proteins | sample MGYA00520698_ERZ1034876 | MGnify/ENA primary metagenome ERZ1034876 (study PRJEB33766, sample SAMN09781723) | gut metagenome | biome: gut microbiome | host: Homo sapiens | place: Madagascar | study: EMG produced TPA metagenomics assembly of the PRJNA485056 data...
TTAAAAATAATTTATTGAATTTTCATCTCAGTATAGTTCCGAAAAGTACATAACGTATAATGACAGAGCCACAAATGTAAGCCATAATAGAAGAACTAACCAAAACAGTTTTTCCTTTTAAAAAAACACAATCACACTGACCTTTAAAATTGTCTAAACGTATCTTCTATTCCAAGCCACTTCTGATCTTTATCAGAAAGAATAAGTGCTACACCATCTACGAAATACCCCTCAGCTGATGCGGTTCCTTTATACGTCCCTGTAAGCTTCGGCCACTCAATTCCAATCTCCGGATCATTCCAAGCAAGTCCACCTTCATCATTGGCATGATAAAAGTCATCACACTTGTAACAAAATTCTGCGGTTTCAGTTAACACAAGGAATCCGTGTGCAAATCCTTTCGGAATTAAAAACTGTTTTTTGTTCTCTTCAGTAAGCTCAATTCCGTACCATTTACCATAAGTCTTACTTCCATATCTCAGATCAACAGCAACATCAAATACAGATCCTTTAATTACTCTTACGAGTTTCGTCTGTGGAAAGTTCTTCTGAAAATGTAAACCACGAAGAACTCCTTTTACACTCATGGATTGGTTGTCCTGAACAAAATCAATATTTATTCCAACTTCTTCCATATCTCGCTGGCTATATGTTTCTATGAAGTATCCACGGTTATCTCCGTGAACTGCCGGAGTAATCACACAAAGTCCTTCAATTCCCGCTACATCCTTTTCAACAGTAATTTGTCCCATATTAGTCCTCTTTCACAATCGCAAACCTAACGATATCCACACACTTTCCGTCTTCGTCTAGTGCCTCATCCTTTAATATCGATTCACTCTTAAAATCTGCTCTTTTTAGCAGTTCTGCTTCATCAATAAACTTATAAAAAACGTAAGAATTTATCTTATGCATTCCAAGTTCATTAAAAGCTTTAATAATAAGCATCTTTACTGCAATACTCGGACTTTCGGTACTCCATTCTTCATCATTGCTAGTAAAAATACATAATTCACATCTATGATTATTTCGATCAATATCTTTCAGATAACAGGTCGCAATTGGATATGATGCTACTCCTTGCGATTCTTCAATTCTTTCTACTATAAACTGCATATGCTTTCCAGTCTCAATATATTCTTCAAAAACTTCCGATTAGATTCTTCTGTAACAACAGTTTTTGTAAAACAATGGTTTGATACATTTGGCGCATTACGCCACTTGATTATTAATTTTCCGTCCTCTTTTGTGATTGATCTTAAATAGATTCTCACAGCATCCTCTTCATCATCTATTCCCATACATCTTTTCGTAGTAGTTCTGGTATTCTCCGGAAATGATGGTCTCCCACCATTCTCTATTGGCAAGATACCACTGTATTGTTTTCTTGATGCCATCTGCAAACATGGTTTCCGGAAACCATCCCAGTTCTTTGCGAATCTTAGCTGAATCGATTGCATATCTCATGTCATGACCCTTACGGTCTGTTACATAAGTAATAAGTCTCTTGGCATCTTTGGTCTGTCCAAGACGATCTAACTCTTCGCAGATAAGATTTACGATGTCAATGTTCTTCATCTCGTTATGTCCGCCTACGTTGTAGACTTCTCCCAATCTTCCCTTATGGATGATCAGGTCGATAGCCTTACAATGATCTTCTACGTAGAGCCAGTCACGTACATTTAATCCTTCTCCATAAACCGGAAGTGGTTTAGCATTTAAGCAGTTGACAATCATCAGCGGGATAAGCTTCTCTGGGAAGTGATATGGTCCATAGTTATTGGAACAACGGCTGATGGTCACAGGAAGTCCATAGGTTCTGTGATATGCCAATACCAGAAGGTCTGCTCCTGCTTTTGATGAACTGTATGGACTACTAGTATGAATCGGTGTCTCTTCAGTAAAGAACAAATCCGGTCTGTCAAGTGGCAAATCCCCGTATACTTCATCAGTAGATACCTGGTGATATCTCTTGATTCCATATTCACGGCAGGCATCCATCAAAACTGCGGTGCCTTTGATGTTGGTATCCAAGAATACTTCTGGGTTTTCAATGGAACGATCTACATGAGACTCCGCAGCAAAATTGACCACAATGTCCGGCCGTTCTTCTTCAAAAAGCTTATAAACAGCTTCTCTATCTGTGATGCTATCCTTTACGAAGCAGAAGTTTGGATTGTCCATCACTGGTATCAGTGTAGATAGGTTTCCTGCATAAGTCAGACAATCCAAACACACGATACGATATTTAGGATACCTGCTTAACATATGAAAGATAAAGTTGCTTCCAATAAACCCGGCTCCACCGGTAACAATAATTGTCATATGCGTGTTCCTCCGTCTTATTTATAAATAATCTTTCCTTCTGCCACTGTTTTAAGATATTCCCCATAAGGTGATTTTCCATATTTCTGTGCAGAGTCAAGTATTTTTTCTTTATCAATCCACTTGTTAATATATGCAATTTCTTCTGGTGCAGAAATCATTATTCCCTGCAATCGCTCCACTGTTTGAACAAAATCAGAAGCTTTAAGTAAGCTATCCATTGTACCGGTATCTAACCAAGCAAAGCCTCGACCAAGTAACTGCACATCTAGTAAGTCCCTATCCAAATATATCTCATTCAATGAAGTAATTTCTAATTCACCTCTAACCGATGGGACGACCGACTCAGCATAATCACTCACTCCCGAAGGATAAAAGTATAATCCGGTTACCGCATAATTGCTCTTTGGTTTTTTCGGTTTTTCCTCTAATGTAATAGCTTTTCCATTCTCATCAAATTCGACAATTCCAAAACGCTCTGGATCATTCACATAACATCCAAATACCGTTGCCCGCTTATTATCCTCAGCATTTTTAGTCGCTGCTCGCAAAATTCTTCCAAATTCATTTCCGTAGAATATATTATCCCCTAATACCATAGCACATGCATCTTTACCTATAAATTCTTTACCTATAATGAATGCTTGAGCCAATCCATCCGGACTAGGCTGAATCGCATAATGTAGATTTATACCAAACTGACTTCCATTTCCTAGCAAATGTTCAAACCGTGGTGTATCTTCAGGAGTTGAAATGATTAATATATCTTTGATTCCTGAGAGCATTAGAGTCGATAATGGGTAGTAGATCATTGGTTTATCATAAATTGGCAGTAATTGTTTAGACGTAACCATCGTTAAAGGATACAGCCTAGTCCCTGCCCCTCCTGCTAATATAATACCTTTCATTCCAAACCTCCTAGATAGGGATAGGAGTTATCCTCTATCCCTATAATTAGTATCAGCAATAAAGTTCGCCAAACTCTTTAATCTTACCAACAATTAATTCCAAATCGTCCTGTGTAAGACTCTGATGAATTGGTAGACAGAGTGTATTATCTGTTGCATAATCAGCACCAGGGAATTCTCCGGTAACATGATATCCTTTGACTCTGTGTAATGGGAAGTATCTATAAGTAGTGTAGATGCCGGCCTCACGAAGAAACTTTGCAAGCTGATCACGCTTTCCGTTAGGAAGCTGAATGTGATAGAAATAGTAGGATGTCACCCATCCTTCAGGCATAGGGTCAGGTGTTACAACCCATTCTACATCTTTAAGATTCTCATCATAAAACTTATGAACAGTTGCTCTCTTCTCCATATACATAGGAAGCTTCTTATACTGTTCTAGAGCCATAGCCGCTGTTACATCATTCATAATTGCTCTATGGCCATAGCACGAAATATCAAATTCCCACCATTTCTGTGCAACTGCATTTTCATATCCGCTCTTTGATTCCAAACCAAAGTAAAGATATTTCTCAGCCTTTTCACGAAGTGCTGGGTCATTAAAATGCAAGATAGCACCATCGCCACAAACAAGTATCTTCATTGCATCAAATGACCACATACCCATATCACCAATTGTACCTAGTGCTTTTCCTTTATAACTTGAGCAAACACCTGCTGCACAGTCTTCAATCACCTTAATATTATGTGCTTTACAAAGCGCCATGATTTCATCCATTTCACATGGAATACCACCAAAATGAAGCAATAAAAGTGCTTTTGTCCTTGGTGTAATTACTTTTTCAATATCCTGTCCACGAACATTTAAAGTTCTAGGATCAACATCGCAAAGAACAAGCTTTGCACCTGCCGCACAAACGGCGTTACCAGCACCAACGAAAGAAATTGTTGGTACAATAACTTCATCTCCAGGTCCAATATCTAACAAGTACATTGAAGAAAATAAGCCTTCACTACAGCAGTTTGTAGATAGAACTCTATTTGGAGTAGATCCAAGATGTTTTGCATACACCTCTTCAAACTCTTTTACAATTTTTCCTTTACCAATCCAATTAGATTCAAATACTCCTGCGATTCTATCTAATTCTTCCTTGCCTAATGTAGGCTGCATTACGTTAATCATTTTTCACTTTCCTTCCATCTAACTTCATAATATTAATTAATAATTCTCTGTGCGTCTCACATTGAACATAATTTTTGATAATGTTCCTCTGATTTTTGTGTTGAATAATCTTAACATCAAATTCTTTGAGGTTTTGTTTAAGACTTTAATAGAAAAAAGAAGCTATGCGACTAATCAATACATTTTTATAAATATATTCCATTGAAGATGATAGCTTTTTAAACTCATTAATAACAAATTGGGGATCTATAATATCTCGGCTTCTTTTATGGAAATCCATCATTAATTGTTCCTGTTCCAATCCACTCGCTTTCCTAACACATTCTTTATTCTTCACAAAAGGAATGTATTCAATTTCCATTTGATCAATTATCTTTACTAATATACCCGAGTTCCAATATTCGTTATTATTGTTAAACAAAAAATTCCCTTGACCATACACAATAGTTGACGAATAGTATTCCTCGTAACATCCAATACAATGGATATGTTAGCATATCACAAGATTCACTCCCTTCCTACAAATTTTCGGCAAATCTTATGTAGATTTGGTGAAGGATATCTATATTGCTCTTTTCCAGCATGATACAACACAATGACAAAGTCACATTTTTCTTTCAATAATTACACTTGTTCAAAGGAATTCAATGGATATATGAATTAGCTCCAGGTGTGCATTCACCTGCAATTGAAAGCTCATGCGCAGCACACATATGCACCATATCTTTTTCCTTTTATATCAAAACAAATAAGCTTATCCGCCTCATGAATTGATTTTCCTTCTCCAACATGATTTATTTTCAAATAGTTTAATTGCTCTATTGTTGTATATAACCCATGTTCTTCATGATCTATGATGTGATTGTTGGTTAGAGTAAACAAATTTTTGTTTATTTTTTATAAAAATTAGTAGTGCTTATATGTCTTTCAAGCACTGTCCCCCATTTAGAGCTTGTCGTTTTTTTTTTTTATAATAGGACATTCTAGATTGAATAATCTATAATCAACTGATTGCAAAAGTTCGATCAATTCATCGCCCATCAAATATTCACCATTTCCACTTATAAATGCTTGTCCGTTTGATCTTGTTAGAACAAAATCAGCACCAATAATTAATGACGTAAAGCACCCCTAAACTCTTTACCTATTAAAAAAGCCTGTGTTAATCCCTCTAGGTAAGGCAGAATCTCATATGACAAATTCAAGCCAAACTGAGTCCCTGTGCCCAAAAGATACTTGCATCTTGATCTATCTTAAGGTGTCGAAATAATTAAAATTTCTCTTATTCCTGACAACATTAATGTTGATAATGGATAGTAAATCATTGGCTTATCGTAAATTGGGAGCAATTGTTTCAATGTAACTATTGTTAATGGATATAATCTTATACCTGTCCCACCTGCCAAAATAATTCCCTTCATTGCATAACCTCCACCATACCTTAATAATCTATTACTTATACTTCAATTCAAAATCGATCGCATCGTACTTAGTTAATTCTCGATCAATTTGATAAATAAGGTGAATTGGTGAAAAATCCCCTTCATAACAATAGTTCACCTCACAGTTTTGATTTACAAATTGTGGATCTATATCTTCTATTATTTTAATATATTGAATAGCATGTTGGTCGTAATATTTAGACTTCAAAACCGTTATATTATCTGTAATCAACTTCTTATTATAAATAATCGCTTCAATAATTCTAGACGTATATCCTACCGCGCCTTCTTGATTTATGTCAAGTATGCATCTAGCATTCACTGACTTATACAACATATCAATATACGGCATGTACTTATCTGAATAAGTTATTCCATCCCGTTGCACCTGTTCTTCCAGAGATACATTTGTAATATAAAACTCACATTTCAATCCTGCTTTTTCAAAAATATCATAAGCTTTTACTAATTTTTCCAACCTATCCTTAGCCTTTCCAGCAAAAAAAACATCACATAATGGATACTCATTGGCAATAGGTACATTTATTTTAGATTCAATCTCATTAAAAGTGGGAAAACCATATAATTTTCCTTCACCTATATCATAAGTCATTCTTAGGTCAAATATATTTCTCATATTTTTTTCCGAGTATCCCTCATAATTATATGTAACCTTTACCAAATCTCTATGAATTTTTACCAAACGACAATCTGGATATTTCTTTTTTAAATACGTCAAATAATCTATAGGCAGGTCATATCTTGCAACAACAAAGCAATATGGCTTAGTCTCTTTTTTTTTCTTAAAATAGATAGGATACCATAATTTTTGAAAGGGTAGTCTTATCTTTTTATTGATTTTTTTAGACGTATGAATACAAAATAGAAATCTAACCCATTGTGGCATAAAATCAGGAATACATTGAACAACATGAACACCTTTCAAATTTTCTACATCTCTTAAACATATCGCGTTGTATTCCCATGGGTCAACCTTCCATCTTTTTCCATAATTTTCATTAAAATAAATATACTTATATTTCAATTCTTTTCTTGACATGACTCACTTAATCTCTTTCTAACAATTTTTTTCACCTAAAATTTTTCGAATTGTAATTAAACTTTTATCTCTAGTAATTATTGCTAAAATCGCATAAATTAGTACTCCTAATGCAATGCATATTACTAATTGAAACAAATTGCTGAAATCTTGTATTTTATTCACCAAAATTCTTACACCGATAAACATGACAACTGAATTTAAAGAAGCTCTCCACAAATCTATAAACCTTTCTTTTAGTGTATATGCATATACCCTGCTACTTATAATGCAAATTGCTAATCCTCCTGAAAATTCAACTAGAGTAGCTCCAATTGCGACCTCCCAAATCCCATATTTTGCCGTACTCAATAAAACAATAATGTTAACACATAATAATACAATTTCATATTGTAAATCAATATTACTTTTTCCTAAAGCATAAAATACCTGTTTATCTATCGCCATAATGCATCCTGGTAATCTTAATATACAAAATATAGTAAGATATGGCACTGAAAATATCCATTTTTCTGTTAACAACCCCAAAACTAATGGCTTAGCTACAGCTGCCGCTCCAAGTAGAAGCGGAAACATACAAAAAGATGCGAGCCGACATGATTGTCTCGCTAGTTCTTTTAATTTGCGCGAATCATTCTGTTTTCTAGAAAAGACAGGCAATAAAACGCTACTTATACTTCCATTAATAATCTGTGCTAAATAATTAGAATATGCGTACGCTTTATCATAATAAGCCAATTCGGATTTGGAATATCGTTTTCCTATTATCATTGTCCGCAAAGTATCATGCAAGCCAGAAACTAGATTAGCCGTCAATATTTTCACACTAAACGAATACAATCTTTTCGCACGGCTTCTCGAAAAATCAAATTTAATTCTCATGTCCTTTCCAAAAGACATTACAATAACCACAATCAAACTATTTAATAAGCTTTGAAACACTAATGCCCATATGCCAAATCCAGCATATGCCATTGAAATTCCAACCCCGCCTGAAATAGGTATTGCAAATAGGCTTCTAAAAAAAATAGTTTTAAACTGCATTCGTCTAGATAAAATTCCTGTTTGAATTGCATTTATTGAATTCAAAAACAATCCCAACGCTAATACTCGCAATGGCCATACTAAATCATTCTCGTTATAATACGAAGAAATGAGTGGTGCAAAAATAAATAAAATCACATATAAAATCATCGCAATTGAAATGCTTGCTGTAAAGAGGGTCGATATATCCATATCATCTACATCTTCTTTTTGAATAATGGCCGCTCCTAAACCTGACTGAACAAAAATGCCTAAATAGTTAACAATTGCGATCATTATAGCTAAACTCCCAAACTGTTCTGGCAATAGAATTCTAGCTAATACAATTTGTATAATCAAATTAACACCCTGTGATACGATTCTTTCTAATATTTTCCATACAAATGACCTTTTTATATTCTGATAACTAATATCTGCTTCAAATCTCATCTCTTCTTTTAACCTGTTTTATTTTCTCTGATAATGATTTCATTGTTAATGCAAAATATAAGGAACAATATTTTCTTCTGTTCCATAACTTTTCAAAAATAGAATTGACATTACCATAATAATAACAACCAGCATTACATTTTTTGTTTTTTTATCTAACTTATCCATGACATCCGGAATAAGTACAAATAAATATGGCGTTGTATACTTTAACATTCTTGTAAAAATACTTATAGAAGTTGCTATCATTTGAACATAAATGCTCGATATTGCTATGTCATATTCGTATAGCAGCTTATCTCTTTTTGAAATTCTTTGTATAAAAAAATAAATAATCAAAAAAACTCCAATATAAAATAGTAACAAACTGTATCCATGTCCCGAATTCAAATCCAAAGTATAGTCATTTCTTTGATATAATATCGCTATGATTTTTCCACCGATAGCTACTATGCTTCCTGCTCCTATCAAATAAACAATTTTAATCCATTTTTTTAATTCCGTCACTCTCTTTGAGAGTAGTGGATAAACCAACAACATGATTAAAGCCGTCTTATGAAAAAAAGCTGCAAGTAAAACAATCAAAACAAATTTAAATGTTTTTCTTTCTATCAAATACTTGTAACTCCAAACAGACAAACTAACCGCAAGCGCTTGTCTTAAAATCGTAAAATCAAATCCTATAAACCCTAATGCAATAAAAATAAAATAACTAAGTGCAACATTTTTTGAATATTTCCATATCCAAACACTTATAATTGAAAATGTAATAGCAAACAAAATTGCTCTAAACACCCAAAAATCAGATGTAAACCTGGATATTCCCCAATTCATAAGCCCATATCCTACATCTGAATCATATTTTATAGCATTTAATAAATCCAGATTTTTGTAGACATCCCAATAGTTATTTTTGTAATTCAAAGTGTCAACTCCCAATACTTCTGAGCGCAAAACCCCTAACAATAATATATATGGGTATATAATAATTGTGGAAAAAACAGAAGTTGAAATTTTTCTAACTCCAATTGTTACATACTCTAAATTTGTTTCTATTATACATAATATAATTGTTACTAAATAAATAAGTAAATATACTTTCATTTTATCCTGCTATACTCTTAATATAATCAATCCACTCATTAAGTACAATATCTGATTGATATTGTCTTGCTCTGTTTTTGCTCGATTGAGAATACTTTTTCTTTTCCTCTTCATTATCTATAAGATATATTATAGCTTTTACCAAACTTTTTTTATCGCCCACCGGGACTAGTAATCCATTCTCTTTGTCCGTAAGAATCATTTTTACACCACCACACGGGCAGTCTGTTGCTATACAAGGGACTCCCACAACCGACGCTTCCAACAACGCGTTAGGCATTCCTTCATAATCAGATGTCATCAAGAATACATCCGCCTCAGCCAATGCTTCTGGTACATTATCCGTCTGTCCTTTTAATATTACTGAATTCTTCAATCCCATGTCTGTAATTTTTTTCTGTATTTCACTCATGCAAGAACCAGTCCCATATATATATAACATGGCATCAGGAAATCTTTTTGTAACTTCACCAAATGCATCTATCAGCAAAGGATAATTCTTTTGTTTTTCTAATCTTCCGCATGAAATCATTAAATGTTTTTGTGGATTTCGTTTTACATCATAAAATTCATCTTTTACCGCATTTACAATAATTGTACTTTTACTCTGTAACTTTTGGGGAAACCATTTTTTTGCATCATGCGTTTGAAATACGCATCCATCTGCTAATGGTAGAAGGATTTTCCCCATTAATTTAAACAATTTTCCTCTATACTCTACATTCGGATCATTGCGAACAGAAATGATAACTTTTGTTTTCAACCCCAAGGTTGCCAAAATGGATCTAAAATTCGGTTCTGCCATAAAAGAAATAAGTATATCAGGCTTCTCTTCTTTACATATTTTTCGCAATTTTAAAACACGTAAATAATTCCTCTTAATAAAAGACTGCTTCGCTTCTTTACTTTCCAAATTAAATCTATGAATAGATTTTTCTAATTTATACTCATTTAGCACCGAATATGATGTAACAAAAACGACTTCATAGCCTTCTGTAACACATTGATTGGCTAAATTAGTCATAACCCTTTCAGCCCCATTACGCACAATTGTATTAATATAAAATAATATCTTTCTGTTCAACTAATTTCTCCTTGCAAAATATATTTTTTCAAGAAATCTATCATACACTGACATCTTT
>ERZ1034876.1259-NODE-1259-length-10619-cov-9.174650_pt1 | contig 10619 bp, 9 predicted proteins | sample MGYA00520698_ERZ1034876 | MGnify/ENA primary metagenome ERZ1034876 (study PRJEB33766, sample SAMN09781723) | gut metagenome | biome: gut microbiome | host: Homo sapiens | place: Madagascar | study: EMG produced TPA metagenomics assembly of the PRJNA485056 data...
TAGATACAGTGACACGAGTTCCGTAATTAATACATCCGTCCTTATCATAATCGTGGGCCTTAGCGTTCTGAGTTAATTCCTCATATGTCTTTCTTCTATAGTTAGTTCCTGGGCCTGTTCTAACACTTAGATCACTAGCAGTAATCATATAAGTACCTAAAGCGCTAGATGTGTTTGTCTGTGGCTTAGGTGCAGGAGTTTCAACGTGTTCATTGACACCCTTATTTAATATACCTTCTACAATTGCCTTTGCGCACTTGTCAGCGTTCCAATGAGCCTTATCTGTGGCATTGTCAACAAAGCAGCACTCAATTAATAGTGCTGGTGAATTAGTCTTTCTAAGTACATAAAGTTTTTTAGAAACCTTAACACCTCTATTTCTAATACCTAGAGTGTTAGAAATGTTCTTGGCAATTCTTTCAGCTTCATCTTTTGCTTTTGAGCTATCGCTATAGATATATACCTCTGTTCCTGTGCCACCTCCAGCGTTTAAGTGGATTGATACATCTAAGTCAACTTTATGATCATTACACTTGCTTACGATTGCTTTTAGATTTGAATTCTGGTCTTTCCCATTGTCATCTGTACAGTCATATACTGTATGTCCGTTTGCTCTTAATAACTCAATTACTTTGTTTTTAACTTTTCTATCTTCATTGACTTCGTCTAATAATCCACTTGCTCCACGACATTTTAAGCTATGTCCACCATGTACATTAATAATCATACTTTATACCTTCTTTCTTATAATTCGATTCCTTCAATTTCTGCTCTAATCTTTAGAGTGCGAATATAATTTCCTAAATGCTTTTTCTGCTCTTTTAATAAATCGAGCGAACATCTAGGAATGAATGTCAAGGTACGTGCCTCGTACTTAACGGTCATATCATCTAATTTGTCATATCTGATTTTGGCCTGCCAGTATTCTGCCTTAAATCTATCCTTATATTCAGCACTGTTCATTAGTTCGATTGTGTCCTGTAATTCCATTATTCTTCTCCTTTGCTAATTGCGTTTTCTGCCACTTCTAGCCCTTTTGTTAAAACAGATGGTACATTATCTCCTGCTTCCACAAAGTTCTCGATAATGCTTCTTAATTCATTGATAATGAGAGATGCTAATGTAAACCATCCAACATAAGTAGTAATTGTTAGATCAACATTGATTGTCTGACCGATTTCAATGAAGATTGCTGATGCAAGGAATGCTACTAGCACCATGAGCCAGTAACCTAACTTTTTCCATACACCTCTGACTCCTTTAGCGGAATTTTCTTTTCCTGTTAATCGGGATTTTCTAATGCCTGTGATGTAATCAATAATGTTAAGTGTGAGAAATCCTACGAATAACAGCCAATGAGTGCCAAATACTGCACTCAATACAGCCACGATAGTTCCTCCTAATGCGTTGATTGCATCCATGTATTTTAATGATGTGTCATAAAATTTCATATTTTCCTTCTCCTTCTAAGCGTATGAGTAAATAAATGTGCCACATATATAAGCGGTCGAAACTGTTCCATGCATTGCTGTTAAAGTCCAATGATTCGCGGTTATATCGTTAGTTTTCGGATAGAATCTTAAAGTCAAGTCGGAACTCTGTGTCTGTACAGGAATGAACACATTTTTACCTGGAGACTTATCAAGTGGGAACCCTTCCCACATGTAGCCCATCGTATTGTTTCCGATAGATGCTGTCACACTTCCATCCCAATTCAACTCAACGAGTTTCAGTCCGTCATTATATCTATATTTCAGAGTAATACCACATCCGTTGGTCCCACACGAATACCATTGTGACCAGCCAATAACTCTATGCTGTATCTTCTTATCCGTGAGCACGGGCACCCACGTATCTACTTGGTTCTCTGTATCGAAATCGAACGTATACCCATTAAATGACTGCGCTTCAAGAGGCATATCCACCTTTAACTTGCCACCTTCTGCCTTGCATCCAACTCCAATCCCTCTGCCGTCAGCAGAAAAATCAAGCAGTTTGAACGAAGGAGCGATAGCAGCATAAGATGCAACTCCATCTGTCGTGAAGTAATCCTTCACAAGCACTCTGAACGAGTAGGCATTATCCGTATTGAACTTGCCGGCAGATGATATATATACCTTGTTCTCGCCACTGTATGAATCTGTATAAGTTGCAAGAGTAGTCCATGTTTCACCATTTTTGTACTGGATCATGACAGACTTATCATTTTTATTTGCAACAGGTGCAATTGAAAATGAATAAGTAATCTTAACCGCTGTACCTTCATCGTCTGCTTTATTTGATGATAAATTCCATCTTTGTGCGCAGACATTTTTAACAGTCGGTGAATGCCATTCTGTGACACTGATATTCTTGGAAAGTGAAGCCTTCTGTCCTCTTGAATCCGTAACTGTTGATTTAAGAACAACTGTACCAGAAGATTTGAGTGGCTGGGTTGTAAAGAAACTGTTAGGACCAGGGATAAGCTGTCCATCAATCTCATTATTATAATAAGTGATTGTAGCGCCATTCTTCGTTGAAGTAGATACATTACACTTGACCTTCGAAACACCCTGTATAATCGTTGAAGCCCCGAATCTTTTTGCGATAGCAGAATCTTCATTAGTGTATGTGATACCTGTAACAGTTGGTCCATAACCTGAGGGAAGTACTAAATCCAATCGACAGTAGTTAGTGCCTATGTATTTGCCAGCACGATTGTATGTGTCTACCTTGAACGTCATATATGAATATGACGCATTAGTCATCTTGTTGATAAGTGAAGTCGGTACAGTCCACTTAAATTCATCATTCCACTGATTAGCAGCAATCTGTACATTCGTATCATAATAACTGTACGATATTACATGTCCGAAATCAGATGATGCTCTAGGCGTCTTGATTGTTACACTGTTACCAAAATATACGGATGCTGGAGAGCAGTAAGGCTTGGTCGCTCTCGGTATAACATCGCAGTCAATACCACCCGAAGCAGATACACTACCTACATAACTGCCCGAAAGAGTTACCTTCAATTCCTGTGAGAATGAGAAATCAAAATGTTTTCCCCCATTGTTATCATGAGGAATCTTGATATTAGTAACTGTCGCAAGTGTCTTTGTTCCACTTTCTCCTATTGTTACACCACCCGACCAAATGAGCACGCCATTAGCCCACATAGATCCGTATTTAGTAGCATTCGAGTTAATATTCCACTTATAGTATTTTGTCAGTGTAGCAGTCCATAAATCATAGTTTCCGTCAACGTTGACACTTGTTCGTGTCATTGTCATTGTGACATTACCATTGCCACCACCAAATGCCGCACTGCATGATGCACTTGTTGCCATCAGTCACCACCTACTTTCTTAAATGTTAATGATCCATCGCGGTTAACAATGAATCCGAAGTTTCCAATCCTCAAGGAACTAGAAACTTCGATGTTTGAGTTATACATTCTGTTATTAGCAAAATACGCTACTTCGTCATTATTCTGAAGAATAGAGTACTTGCTGTTTGTCTGTTTAGTCTTGAACTCAGATTCCTGTTTACCAATCTCGATGCCTTCCGCGTTGAATCTGATATAAGTATTCAGCTGAGTCTGATTGTTTGAAACCTTGTCAGAAAGGGATGTAAAGTCTTCTTTCTTTACAAACCCCATCTGAATGCTCTCTGTTGTCTGCTGAATAGTAGATACAGTAGAAGCAAGGTTTGCGCCGTCAGAGGCACTGTAATAATTCTCTGATACTGTCTGTAAGATGGATGCCTTGGTCTGCTCTATAGACGAAGAAGCATCTTTAGTCGCCTGCTGCAGCTGATTGTTCATGTTGTTTATTCTGTTGTCGTAATCATCAATGATTGACTTTAGGTCATTTGCAAGCACTGGGGTAGTCGTTGTATATGTTCCATCATCCCATAATATTTTCGACCTAACCCAGTAATAATGCTTGTCAATGTAGTCATCGGGAACGCTTTTCCACCCGTTACTGTTTGCATCGGGCATTTCCGTTGCAGAATCTGATAGGTAATACTCCGGAGTGATTGAGCGAATTCCCTGCCCGTCTTCGCCATCGTTGACTCTCACGAGGGTCATGCTAGCCGATGCCTTAACCATATAATTATCCTTCTAACTGAGCACTGAATGTTGCTTTGTTTGTAACATCACCTGCGCCGATTGTGTATGTTGCTCCTGTTGCTACAGATGTAGTTCCACCATCCTTGTACCACTTGATAGTTCCTAATGCAGCTAAAGCAGAGCCAGTCACTTCAACTCCGCCTTTATAAACATGCGCAGTTAGTGTTGTAGCAATCGCAGTATTCTTGAAGATTGTTCCACCACTTGAAGTGATTGCCATTGTGATTGCATCTAAGCCATCTTTACCGTTAGTTCCGTTTGTACCCTTGTAAGAAACTGAATAAGATTCAGTAGACTTACCATCTGAGTAATTTACAACAGTCTTTGTCCATAGATACTGTCCGTTTTGTACTGTAGGAACAGAAGTGCTCCATGTGCCTGTTGGAGGAGTTGTTCCACTTGCGCCTGCCTGGTATGTAACTGATGTTGAACTAACAGTGACACTTGTACCATTAGAACCGTTAGTTCCATTTGTTCCCTTATAAGAGACTGAGTACGCTTCTGTTGATTTGCCGTCAGAATAAGTTACCACTGTCTTAGTCCAAAGGAACTGACCATTAGGTACATTTGGAACAGTAGCGCTCCATTCTCCTGTCGGCTTAGTGGTACCACTTGTACCGACCTGGTAAGTAACAGAAGTCGAACTTACAGTAACGCTTGTACCGTTCTGTCCTGTCTGACCTTTAAACGCAATTGAGAAACTGAATGTCTTGTTGATTGTAATATCACCATCGACAACAATTGGAATAGTGATAGTACCACTCTTAGTTAATGCAGATGTTGCAGTAACTGTGATAGTTGGCATTGGTGTCTTGCCGTCAGACACTGCTGAGATTCCTGTAGGACATGTAATAGTTCCTACAGTACATGGAACCTGTTCACTACCACATAATGCCATTACCTGTGTAGTAGTTGTCTGTGTACCGTTTACAGAAGTAGTAGTACCTAAGAATGTATAGTTGTCATTAGTTAATACAACCGAATAGCCATCGGTTAAGTCGATAACGTCAATCTGATTGACCGCTTTAATTGCCATAATTTTCCTCCTAAATGTTTAAATGTTTAATTCGCAGTTGAATACTGCCTTGAATTTAATATCTTTTGCTGAAATAGTAAACATGAACCCGTTATCATTGAGTCTTGAATCATCTAACGGGATCTTGCTGAATTCTGTCTCTCCATACCTCTTAATGAGCCATTGAAGATATGCATTATCTCCAAATGTCTCTCTCAATTTTGAAGAGTTATCAATCACAACTCCACCCACATATACGCTTACCGTGAATATAGTTGCCACATCGCTGTTCTTGAATGTCGTGCCATTTGATGACTCTATACACAACAATATAGAATCCTCGCCTTTTGCACCTGTTATACATACTGGTGTACTGTATGTGACAGTATTGTTGATCGTCGTGGCTGTTCTCTGCCATATATAGAATCCAGGACGCCATGTCGGTGCAGTCTCTGACCATCCTGTTTCAGGAGGTGTAACTCCATCATTTGAACTAGCATACTCACATATGAACTTCTTAACTGAGCCCTGTGCCTGTTTGAGTGCTTCTCCAGCCTTTTCTTCAACTTCTGAAACCCTCAGTGATATCTTCTCATTAGACAGGCTTAATTGTGCCACCTTGTCATTGATGCCTTCCTGTTCCTTGGCAATAATATCTAGTTTCAAGGATTCCTGGTCCTGCTGGACCTGCAGTTTTCTGATTCGTGTTGTATTAGATACACGTTTCACTGTCTTTTCTTCGTTCTTTGTTGTCACACTGCCGTCAACCGTAGACATAGAGAACTGTCCACCTTTGTAATTGACAGTTAGATCCGATACAAAGAAAGTGAATTCATTACTGTTATAATTGACAAGAGCACCAGGAAGAAGGTTATCAATTGATATCATCGTGACATTCTTCACCTGATTGAAAGTCAATCCTTTAAGTCTGTCATAGATGCTGTCTATGATGCTCTGTTCATCTGCATATAGGTTAGCTGAATCAATAAATAGCGTATTTCCTGTTTCATCGCCTTTAGAAAGAGGATTGAGACCATTTTCAGCATATACTCTTGTGAGTGTATACACTTCATTCTTCTCATAGTCCGTTAAATCCTGTGTAGCAGCAAAGGCAGTCTTTTCAATAGGAACAAACCTAATAGAATCAATTCCCTCTGCATAGACATTTGCTGCAAACAGTTCAGCAATCCAGCCTAAGTAATTTCTTATAACAATCGTGTTATCATACCATGACACGCTCTTATCAAGAACGTACTGCGGTATTCCTTCACGAATAATAGAAAGACCAGTCAGACTTTCAATCTCGTCTAGCTGGTCTTTTATAGTGACAGGATAAGACAGTTTAGTATCGTATGCCTTGTCAAGAGAATAGTTGTTATCATACATCTTGAGAGTAAGTTCCTTGGTGTACTTCTCCGGCTGATCATACACCTTGAAGTATCTTGTATCAGATGCATCATTCTCCTTGACTTCCCAGTACTTGCTGATGTCGATGTTGTCAAGAATGCCGTCATAGTTATCGAACTTCATTGTCAGTTCAATTGATGGCACGTTGCCTATCATACGGCAGTCAGCGAAAGAGACAGACATCTTATAATCAAGAAGTCTGTCTGTTACATCTTTATTCCCATATTTAATAAGCATAGTATCACACCTCTATTAAAGAAACAGAGAACGATTCTGCTTTGATACCTGTCTTGACTCTTTTATAATTGTACTTTTTATTTCCGGCATACATCGTCTTGGTGCCTCTTATGCCATGATCAGGAATATATAACTCACAAGTAAAAGTTGATGGTGTTAATGCTTTAAGAAGTGACATAACATCTGTCAAAGGTGTTATTTTATATGTCAATGTTACCTTCAGCATATTTGCACGAATTCTGTTCCTTCTCAATATGCCAGTAGATACCGGTCTGACACTATCGCTATCAAGATCACTAATCTCTACACTTATTTCAGAAGGTGTAGGAAGTGCTGTACCATTAACTTTTATTTTCGCTTCATCTGCCATAAGTAGCACCTCCTAATAGTCAAATACAGGCTTTCCTGTACGTGCTTCATAATCTTTGATGTTATCAATTACCATTTTGGTAATAACCTTGCCATCTTCTAATACCAGATTAATAACATAAGTGGCATTTCCTCCGCCTTCCTGTACAGGCATTCTTTCAATAAGTCTCTCAGCAATCATATCAAGACCTCTTGTGTTTCTCTGTAAAGGAATAACTGCTTCTGGTCCTGCCTCACCAAAGACTGCAGGTGTAGCTCTATCTACAACAGCACCTTTTGCCAGTCTAGGCACCTCAGAAATATGGAATCCTTTGCCACCAACTCCTGGAACCCAACTAGGCACCTTAATCTTATTAATCCCTCTGATGAACGTGTTAATCCCACTGATAATTGCATTCAATGGTGCCTTGAATATATTTCCCAAACCAGAAATAACGCTATGGAATATCTGTTTTACACCTTCCCACGCTTTTCTCCAATTACCTGAAAAAGCACCTTTAATGAATGTGATAATTCCATTGAATACACCTTTTGCCATTTCCCAGATTGATTTTACTTTTGCCAGGAATCCATTTAAGCCAATACCCAAAAGACCTAAGCTTTTTGTCCAATCTGTGCAGAAAATAGTCTTGAGAAAGCTGCTGAAACCTTCGAAAATCTGCTGAATTCCTTTCCATGCTTTGTCTGCATCGCGCGTGAACACACCTACAAAGTAATCGATTAATCCTTGGAAAATTTTGGTTACAGATGCAACAATTTTTGAAATAATATTTCCCCACGTTTTGAATGAATTAGTTAAATTTCCTACAACAAAATCAACGAGAGGCGAAAGGATATTTTTCCATAAGAAATTGATCACATCACCTACTGTATTAATAACCGGCTTCATCGATTCCCACATCTCTATTACACCTTTTAATGCAATGCTGAGAATAGTTACAAGGAAATTAGCAAGAGGAGCCATGATATTCTTCCAAAATGATAATGCAACAGTTGCAACTGCCTCGACAACTTTCACAAATACTTTTGCAAGAAATGTTGCAATAGGCACTATGATTGTATTGAACACATCAAGTAGGAAAGAGAATAATGGCTGAAGAATATTCTTATAAATATTTTTTAATATCTCCATTAATGCATTCACTGCATCAATCACAATTTTTCTAAACGTTTCGCTTGTCTGATAAAGATAAACCAATGCAGCAACAACTGCACCGATTGCTACTGCTACAATTGCAGCAGCTCCTGCTGTTGTTCCTAATACTCCCTGAATAACAGACAGTACTCCCCAGTTTGAAACTGCCAGCCACAACTGCTGGAAAGGAGCAATAAGAGCCGTAACAGCAGAAACAATAGCTCCCCAGTGCATTATTGTCTCAAATGCTAAAAAGCCGGCTACAATGCCAGCAATCAATGCGATAATAACAGGCTGATTTTCATCAAACCATTTTCTTAATTCCTTAAGTTTTTTCAGAATTTTATCTACTGCTTTCGAAATCTTATCACTGCCCTTATCTGCTTTGTCTTCTCCTTCTCCCCAATCAATTCCACCAATATCATAGCCACCATCACCGACACCGCCGGCTCCTGTGCCTCCGTTTCCTCCTGAACCGCCTGCTCCTGATGAATCTGAAGAATCGATATTATTTATCTCATCTATTGAGGCCAGTGTGCCTAAAGCCTTAGCAGTCTTTTTAGCCTGTCCTTCTGTTCCTTTAAGTGATTTATTTAATCCTTTAGAGGAATTGCCTGCAGATTTCATAGAGCTTCCTGCTGATTTAGAAGAATTTCCAACAGAATTAATTGCTTTTGTTGTCTGTTTTGTACTAGCTTTTGCAGAGTTGGACTTTTTACCAAATAATTTCCCAAAAACACCCGCAATAACATTTGCTACAGTAATAACCTTTCCAATCACTGTATTAAGCACTTTGATAACAGGTGTAAAAACCGCAACAAGGCCATTACCAATAATGCCAAGAAGCTGTTTCCATTGTTCCTGGAGTATTCTGACCTGGTTTGCCCATGTGCCGCTTGTTCTTGCGAAGTCTCCTTGTGCAAGTGATAACTGCTGCATAACATAGTTATATCTTAGAGTAACAAGTTCTGCCTGACTCATATTGTTGATATTTGTTGTAATACCTTGAGATAGTGCATACTGCTGCAGATTTGTCTGTGTCATTACGATACCAAGATCTTTTAATGTCTCAGTTTCTCCGGTGAATACAGATTTTAATTTCACATCTGCTAATTCTTGAGAAATATTATAGAAAGATGCAACATCTCCTGTTAACCCTGCAAGCGATATTGCCATGTCACTTGCTTTGTTTGCTCCAAGGCCCATGCTTGAAGCCATTGCCATATATGTAGAGGCCGTTTTCTTTGCACTGAGCTCACTCATACCGAACTGCTGAATAGAGTTGCTTGCAAACTTTTCAGCTTTCCATGACATATCGCCAAATGCCACATCAACAACATTCTGTACTTCAGTAAGATTAGATGCTATGCCTATTGCTTGCCTACCTAATCCAATCAGCGCTTTAGTGCCTTTGTATGCTGCTGCACCAATTGCGGCAAAGCTGAATGCAGATTTGATTTTTCCAAAAGCATTATTTATGATATCGGTTTGATTGTTTATGTTTTTACTTGCGCTTTTTGTCTGATTGACTGCATCATTCAATGAAGAATTGAATTTGCTTGTTTCAGCGGAGATTATAACTTTAAGTTCCTCTAATGTCATCTGTTTTCACCCCCACTATATTTTCTGTTATGATAATTTGCAAACTTTCTTCTCTGCGCTTTGAAGTTTTCAAATTCATTGTACTCCTGCTGCTTTTTATGCTTTTCTTTCTCTTCTTCGAACAGACCAGGATAATAATCCCAAAGACCATGCATTTCTTTTTGATTATCATTTCCATTAACAATAAGATTGATGCCTTCTATAATCTGTTGAGCAAGGTTATGAGCATGTATTGCCTGTTGTTTCTGTTTGTATTTCTCTCTTCTTCTGTAAGAATCTATTTCATCTATAATATCTCCAAAAGATGAATTCCAAAATGCATCAGTGCTTATACAGCAGTCAAGAGCGATAGGATATAATTCATTGATCATATCGCTCAGTGTCTGATATTCTACATCTGCTCTTTTGCTTCCTCGATATTTTCGTTCATCGTATCTGCCTGAGCCTGTGAGAAAAAACCACTTACCTGAAAGATTGGAAGAAACACATCAGTCATAAACGAAAGCTGTGAGCCACCCTCTTCTTCGTATTTATCAAATAATTCAATTACATCTTTTTCTTTGATACCATGATTGTATTTCTTTATCGCACCATGAGTGATAAGCAGCATCACTTTAAGCGGTGGCATCTCATTATTTTCAGTATTTGAAGAAATAACGCTTAATAGATTTGCATTGAACATACTTTCAAGTCTGATAATTTCCTGAGTTGTGAGTTTTAATTTATATTCAGTGTCTCCT